>Ga0256832_1001169_pt1 | contig 17727 bp, 9 predicted proteins | sample 134614metaG_FD_190534 | JGI IMG/M metagenome (GOLD analysis project Ga0256832, IMG submission 190534) | Hydrothermal vent microbial communities from Lau Basin, Pacific Ocean - 134-614 | ecosystem: Environmental > Aquatic > Marine > Hydrothermal vents | place: Pacific Ocean: Lau Basin | collected...
TTGAATGATTTTTAATTCTTGGATTTTGCCTTGCTCTTGTTGAGACCAACCGAAAACGACAGTATTGGTTTTTAGTCCGGCAATCCCATGAGAAGCGGCGACTTGATACATTCCTGTTTTAAAGTCGGTGGCAATATTCACTTCCGTAAAAGCTTGCAAGCCTTCAGATTTTAGGTCTTTTTGCATATTGAATGCGACTTCATTTTTGGTGAGTAGGTCTTCTTTTTTCTCGGGAATAATGAGCTTGGAGATGGTCAATACGCCACTATTCTGACCGAGTAGAGCGGCAAATCGTACGATGTTGATGCGCTCCTTGATGTCCCGGACAAAAAGAATCATAATCGGACGCCAATTTCTAGGGTGGATTTTTCGGGCATTGAGCTTTAGTAAGGCAAATCGACTGATGCGCATCCAGATTCCGGCGGCGGCATCTCCCCATTGTTGTTCCATTTTTTTAGAGACCAAATAAGTCAGAATAACGATTTCTAAACCGAAGGCAAAAACAAAAGCCCAAGGGTTAATCAATATCATCACTACAATGGCGGCTATCGCACCAAAGACAGACACGTACCAAGGGACATGAATGCGGGGACGGTAGGAAGGCTCTTTGATGAGTTGTTCAATGGCTGCGCTCAGGTTAATCGCTACATATAGTGTCAAAAATAAGACGGAAACATATTGAGCTATGGTATTTAGTTCTCCAAGAAATACTGCCAGCAAAGCAATGGCGCCACTTATCCAAGTGGCGATGGTGGGTTGTCCGGATTTGGAGAGTTTGGATAGGAATTTTGGCGCAAGCCCATCCATCGATAAGGCCTGCAAAATCCTAGGACCTCCTAATATGCTTCCAAAAGCAGAAGATAATACAGCTCCCCAAACGGCCGGATAGACAATCCAAGGGCCTAGTATGGCCAGCCTTGTCCAAATGGTCACACCGGCATCCGGATCGGCTAATTGTTCGATGGTCAATGCTCCGGTTATGGACAAAATTATAGGAATAATTAAATAGATGATTGCTCCGGATACAACAGCACCTAAAGTCCCGGTCGGGATAGATTTTTGTGGGTCTTTTAAGTCACCACTCATGCCCACACCGGCAGTAAAGCCCGTGACCGCCGGAAAAAATACAGCAAAAACATACCAAAATCCTTGTGGCGCTGTAGCATAGTCTGCCGTTAAAACAGGGGCGTGAAGGTCGCCCAAAAGGACTCCTGCTATTAGGGCGAGTATGGAGGCGCCGACGATAATCATGATGGGGATTTGGCTTTTTAGTACCAAACCTGCACTTTTTCCTGAAAGCATCGTGACCAAAATTATAATGATTGCTGCTCCCACTTGCAAGGAATAGGATGGTAATACGCCCCATTCTGCCGGCCAAAGTACCAAAATGGCTTCCGCCAAACCAAAGCTATAAAAAGTCACACTCAGGGTTCGACATAGATATAATGGAATGCCTATTGCTCCGCCCGGTTCCAAGCCCAAACTCCTTGAAATCAGATAGTATTCGCCTCCGACTCCAACTTTGATATTGGTGGCTATGGCCGATGCACTTAGGCCGGTGATAAATGTAATAGAACTGGCCATCAAGACAATAAGAATGGTCTTGATTAAGCCTACATTCCCCACGACCCAACCAAATCTCAAGTACATGATAAGCCCTAGGATGGTTAAGATACTTGGCGTGTAAACACCTAGGAAGGTGCCAAATTTTTGTTGGGGGGCTGTTGATTTTTGCGTCATGGTTTGTGGGAATCTGATTTCTATCTGTAAAGTACGTTAAAAAAAATGAAATGGTGATGATTTATGTCCAAATCAAACAAATCCGATTTCTTTAAAGTCAAAGGGCTGAATACGTCCATCCACATCTACTAGCAAATGCCCGGAATCTCTCACATCTACAATGATTCCCCTAAAAGTAACGCCATCCTTACGGACAAAAGAATGCTTTTGGTGCAATAAGAACAAATGGTCGAGATAGTTCGCTTTCAGGGATGCGTAATTTCCGGATTGGAGAGCAAGGTATCGAGTTTCAAAAGCCTGTATGAGTTGATTTAGAATGGCCAATTTATTCAGTTTTTGGTGGGTTTTCAGTTGAAGCGATGTCGGGTTGGGGAGTTCCGGTGGAAAAATTGTTTGGTTGACGTTGAGACCGATACCGATGATGGAAGCAGCTATTTTTTTTCCGGACAAGATGTTTCGAATTAAAATACCGGCAACTTTTTGGGAATCAATGATGATGTCGTTGGGCCATTTGACAAAGGCATTGGGGATTTTTTGCGCAAGCACCACATCCAATACGGCCAAAGAAGTCAGCATATTCAAGGCAAAAATATGGTCTAAATCCAAAAAATCCGGATAATAAATCATCGAAAAAGTTAAATTTTGATGAGCTTCAGAGTGCCATTTGTTTTGGGCTTGGCCCCGGCCGTTTGATTGATTCTCTGTGATAACGACGCTACCTTCCGGGGGCAAATCATCAGATTGACACCAATTCATAGCGAAATCATTGGTGGAAGGCAACAAATCGAAGTGTTTGATTGTTTTTTTAGGGTAGAATTGAGAAGAAGCGAGCTCCATGTTAGTTTGGTTTTCCTTATTTTTGCAATTTGCTTTGCTTTCGCAAAAAAAGAGAAGAGCAAAATTCATTTTTTTCACGAATCGTAATTATTCAGCTTGGGTACTTTTGAGATAAAAAAGGGCTGTTTTTGGGGAATAGCAGGGCTATTGCTCAAAAATAGGCAAAATATAGCGGGAAAATAGCCTTTTTTAGTCAAAATGATTCATGTTGAGTAGTTACTACTAATCAGCTTATAATTTGAATATCAATCAAGCTCGCACAACCGCCGAAGAAATCAACCAAGCCATTATTGATGGCATTCAGGATGTCAAAGGTAAAAAAATCGTTTTACTTGACCTAAGAGAATTGCCGGATGCTTCTGTTAATTACTTTATTATTTGCGAAGGAGACTCCACAACACAGGTGAGCGCAATCAGTAGTAGTATTCAACGTAATGTCAAGAGCAACTGTAAAATAAACCCCAATAATACGGATGGAGCTTCTCGCGGAAGGTGGGTTTGTATGGACTATTATGAGACCGTTGTTCACGTCTTTTATCCCGAAATTAGAGAATTTTATGATATTGAAGAGTTGTGGAGTGATGCTAACCGGACGGATATAAAAGACATACAGTAAGTAGAATACATATTTTTAATGGAGATTTATCCGTTTTTTTGCCTATTTGGTCAATAGAATTGGTCTAAATATCCAAAAGTGAAAACGAAACCGGTTTTTTGGCGTTAATCATGGGTATTTTCATAACATATTATTTAGCGTCCTGCCTAATCGGTGGTAAAACGTTCACGAAAATAAACCGCACTCCAATCGCCTAGTAAAATAATCCCTTTTTTTGCGTAAGCACAAAAGAAAATGGGGTTCATTGGAAACAAAAAAAGACAGATGAAGGAAGACAAGAAAAAGGATAAAAAACTGATTCCGAATACACCAAAATTTAATCCATATTGGTTGTACGGAGCAGTGATTTTGCTTTTCGTGATTATTCAGATTTTTAATTTATCGGAGAATGTCTCTGAGCCCATTTCTTTTGGTCGCTTTGCGGAGATGGCCAAGGCCGGGGATGTAGCCAAAATAGAAATCATCAATAAGACCGATGCAAATGTTTATCTCAAGGAAGAAGCCTTGAAAAAGGATAAGTACAAAGATGGACGAAATAAATCTTTTAATCCGAACACACCCAATTATACCTTTAATATCGGCCCGGCGAATGCCTTTCAGGAACGTATCGATAAACTGAATGAATCCTTGCCGGCAGATGCTAAATTGGATCCAAAGTATGTGGAAAAGACCAATTGGATGGCTCCATTATTGGGCTGGCTGTTGCCGCTGGGTATGTTGTTTTTGCTTTGGATGTTTATCATGAAACGTGTGGGTGGCGGCGCCGGTGGCGCCGGTGGACAAATCTTTAATATAGGGAAGTCAAAAGCGACACTTTTTGACAAAAATTCAAAAGTAAACGTCACCTTCAAAGATGTAGCCGGCTTAGAAGAAGCCAAAGAAGAAGTCATGGAAGTGGTGGACTTCCTAAAACGACCTAAAAAATATACCGCACTTGGGGGCAAAATACCCAAAGGAGTCTTACTCGTAGGCCCGCCGGGTACCGGAAAAACACTTTTGGCGAAAGCCGTAGCCGGTGAAGCAGATGTCCCCTTCTTTTCGATTTCCGGATCGGACTTTGTAGAAATGTTTGTGGGGGTGGGGGCTTCCAGAGTGAGAGATTTATTTAAGCAAGCACGCGAGAAAGCGCCTTGTATTATCTTTATCGACGAGATTGATGCGATAGGTAGAGCCCGCGGCAAAGGTGCCATGCAAGGTGGTAACGACGAAAGAGAGAATACGCTCAATCAGCTTTTGGTGGAGATGGATGGCTTTAGCACAGACAAGGGAGTTATTTTGATGGCTGCCACTAATCGGCCGGATGTATTGGATAATGCTTTGTTGAGACCGGGGCGTTTTGACCGGCAAATAGGTATTGACTTGCCGGACTTGAATGGACGTAGAGAAATATTTAAGGTGCATTTGAAGCATATTAAAACCGGAGAAGATGTCAGACCTGATGTCCTTGCGGAAATGACCCCGGGTTTTGCCGGTGCTGAGATTGCTAATGTTTGTAATGAAGCGGCGCTGATTGCGGCTCGAAGAGAAAAGACGGCTGTTCACATGGATGACTTTAACTATGCCTTAGATAAGGTAATTGGAGGACTGGAACGCAAGAGTAAGCTAATCGCTCCGAATGAAAAGAAAGTCATTGCCTATCATGAAGCCGGACACGCTATCTGTGGTTGGTTTTTGGAGCATGCATCTCCGCTGGTTAAAGTGACTATTGTACCGCGTGGTATGAATACTCTTGGCTATGCTCAGTACCTTCCCAAAGATGAGTATATCACCCAAATGGAGCAATTACAAGATAGAATGTGTATGACGCTTGGGGGGCGGGCATCTGAAGAAGTATTCTTTGGGCGTATTTCTACAGGGGCTCAAAATGACTTGGATAAAGTCACCAAAATGGCCTATAGTATGGTCACTATTTTTGGAATGAACAAAAAAATTGGTAACGTTTCATTTTATGCGATGCAGAATGATTCCATGTTTGAAAAGCCTTATTCCGAAAAAACAGCGGAGTTAATAGATGAAGAAGTGCGCAAAATGATTGATTTCCAATACGAGCGTGCTTTGGCTTTGCTTAAAGAAAAATACGATGATGTGGAGCGATTGGCGCAAGCATTATTGAGTAAAGAATCCATTGTACGAGCCGATTTAGTCGAATTAATTGGGGAGCGCCCTTTTAAAGAGCCTAAAAGTCATCTGAATGAAGATGATCTTACCCAAAATGACGATGCGACAGAAGAAATGGTGGGATAGTCGCTGATAGACAGTTTTTTTTCAAAATACTCAAATTTATCAGAAAAAGGGACGCACTTATCAGGCGTCTCTTTTTTTTTACGTAACTGTTTAGGTGCTCCTATTTTAAGGCAAAAAATAGGCATTTTTGTGTATGTTGGACGTAGGGACGCACGGCCGTGCGTCCCTACGTGAGAAAAATTTAGCAAAAACAGGCGCAAAAAGGGCATTTTTTGACCAAAATAGTGGGTGCCTAAATAGTTGCTTTTTTACTATCATTGCAGAATAGTTACAAAATCCGCTTGGAAATAAACAAATATCGAAAAAATATATATAAAAATATTTCGGAATATTAAGATAAAATGTTGTAATTTTGGATAAATACACAGATTTAACGGGGTTTGTCAGTCTTTTTGTGGCCATTTGTCTGCAATTGACAGCCGCTAGCCCGTACGTTTGATGTATCAAAACAATGAGAAAACCCGAATTTTAATTTTTTTTTCGGGCAAATGACTTGTTTAGCAAGGTTTTTGGTATAAGGAGAACATACCCTTGGTAATTTTTTTATATATAAAACCAAACCGCTGAACAATATCTATGAACATGGTTAGGCAGATGCGCTGCTTTAATCATCGTGACCGTTAAAAAAATGAGACATGAAACAGTGTATTAATTTATTTTCCATAGTTGTACTTCTTTTTTTGAGTAGTACGATTTATGCCCAGAGCTGGAAAGCACACTACCGCTTGGCAGAAAAAAAAGAAAAAACCGGTGAATACTTTGAAGCCGGTTATCACTACGAAGCTGCTTATAGAGCCAAATCCAGAAGAAAAATAGCCTTCAAAGCTGCAGAAGCTTATTATGCCGTGAAGGACTTTAGGCGGGCAGCTAATATGTATTCCAAAATCTTGGATTATAGTAAGCACTACCCATTGGTGCGCCTTAAATATGCCCGCTGCCTAAAGCAATCCGGTCAATATGATCAGGCCATTCGTGAGTTCGTCTTTTTTATTAGTCACTATAAAGGCAGTGATAAGGCTGCTTGGAATGAGGTAGTGGACAAAGAAATTGAGGGCTGTGCCTTGGGGATTAGTTATTCAGATAACAGTGTCGGCTTATTGAAAGTCAACCATTTGCCAAAAGCTATAAACTCCGGCGATATTGAATTGTCTCCCATCCCCGTATCGGATGACTTGCTTTATTTTACTTCCGTAAAAAATGGAAAAGGTACTTTTCTTCGTTCCAGTAAGCAGAATAATCAATGGACACCGGCATCTATTCCTGCTAACTTTCCAAAAATTGAAGGTAAACACTTCGGGAGTGGCTCCCTATCTGCCGACCATCGGCGGTTTTACTTTACAGAATGTGAAAATTCCAACGGTCTTAGAGCCAAATGTAGAATCTTTGTAACCGTGCGCCAAGATGACAGTTGGAGCCAGCCGGAAGCCTTGCCTGATTATGTGAATTGGCCTAGTAGTACGACAACCCAACCGTATGTCACCTCTCGCAATAATAAAGAATTATTGTTTTTTGCCAGTGATCGAGAAGGCGGAAAAGGCGGCCTAGACCTATGGGTCGCAGAAAGGGATTTGACAAGCAAGCACTTTGATTTTACGTTTCCACAAAACTTGGGCGAACCCGTCAATACGATTGGGGATGAGCAAACGCCATTTTATTCGTCAGATGAAGAAGCCTTGTATTTTAGTTCCAATGCTCACGTTAGTATTGGTGGGCAAGATATTTTTAAATCTAGGGGCTATATCGGGCATTTTGCGCAAGCGGAAAACTTGGGAGCACCTATAAATTCGCCGGCGGATGATTTGTTTTTTGTAAAAACGGAGTCCGGTAGCAATGGTTATATTGTGTCCAATCGGATTTTTGGCAACGAAAAAATAAGTACTACGGACGAAGATATTTTTTCTTTTAATTTTAGTCCCAATCAATTTATGTTGAGCGGTCTCTTACTTGATGGTAATCACCTTGTGGTGAAAAATGCAGAAGTCGCTCTATATGAAGAAAATGGAAACGGTGAATTGGTCTTCCTTACGGGAAAAACTTCTTTGGACGGTGCTTACAAATTTCCCGTTCGGTCTAATAAAAACTATGTGGTTGAAGTCCAAAAAGACGGCTTTCCCGTTAAAGAAATGCGAATCAATACTTTCGGGAATAGTAAAAATCCGAAGCTCACCCGGGATATTGTTTTGACCGATGTGGATGCCTATGAAACCATGGTGGCGGCAACCCAAGCCACTCCCAAAAATACGATTGGTACCTCCGTTAACGTAGCAGAAAAAGAAATTAGACCCATTGAATACACCATTGGAAATACATACAAGATTCAACTGGCACCCAACTCGATTGACAGTGATTTGCACCATTCAAAATTTGGGCGTATTGAGAGTTTAGGGAAGATTGAGAAAAACTATATTCCTGCAAGAGATACCTATTGGATTCTATTAGGTGACTTCACAGATTACAAGGCAGCCGTTAGAACCATGGCTAAGGTGAAAAACCGGGGCTTTTCCGATGCCTTTATCGTGAAATACCACAATGGGGAACGAATTGGCGTGGGGAAATAGATATAGGATTGCTTAGCCCGGAGCACCGCATAGTACTGATAGGAATCGGCAGGTGAGCCAAGAATGGTGTCTCTTGATTTTTAAAATTTATGACAAGACCCAAATCTCCCCTGAATGATTCACGTGGGAAACAGCCCGGCCGCCGCAAATTTTGGAAGTCTCCCAAGACTATAAAGCCATAGAAATAAGCACTTTTCTATGTAGAAGTCCTACTTCCAAAAAATCATTGTGCAAACGGTACGGCTCAGCGATTCAGCGATTAATGAGTCTTGCTCGCAGCTCTATTTTTTCTTAACAAATTTAGTCAAAATAACAATCCGCTGGCCATCAATTTTACCTTCAATATGCTCGGGATTGTCAGCTACTAACGAAATTCGTCGGACGGCTGTGCCCCGTTTGGCGGTAAAATTTGCCCCTTTTACCTTCAAATCTTGAGTTAAAACAACAGTGTCACCGGCTTCGAGTACGACACCATTGGCATCTACGTGTTTGACACCGGATCCGGAAAGTGCTTGTGCCCATTCTAAGGTTTCGTCATCCAAAAAGAGCATTTCTAAAAGCTCGTCTGTCCACCCTTCACCTTTTAGTTGGTGTAGCATTCTCCAAGACAGGACTTGGACAGCAGGTATCGGACTCCACATACTTGCGTTTAGGCATCTCCAGTGATTCGGGTTAATTTTATCCGGGTTTTCGATTTGTTCAATACAATTTGCACAAAGATAGGCGTGATCATCGGCATTATCATTGCGTGTGGGCTGAACGGCATATACGGACAGGCCATCAGTTGATTCGCATAATTCGCATTTAGATTCACTGCGGTTTTGTAATTCTTTTTCGAAGCTCATTTTTATCATTTTTGAAAGACGCCGCAAGATACGGAGAATTTATTTGCGGTTTGTTGGATACAAAAAAAGCAACTCAGATGAGTTGCTTTTCGGGTGGGAGATGAGGGATTCGAACCCCCGACCCCCTCGGTGTAAACGAGGTGCTCTGAACCAACTGAGCTAATCTCCCAAAATAGGACTGCAAAGGTAATTTTCTTTTTAATAAGATGCAAGATTATTTATATAAATTTTGATTTGAGATGTTCCGCAAGTTCTCTAACGGAAAGAATTGTCGATTAAAAAGTGAGTCTGCTCAGGAAAGCCCACTCGGCCAAGAATCAAAGCGATGAAAAAAGTTTTAGTAACTGTTTAGGTGCTCCTATTTTAAGGCAAAAAATAGGAGCACCTAAACAGTTACAAAACGGTTAAAGTCAAGTATGGGCTAATTTTTCAAGTCAAATCACTGTGATGTTTATCGAAAAGTAAGGGGCAAAGCCCGACTGCGCCCCCGAAATATATAAATTTATTTTGATACGGCTTATGTTAGCATGGTGGCTTTCCGTAAATCCCGATAGCTAGTTATCGGGAGTATGGTAAACCAAATAAAATTTTGTTCCGTGCTATAATATCTGGCAGCGTGGACTTTTCGGAGCAGACTCAACTACTGAACAAAATCTACAAACAGAATAAAATTTGGTTAGTCCAATAATCCCCCCTATCCCATTGTTTTTTTGATAAGTCGATAACATGTAACTGTTTAGGTGTCTTGTTCAGCACAAAAATATGTTGCCCAAAGGAGCATTTTATCATTGCCCAATGGATGGGTAGTTTTTTTTCTCAAGCATTATAAGTACCTTTGACGTTCAGCTATTTGTTTTGTAGCTACTCAGCTCAAAAGTACACGAGCTAAGTCGTTACGTAGTTATTTACAAAAGAGAAAATGGATCAACCCCGAAATAATAGTATCATCCGATGGACATTGTTCTTTATACTAGCCATTAATGTCTTAGCATTATTCCACTTGGATTTTTACAAAAGTGCCGTTAGTGGGGGGGATTCCGGTGGTTATTATTCTTATCTGCCGGCCTATTTTATAGAGCACGATTTTGAGTTTATTCGCCAAATTATAGGTCTGGGAGAAGATTATAGTGGCCAACAAACCGGCCCTTTCGTCAATAAATACACTTGTGGGGTGGCTATTTTGCAAAGCCCGTTTTTTGCGATGGGTCACTTGGCAGCCAAGTTTTTAGGGCAACCACAAGATGGCTATTCTTTGCCGTATATTTTGGCTCTTGCCGCAAGCATCTTATTTTATACCTTTTTGGGTTTGGTATTGCTTTCTCAAGTATTAAAAAAATACTTTCGCCCCCAAGTGGTGGCTACGGTTTTGATTATTATTGCACTTGCCACTAATCTGTTCTATTTTACCAATATGAACAATCAAATGGCTCATGGATATTTGTTTTTTCTATATGCGCTTTTGATGTATGTAACGGAAAAATGGTACACCCACCCTACTTGGCTGATGGCTGTACTTATTGGGATGAGTGCCGGGCTCATAACCTTGATTCGTCCTTCGGATATTTTAGTTTTGGTTATTCCCATTTTTTATGGCTTGACGAATGGGGCTGCGGTTAAAGAACGTTTTGGTTTTCTTAGGGAGCATTGGCCAAAGATATTAGTCGCCATGCTGTTTTTTGGATTGATGGCTGTTCCACAGTTACTTTATTGGAAGACGGTGACGGGGGACTGGCTATATTACAGCTACCGCAGTGAAGGGTTTGACTTTAAGCACCCTCATGTTTGGGGAGGTATAACAGATGGTAAGAATGGCTGGCTCAGATATACACCTGTGATGATTTTTTCATTAATTGGGATTATTTTTTTATTCAAGAAGCGGACTTGGTTGTGGCCTATTTTGCTTTTCCTTCCTGCTTATATGTTTGTGGTCTATAGTTGGCATGTTTGGTTTTATATCAACTCCTTTGGTTCTCGCCCGATGGTCGGGCCTTATGCCCTATTGGCGATTCCTTTGGGTTATTTTGTCCAGTATGCTTTCGCAAAACCATGGATGAAAGTAGGTTTTTTAGCGCTGGTCATTTTCTTTTCCGGGTTGAATATATTTCAGACCTATCAAGAATCTTGGGGTGTTTCCCGGACGGAGTTTGCGTCAGATGCCTATTATTGGAAGATATTTGGAAAAACCAAAATGGATTATTCCATGCTGGCAACTTTTGACTCCAATGTAAACCAGCCCCGATATACCAAGACTTTGGCTAATATTTATGAAAATAATTTTTCAGATACATCTATCGCACATCTGGATTTTAAAACGTATCATTCTGCACCTGCTGCCTTGCGGCTAAATAATGAGAATGGTAGAATCATTTTAGTCTCTAAATCTGTTGAAGAATTGGGTGCGCATCCCGGCCAATACTTAAAAATAAGTGGTTGGTTTTATGCCGAACAAGGTGTGTCTTGGTGGGATGCTGCACTGATGATTGGGTATGTTGAAAAAAATGGGGCTATATCCCGCTGGAGACAAATGTGGATAAATAATAAGATTGCTGCCGATCAGTCTAAATATAGTCTTTGGAGTAGTCACCCCAAAGTTTGGGGTTATGTTTACTTTTACTATAAAGTGCCAAGCCATGTCAGTCCCCAAGATAAGATTCAACTTTTGATCCAAAATAATCACCCAAGCATCTTGTTGGTGGATGATTTGAAGGTAGAGTTATGCGAAAAATTATAGGGGATTTTTCGAGGCAAAATGTGGAGTTCACAATATGTTCAATTGTTGAGTTCACTCCTAAAAGTATTCTGATGCAAAACCACCAAATTTTATTCTGTTTGGAGATTTTGTTCAATCGCTCAACGCTTGAACAATGAGTTCACCCCGAAAAGTCGAGAGTAGTGGTTTGCTCTTGAGTCCACAAAATTTTATTTGGATTCTTTTTGGTAACTAGTGCGACTGAGCCAAGGTGTCGCCCCGCCGGGGCTTCCTGTCGTGCGATATTGTCTGTTACAAAGGTGTCGCCCCTACGGGGCTGACAATAGAGAAAATAGCCGAAATACATAAGCCTGAGCCCCATCGGGGCGACATCTTTGTAAAGACTAAAATAGTAGAAATATAGCTCCGTAGGAGCGACACCACGCTGTACTATGCAATGTAGCCAAATAAAATTTTGTTCCGTGCTTTAATTTCTAGCGGAGTGGACTTTTCGGAGTGGACTCAACAATTGAACAGAATGCCTACATCCGGAATAAGATTTGGCAACTTTTTCAGCGATTTCAAAAAACGACCTTTTGGAGCAAGTACAATAGAAAAACGGTCGCATTAGATACGAAGTGTTTATATTTTTCCCCACTATTTGTCACACACTCCAAAATATCCAAAAAAAAATAGGCACAAATTGTCGTAGAACGAAATAATACCCGGCATAAAACAGGCACAAACAAGCCCTTTTAAATCACACTTTTTTAAATATGTAGATCCTTCGTGTTAATCATAATTTAACGTATAGATGTACACAAAATAGACTTGCTTTTTGAATCGTTTTTCCGTATATTTGAAGGGTAAAAAGAGTCTCTAACTCAGCTCTTTTTATTTGAACACTATCCAACAAACAGAAACACTACTACTATGATTATTCTAACCGTCCTTCTATTTCTTATGCTAGTTGTACTCAAATATCAGCAGTACACAGAAGCATAATTTTTTTCTCTCCAAATTAAGCTATACAACTTGTGTGTAGTATGTTTTCGTTTCTTTTGGCACGTCCTGTGCGCACATACGTTTTCGTGTGAATGGCCTTTCTTTTGGATAATCCACTTATAAATTTGGTTATTATTTAGATTAGACTTACCTTCGGCGGTGGGATTAGACCGTAATACTTTTTGAGAAGAATAACATCATTCGGATAGAGAAGTGTTAGTCCCGCTTACTATGAAGAAACAATGGAAATACAGACCTGTTGATACGCCTGTTATCAATCAGTTGATTGCGGAGCTAGGTGTCAGTGCGACCATCGCTAAGCTGTTATACCTTCGTGGTGTGCAGACTAAGGCACAAGCCGAAAAATTTTTCAATCCTTCCTTTGATGACTTACATGATCCATCGCTTTTGAAGGATATGAATCTTGCGATAAAACGCTTGGATCAAGCATTAGAAAATGATGAACGCATCCTGCTCTATGGCGATTATGATGTGGATGGTGTCACTTCGGTGAGTTTGCTCTATTCATTTTTAAAGCGTTTTTCTCAAAATGTGGACTTTTATATTCCCGATCGCTATAAAGAAGGCTATGGGCTTACCCTGCAAGGGGTCGATTATGCCAAACAGAATAATGTAAAGCTGTTGATTGCCATGGATTGTGGGACAACGGCGCATACACAGATTCAGGTTGCCAAGGAAAAAGGGATTGATGTCATTGTGTTGGATCATCACCTTCCGGAAAAAACGTTGCCTCCAACCATTGCTTTGGTGAATCCCAAGCAAAACGATTGCCCCTACCCTTGTAAGGATTTGAGTGGCTGCGGGGTTACTTTTAAATTTGCGCAAGCCTATGCTGCTCATCAAGGAATGCCCAAACGAGCATTATTGCCTTTGCTGGATTTTGTGGTAATCAGTATTGCGTGTGACTATGTGCCGATTGTTGGTGAAAATAGAATTTTGGCGACTTTTGGTTTGCACCAAATAAATCATAATACGCGCGTAGGACTAAAAGCCTTGGTGGCTCGAACCAATTATTCCTATCCGTTTACAATTTCTGACATTGTCTTTGGTATTGGCCCGTATATTAATGCGGCAGGACGTCTATCTGATGGCAAAGAAGCAGTCCGGTTGCTCCTTGCAGAAGATTGGCTCGTGGCTTCCGAATATGCTAATATTTTGCGCAAGCGAAATACACAAAGACGGCTATTCGACCGGGATAATCTGAATGAAGCCATCAAGATTTGGGAATCCAACGAAAACCATGAACAGATTCCGATTATCTTTCTTTTTCAAGCGAATTGGCACAAAGGTGTGCTCGGGATTGTGGCGTCCAGAATGGTTAAGCACTATCATAAACCCGCCATCATCATGTGCGAGTCTAATGGTGAAATTGTCGGATCGGCACGTTCTACACCAACAATTGATGTCCATCAAATTATCCAACAATCGGAGCACTTGTTTAATTCATTCGGTGGGCATCCCAGTGCTGCAGGGTTTAGCATGAGTCCCAAATATCTGGAAGAATTGCACACCAACCTACTTTCGGGCATGGAAAAGGTCTCTATCGCTAAGCAAACGCCGGTTTTGGATATTGATGCAGAGCTCGAACTCCATGAGATTACTCCTAAGTTTATAGATGATTTGCATAAATTGGCTCCTTTGGGGCCGGGCAATCCCAATCCGCTTTTTGTCTGCGAAGATGTTGAAGTAGCCGGCCCCATTCGTTTTATTGAGAAAAATAGTATCCGGCTGATGGTGCGCAAAGACCATTCTAAGCCGTTTCAAGCAATCGGTTTTCGCAAAGGAGATTTTATTGAGCAAATCAACAGCCAGCGTTTTGCTCTTTGTTTTAAGATTTTGGAGAGTGTATGGAAAGGAAAAAAACAATTGCAGCTCCAAATAAAAGACATTTTTGAAGGGGATATTTCGGTAGAGCCAACCACTATTTCGTCGGAGACCAATGAGTAAGCAGCCTATTGACCTACAGATTACGCTAAATTTGCTACCCAAATATACCATCCCTAACCTACGTAGAATCAGGTATTTATAAAAAAAAACAAGGTAAATCATTCTTACAACAATAAAAACACGTACTTTTGAGCCGTAAAATAAACTCCCCGGAAATAATTCACCCCAAAAGTTAGCAGTAGATGATTTCGCCATGTTGTTTTAGGGAACCCTTTGGTGAAGTCATCTCTGCTTTTTTTGCTATTTCTCAACGTTATTTCTTGTAGTTATACGCAGATTTAATTCCCGCAGATATACGCAGATTTATTTTCTTTCTAGGCTAGCTTCACTACTCACCACTCATCTCTCACCACTCACTACTCATCTTTCATCTCTCACTACTCACTACTCACTACTCATCTTTCATCTCTCACCACTCACTACTCATCTTTCATCTCTCACTACTCACTACTCACTACTCACTACTCAACTTCTTCAACTAGCGCAGCGAATCAACTAGCGAAGCTTGCGAGCGAATCAACTTCTTCAACTAAAACCCAAACAGAATTCCAAATATCCAATGATGAGTAAAACCCAAACAAAACCCCAAATCGTCTCAACCTGCGAAGCACTCAACCACGAAGTCCGAATCCACGATAGTAATCGGGACGAGTTCTCAACCCAGAGAGCCGTAGGCGAACGTCTCAACTTCTTCAACCATTTTCAACAATTATCCCCAAATCTATGTTACTTTGCAGTGCATCTTGAATAAAAACTCAAATCATGTCTGCAACACCAGTCCCCGACTCCATCCCCCAGCCTTCGTCAAAGAGCGATTTTAGTATCCATAATATCCCATTTGGCATCTTTTCCACGAGACAAGACCCAACACCTAGGGCTTGCACTGCCTATGGAGATTATGTGATTGATTTGAAAATTATGCATGGTTTGGCCTTTTTTAAGCATCTTGACTTTCCGGTGGATGTTTTTGCGCAAGCCACGCTTAATGACTTTATTGCTTTGGGTAAGGAGACGACATCGGCAGTACGCCATCAAGTACAAAATTTGTTGAAGGATGACCGGGCATTTGGGATTTTCTTCAATTATTGTGCGGTGCCGATGGAAGAAGCCATTATGCATCTGCCTATTAAGATTGGGGATTACACTGATTTCTACTCCAGTATTGAGCATGCGACGAATGTAGGTTGCCTATTTAGAGACCCTGAAAATGCGTTGCTTCCCAATTGGAAAAGAATGCCCATCGGCTACCATGGCCGGGCCTCTTCGATTGTTGTATCGGGTACACCGGTTAGGCGGCCATTAGGTCAGTCTCGCCCATTGGAAGAAGGTGGAACACCACAGTTTGGGCCGTCGAAGTTGTTGGATTTTGAGTTGGAGATGGGCTTTGTTATCGGCCAATCTACTAAATTAGGTCAGCGCATACCGGTTGAGCAAGCAGAAGATTATATTTTTGGGATGGTCTTGTTTAATGATTGGTCGGCACGAGATATTCAAGGGTGGGAATATGTCCCATTAGGGCCGTTTTTAGGTAAGAATTTTGCTTCAACGATGAGCCCATGGATAGTGACCATGGAAGCCTTGGAGCCGTTTCGGGTGGACGGGCCGGAACAAGATCCACCGGTTTTGCCCTATTTGGCCTTTTCAGGAAAGAAAAACTATGATATACACTTGGAAGTGGTTATTCATACGGATGATTTTGATGCGACGGTTTGCCAATCTAATTTTAAGTACATGTATTGGAATATGCCCCAGCAATTGGCGCATCATACGGTAAATGGATGTAATGTAAATGTCGGAGATATGTATGCGTCCGGCACAATCAGCGGCAAAACCAAAACATCCTACGGCTCCATGCTGGAATTGAGCTGGCGGGGAACCCATCCTTTGCCGATGCCTGATGGGTCAGAACGTAGATTTATCCATGACGGCGATACGGTGATTATGCGGGGATATGCGGAAAAAGATGGGATAAGAGTGGGCTTTGGAGAAGCCGCAGGCAAGGTGTTACCGGCAGAAGAGATGGCTTGATGAAAAACAAATTTTGGTTACAGGTCGGCTTTTTTCATTTTATCCTAATCGCTATAATCGGCTTGTTGATTCGGTTGATTTTTGCCGGCCAAGAAGTGGGTTTCCCGTATAAAAACCTAGTGCATGCACATTCTCATGTAGGTTTTTTGGGGTGGGTTTCGATGGCTATCTTTGTCGGCTTGATTGCTCAGTTTACACCGGATGCCAGGTTGGACAAAACGTATCAACGGATTTTTATAGTGACAGAAATCTCCATTTTGGGGATGCTTTTTAGTTTTCCGGTACAAGGATATGGCTTGTATTCTATTAGTTTTTCGACGTTATATTTGTTGGCATCTTATTGGTTTGCATGGGTCTTTTACAAGGAGCTCAAAAAGCTTCCTTCGGGGCTCACTTCCGTAAAATTTGCCAAAGCCGGGCTGTTTTATTTAGTACTGTCTAGCTTAGGGCCTTGGGGCTTGGGGCCGGTGATGGCAACCGGTCACGGCAAGGAGAATATCTATTACTTAATTATTTTCTTTTACTTGCACTTTTTGTATAACGGAGCGATTATTATGGCCTTTTTCGCCATGATTTTTAAGTCTATTGAAGATTACGGACTTGCGTCCAAACGGCTATCCAAAGTAGGTGGGCGCATTTTTCTTTTGACTAATATGGCTGTTATACCGACCTATTTGTTATCGACGTTATGGACTAAACCGCCGGGCGTCTTCTATTGGGTTGGGGGCGGTTTTGCCTTGGTTCAAATTGTAGCATTTGGGTATTTCCTACCTTTCGGAAAAAAGATATTGGAACGGCTTAGGACCCAGCACAAAATAGCCTATCGGCTGCTCTCGCTCTCCGGCATTGCTTTTACTCTAAAATTAATCTTTCAACTGCTCTCTGCTTTTCCTTTTTTTGTGAACCAAATTGCGACACTCAAAAGCACCGTAGTCATGGGTTATATTCATTTGGTGACCCTTGGCATTATCAGTCTGTTTTTAATCGGTTGGTTTTTGATGTTGGGTGGATTTTCGGCAAAAACATTACTCGCTAAGGTGGGCATTTGGATTTTTGTTATCGGCGTATTAAGTAGTGAGTCTTTGCTTTTTGGTCAAGGTGTATTAATTTGGACGGAATCCAATTTGGTTTCTAATTATGCCGGATGGATGGCCGGGGTGAGTAGTTTGATGCCCTTCGGTTTGATTCTTTTTTTGG
>Ga0256832_1001170_pt1 | contig 17726 bp, 14 predicted proteins | sample 134614metaG_FD_190534 | JGI IMG/M metagenome (GOLD analysis project Ga0256832, IMG submission 190534) | Hydrothermal vent microbial communities from Lau Basin, Pacific Ocean - 134-614 | ecosystem: Environmental > Aquatic > Marine > Hydrothermal vents | place: Pacific Ocean: Lau Basin | collected...
ATGGCGCCTCATCTTTAATCAGTTTTGTATAATTCACAATCAAATAATCTGGCCTTAGCTGCTGCGCAAAACCATGGTGTTGCAGATCATATTTCTCCAGTACATAGCCGGTTTTTAATACGCTGTTATCTCTTACATATTGAATCGCCTCTTTGTGAAAAGAGATCACCACGGCCTGCTGCGCTATCGGTTCAATCTCCTTCAATAGTTGTTTACAGATCGTATCAACACCAAACCGGTCAACACTCTCGTTCTTTATCTCTACAAAGGCCGTTGCATCGGGATAACGCAGCAACAGATTAACAACATTGTTTAGTGTTGGAACAGGCTCACTAAAAGCATTTTTTGGAAACCGGCCTGGTTCGCTCACCCGGATGGTTTTAAGCATTTCGAACGGCATTTCAAAGAGGCTACCTGCAACACCTGTTACACGCTCCAACTCAACATCATGAAACACAACCAATACGCCATCGGCCGTACTCTGCACATCAAATTCAACATTGAGCGCACCACATTGTAGTGCCGCCTCAAGAGCCGGCAGGCTGTTTTCCGGGTAGCTCTCCATCTGCCCTCTGTGGGCAACCAGCGCCGGCATTTTCATAGCGGATCAGCCATCACAAAGCGCTTTGATTTCAGTGCTGAATCTCTCATATCTTTTTTGCAATGCGCTGTTTTTATCTGGTGTAAAACTTCTGTCTATCACCGGTTTCAACCATTTTTCAGGAGCGCCCATCGCCAGCCATGCCGCCCCTCTGGCCGTGCTCTCCATCTCCTGAAATCTGACAACCTGTAAACCACTGAGATCAGCCAGCCGTTGACAGAGTCCATCCAGCCGTGAGAGACCACCTCCCAGATGCAGCGTGGTTAAGTAATTTATCTGCTGTAGCCGTTCCAGATTGCACTGTAGCAGAAAGACGATACTTTCAATTATAGACACGTAATAATTTTCGACAGATGCAGCTGCATGATCGACAAAACAGGGGGCGCAACCGGCCTTCCACCAGGGGGAACCCAACCCTCCCACTGTATTGATAAAAATTGGCGGTGATTGAATTTGCGCAAGCCAGTCATCCAGACTGCCAAACAGGTTATCCACCGGCCACTGCTGTTGTGCCCAGGTCAGGGCTGACCCCGCACCATTTACTGTGCCTTCTATTAGATAGAGGCAGTTTTTTCCGTCACTTTTTGCTACCCCTTGCAGCAATCTCATTGGGTGATGCGTCATGGCATTGATCGGCATCAAAACAAAGGCACCAGTGCCGAGATTAACCACCGCTGTATTCCTGGGCACCTCGCCCTGTGCAAACAGCGCAGCATTCTGGTCACCGCATACGGCTGTCAACGGGATAGCACGCCCATTGAGTCTACCCCATTCACCCTGCACAGGTTGTGGACAGGGCAGGCAGTCAGCCGGGATTTCAAACCGTTGCAGGAGAGGTTTCGACCAGGCAAGCGCGGCAAGATCAAACAGCAGGGTTCGATGTGCATTGCTGTGATCCACCCGGTTCGGCGCACCTGAAAGCAGGTGATACAGGATGTAGCTCACTAACGGCCCAAGACAGAGTGAGCCACGTTTAAGTGCCTCCTGAACCGCTTCATTGTTGTGCAACAGCCAGCGCAGCTTGCCGGCACCGTAATGTGGCGAGAGGGGCAGTCCAGTAATACGGGTAATCTCCGCCTCTTCTGATTTAAACTGCATCAGATCATCCGATGCGCGCCTGTCCTGCCAACTCAATGCCGGGCTTAATGCTCGGCCACTGTTTTTGTCCCAGGCAAGAACCGTAGATCGCTGTGTCGCCAAAGCTGCCCGCCCGACAGGCATCCGGTTTCTCGTCAGAAGTGTGGCAGTGGCATGCTGGATTGATTCCAGGATCTGCCGGGGATCTTGCTCAACCCGCTCATGATCAATCCGAACAAGATCAATGGGCACCTCAACCTGATCAATCAGCTCTCCCGATGCGGCGTAGAGTATGGCTCGTGATGCATGGGAGCCTTGATCAATTACCATAGTGGCCTGCATTGTCTCCTCCCCCATCGCATGGACTCCCCGGCACATCAACCAACCATTTTGGCTGCGGCAATTTGACGCAGGTCAAACGATGTAATAGGGTGGCGTATTAGCATGCATGCGAACCCACGCGAACTTGCATTCAAGTGCCTGTAGAGAGCCGGGAGTCCGGCAATTACCCAGAGAGACAGCAAGGGTATCCCAAACTCTGGCACTAAGGCTGTTCGCACAAATTGAGCAACATGCACAGCATAGCCATTAATGACAGGCTTTGGCACTGTTATTAGTGATTTACCGATTGATTTATATCCAGCAAGTTATACTGCCGGGCACCCCTTTGAATGAATATTAACAAACCGAGGTTACCATGACCGAGAAAAAAGACGTCCATAAGGACGAAATCAAAACCAGCGAAGCAGAGCCTTCACGCAGAGCATTTTTTAAGACCGCTGCAACCGGGCTGGCTGGAGCCGGTGCCGTTTCGATGGGCATCCTGCCCTTTGGCACAGCCACAGATGCACAAGCCAGCTCGAAGTCTGGCCCTAAAGAGCATGTTGGCCCGGGCGAGCTGGATGAGTACTACGGTTTCTGGTCTGGCGGTCAATCCGGTGAAGTCCGGATTATTGGTATACCTTCCGGCAGAGAGCTGAAGCGCATCCCCGTCTTCAACTGGGATGCAGCCTATGGCTGGGGCACAACCAACTTCAGCAAGAGCCTGATGAAAGGCCGGATCTCCGGTGACACCCACCATTTTCATCTCTCCTATAAAGATGGCACCTATGACGGCAAGTACGGCTTTGTAAACGACAAGTCCCAGGCTCGTCTGGCGCGTATCCGTCTGGACATGATGGTAACCGACAAGATCATCGACATTCCGAACTCCGCAGGCACCCACGGAATCTTCCCTTCACGCCATAAAATCGATGCCGTCTACTGCAACTCTGAGTTCCGCATCCCGCTGCCCAATGATGGCCGAGACTTGGAAGACCCGACAAAATATGGCTGCCTGCACAGCTGCGTCGATGCCGAGAGCATGGAGGTGCGCTGGCAGATCATGGTCGATGGCAACCTCGATCTCTGCGCCACCGATTACGAAGGCAAGTACTCCATGGCTTGCTGCTACAACTCTGAAGAGGGGGTAACGCTGCCTGAAATGATGGCCAAGGATCGCGATTGGCTGGTCGTCTTCAACCTGGAGCGCATCGAGGCTGCAATCAAAGCAGGCAAAGGGATCAAGATTGGCAACTCCGATGTGCCTGTACTGGATGGCCGGGGTGACTCAGAGTACACCCTCTACATCCCTGTTCCCAAAAGCCCGCACGGCGTCAACGTTGATCCAACCGGCAAATATGCCGTCTGCTCCGGCAAACTCTCACCCACCGTATCTGTTGTTGAGCTGAGCAAGGTGGATGATGCCTTCGCAGGCAAGATCAAACCACGCGACTGCGTCATTGCCGAGCCAGAGGTTGGCCTTGGCCCGCTGCATACCGCCTTCGATAACAAAGGCAATGCCTACACCTCCATCTTCCTCGACTCTGTCGTCACCAAGTGGAACATCGCCAAGGCGATTGCCGGTGAAAACCCGGTAATCGAAAAGGTTGACGTACACTATCAGATCGGCCACATCAACGCCTCCATGAGTGAGACCAAAGATGCCGACGGCAACTGGATGATTGCACTGTGCAAATTCTCCAAGGATCGTTTCCTGCCAGTTGGGCCTTTCCGTGCAGAGAATGAGCAGCTGTTCAACATCTCTGGCAAAAAGATGAAGATGGTGCATGAGGGGGCTGCTCACGCAGAGCCACATGACGCACTCATTGTTGCCCGCGACCTGATCCGCCCCAAAAAGGTGTGGTCACAGGATGACCCGCGCTTTGAATTTGAGCGCGCACTGGCCAAAAAGCACGGCGTTACGCTGCAAGCTGCCGCCAATGTCATTACAGAAGGCAACCACACCTATGTCTTCATGGTCAGCATCGCGCCTGCATTCTCTCTCCCCAAGTTCAATGTGCCACTGGGCAATACCGTCACCGTTGTAGTAACCAACATGGACGGCGTAGAGGATCTCTCTCACGGCTTCTGCCTGACCCAGCACGACATTAATTTCGGGGTTTCACCCAGGGAGATCGCATCGGTCACCTTCAAGGCCGACAAGAAAGGGGTATTCTGGTACTACTGCCCCTGGTTCTGCCACGCCCTGCACCTCGAGATGCGCGGCAGAATGATCGTCTCCTGATAATACAATCCGTTAGCGCTTGGACTCCGCCCCTTCTTCTTCGGGAGAGGGGGCGGAGTCGCATTAGAATATCAGTAAATGCTAAAATTGCTGGGTGGCAATTTTCATCAAATTCCCTTAGTATTCTGCTTGGTTAATTTGGGACTTGGCTCCCAGAGGCCTCTCCAGCTCATCGCTCAGGCAGGCTTATTAAGTTATTTGAGACAGATTTCTACCCACATGCCCAACAACAGACACCTTCAACCGCCCGCCTCTCTTTTCCCAGGCATCTCCAGCCTGTTCCGCAAACGCCAATACCTCCAGCTACTGTTGATCTTGCTGCTGTTCAGCAGCCCAGGCTGGGGCGCCAATGGGCTCACGCTAAAAGATGGAAAGCCATTTTGTGAAGCCTATAAGTGTAGCCATATACTGCCGGAAGCCGATAGCTTCCAGCAATCAAAGACGATCTCCCTGCCTGTCATTGAGGCACTGAAAGGGGGCAAGGTCTTCGCCTATATTTTTCTCTCGACCGATCTGGTTGATATCCCCGCCTACTCTGGCAAGCCGATGGTGACACTCATCGCCATCAGCCCTGAGGGCACCATCCTGAATGCCGAAATTGTCCACCATAGCGAACCTATCCTGCTGGTCGGAATTCCGGAATCTGTACTTGGGATCTTTATGGGGCAATATATCGGCAAAAATATTGCCGATAAATTTGAGATTACCTCCGGTGGAACACTCAGCCAGGGGGCAGATAAAGCTGAAAGCGAACCGCAACATGGCAAGGCCTCAGGGGCCGGTGGAAACGTCCCCATCGACATGATCACGGGGGCCACTGTAACCGCTCAAGTGATGGATCAAACCCTGATCACCTCTGGCCGCATGGTCGCGCAGGCACTGGGCATTCTGCCGCCCGACGAGACCCGCATCGTCACCTGGCATGCAGAGTATCAACCCAAGACCTGGGACGATCTGGTCAAAGAGGGGAGCATCGGTCATCTCTTTGTGCCCACGGCCGATCTGGTCTCAACCGCAGACAAAGACGAGGCCTGGGTCGACATCTATTTTGCCGACATCACACAGCCTGTCATCGGCATCAACATGCTGGGCGAATCAAACTACAACTGGGCAAAGGAGAATGCAGGAGAAGATGGCAAGATCTTTATTATCGTCTCCAACGGCAAGGACAGCTACAAGGGGTCGGGCTTTGTCCGCGGCGGCATATTCGAACGCTTCTATTTCCAGCAGGGGTTCAATAAATATGTTTTTCGCGACCTCAGCTACGAGCACCTTTATGGAATAAAGATCGAAGGCGCCCCGGACTTTAAAGAGAGTGGCCTCTTTTTTCTGCGCGATGCCAATTTCGATTCATCCGACCGCTGGCAGTTCTACTATATCGCCAGCCATCTGACCGGCGAGACCGCCACCTCGAAGGTATTTAAAACCTACAGCGTAGATTTTCAACTCCCCGAAAAGTATTTTGATCTCAAGATTATCGAAAAAGAGCATGAACCCACGCTGGTTGAAAAGATGTGGAAGATGAAGCTTGGAGAGGTGATACTGCTCACCATCTTCCTGGCGGTCACTCTCTTTCTGTTTGTCCGGCGTGACCTGATCAGAAGCTCTGCCAGACGGCTGGAGACGGTGCATATCACCATCCTGATACTCTCCGTGGTGATTGTGGGGCTGATACTGAAATCACCCCCCTCCATGACCCATCTCTACCCGCTGCTGCACAGCTTTGAGAATGGCTTTCAGCTGGATCTCTATCTCTCCGATCCCGTCCAGTTCGTCTTTTGGATCGCTATTGCACTGAGCCTCATCTGGTTTGGGCGCGGCTGGTTTTGCGGCTGGATCTGCCCCTATGGCGCACTGCTTGAACTTACTCACCGCCTGTCACGGCGCATACTGCCCAAAAAGTATAACTACAACTTTCCACCCAGGGTGCATGAGGTGTTGAGGAGGCTGCGCTATGTGATCTTCTTTGCGCTGATCGGCATCTCTCTTTTCTCGGTTGAGATGGCCGAACGCCTCACTGAAGTGGAGCCTTTCAAGACCACCTGGCTGGTCGGCATCTTCTCCCGCGAGTGGTATCTGGTGCTCTACTGGTTTGCGCTGTTTGGCATTGGCATCTTTATCTACCGTTTTTTCTGTCGCTATCTCTGCCCATTGGGTGCCGCATTCTCCATCGCCAGCTACTTCCAGATCGACCGGATCAAGCGCTACGACTTCTGCAAAAGCTGCAACGTCTGCGAGGTCAACTGTGACTCCATGGCGATCAATCGCAAGGGGGAGATCAACCGCTATGAGTGCTACTCCTGCTTTGAATGCGAGCAGGCCTATCATGACGAAGAGGTCTGCCCTCCACTTGTCTATCTGAAGAAGGGCAAACTGGAAAAGATAAGCGATGCGGATCTGAAAACCATTCAGGAGCGGTTGAAACACCAAGACAGTTGCGGGAAAGGCGCTCATTGATCACCCTGCCACTATTTCACCGCCCAACTTCAAGATTCAATGGCCGCGCACTGCCGCGCAGCAAACCGATATTGCTTTCGGAGATGGGGCCTGCCCCCGGTTTTTGGGCGCCCCTGTCCCGCTTCCGGTTTCTGCTTGACAAGAGACAGAGAGGCATTGCCTCATCTTTGTTGCTGCTCTTTGCCGCCACCACACCTGCAGCCGATCTTCAGGTTCCCAGCAGGCAGTTTCCCACCATCAGCAGCGCCATCAGCGCTGCCAATGATGGCGACAGCATCCATCTCGCCACTGGTGTTTTTCAAGAGAACATCACGCTCGATAAAGCGCTTACGCTACTTGGCAGCCCGGATAACAGATCCATTATCGACGGCTCAGGCAGCGGCACCGTTATTACCATAACCAGCCCAAATGCCCGTGTTTCCGGGGTGGCAGTGCGCAATAGCGGCGATATTATTGAAGATTCAGACGCCTGCATCTATGCCACGAAAGATGCCACCAACATAAAGCTGGATGGCAACTCACTCACTCAGTGCGCCTTTGGCATCTGGATCAATGGCAGCCACAATCCGGTGGTGATCAACAACACGGTCACAGGATATCAAAAGAGGCTCATCTCTGACCGTGGAAACGGCATCCATATCTGGAACATTCAGAACGGGCTGATCAAAGAGAACCGGGTGTTCGGAGTTCGCGATGGCATCTATCTCTCAAACACCAGCCGATCATCCATTGAAGACAATGTCATGGATTCAGTGCGCTTCGGCATCCACTATATGTATAACGACAACAACCGGGTTACCGGCAATACCACCTGCAACTCCACGGTTGGGCAGGCCATGATGTTCTCAAAACGGCTGGTCATCAACCATAATGCCATGATCAATAACAGAGACCACGGTATGCTGCTGCGCGCCATCTATGACTCCAAAATCCATGGCAACATTGCCTATGGCAACAACAAGGGCATCTTCATCAACGACTCCGACTTCAACGAAATCACAGGCAACTGGGTTGAAGGAAACGCCGTTGGCATCGCAGTGATGGCTGGCGCTGAAAATACCCAGGTGGTTGGCAACAATTTTGTCTCAAACCCGGTGCAGGTGCTCTTCTCCTGGCGCTTTTCACTCTATTGGAACAATGAAGAGAGGGGCAACTACTGGAGCGATTATCTTGGCTGGGACTACGATGGTGATGGGATAGGTGACAGGATATACTACGCCTCAAATCGAATGGATCATCTGATGCATCGCCACCCAAAAATGAGGCTGCTTGCATTGAGTCCGGTTATTCAGCTTCTACAGGCCCTTGAGACCCGCTTTCCCGTACTGCGTTCAGCCAGCGTTATTGATAAAAAACCTGCTATGCACCCGACAACACCCATACCAGACCAGGTCACGGCTCCGGAAAAGGCATGTCTGTAACCGCACCGTCACCCACCGTTATGACCAGCGCCGGAGCTACCGGCTCCACGCAAGGGGCCGCGCCTATTCTCTCCCTCTCCGGGATAGGCAAGCATTTCCCCGGCAAAGAGGTACTGAAATCCATTGACCTGCACATTGCACCCGGGCAGCTGATGGCGCTGGTTGGCAACAATGGCCAAGGCAAGACAACACTGATGAAACTGATCCTTGGCCTGCTTGCACCCGATACAGGCAAGATCCTGATCAACGGAGAGACTGCCGGCACCAGCCGGTCAACCACTCAAAAGGCTATCTTTGGCTATCTACCCGAGACCACCGCTTTCTACCCCAACCTGACCGGCCAAGAGACATTACGCTACCTCTCATCACTCAAGCAGGGGGGAGAGACCAGAATCACCGAAGCGCTGGCAATTGTTGGCTTGGAACATGCTGCAAAACAGCGCATAAAGACCTACTCAAAAGGGATGAAACAGCGCCTTGGGCTGGCCCAGGCACTGCTTGGTGACCCAAAACTGCTGCTGCTCGATGAGCCTACAAACGGACTGGATCCTTCCGGCATTCATGAGTTCTATCAAATCCTTGGCCAGCTCAAAGCCCAAGGCGTTGCTATATTAATGTCCAGTCATCTGCTGGCGGAGATTGAACCCAGGTCAGACACCATCGCACTGCTTAAGGATGGCATCATCAGCGCGCATGGAACCGTTGATAAACTCATAAACGACGCTGAGCTGCCCAGCATTATTAAGTTTCAGAAAGGCCCCCGTTTTAACGAAGAAGCCCTGGACCAAATACTCCAGCAGCACACCACAGAGAAGAGATACCTTGAGCAGTCAGGGTTCTTTGTGCTTACATGCCACCCTGTCCACAAGCAGGCGCTGCTATTGGCACTGCTCTCTGCTGACAGGCTGATTGGCAAACTTATCGTTAACGACCCTGGCCTTGAAGAGCTTTTTCTACAGCTAAACAGTGGCCTGAAAATAACCTGACAGCAGATCCTTAATGTCTACCTCCACCATCTTGTTTGCCATAGCACGAAAAGAGTTCATTGACCATCTGCGCAACGGCTGGATCATTGCTGTTGGCCTGGCCTTTGCGGTCTTCTCACTCCTTATCACCTTTGCCGGCTTTGGGTTTACCGGCTCTGTCGGGGTTGGGCAGGAACAGGGTACGCTCTTCAGCCTGATCAACCTGGTGATCTACCTCGTTCCACTGCTTGGCCTGCTGCTAAGCTATGACGGGATAGCCGGCGAACACGAGCGCGGCACCCTTGACCTGTTAAGAAGCTATCCATTCAATACCGCTCTTTTGCTCTATGGCAAATGGCTTGGACTGTTTATGGTGCTTACTACAACCCTGATTGTCGGATTAACTGCACCAGCGGCTATCTCTATATACAGCGGACACACCCTGCAAGCCTGGACACTGCTGCTCATCACCTCAGTATGGATTGGCGCCATCTTTATCTCCATCGCCATCATGTTTTCTGTTTTGATTCTGGATCGTGGAAAACTGATCGCCATCGCCATTGGCATCTGGCTGCTGTTTGTTGTGCTGTTTGATCTTGGCATTATCGGCATATTGGTCTCCACAGAGGGCAATGTTCCAATGGGCCTGGTTAATCTCCTCTTTTATCTGAACCCCACAGCACTCTATCGCCTTCTCTCTATTGACCTCATGATGGATGATGCGATGATTACACAACTCGGGTTAATGGGGCAGATCCCCCCAACACCTGCACTTTTTGCTGCCATTACGACCTGGACTATCATACCCACAGCCATTGCCGGATGGCGCATCAGCGCCTTAGGCAAATAGAACTGGACCAAGAGATGAACAGATACAGATACCCTTATGTTTTATTTTTATTACTGACCGTAGCACTCTCCAGCGGCTGTAGTGAAGACAGCAATAACAACGCCACAATCTCCCCCAAGAATCTGACACGGGATGCCGTATGCATGCTGGATGGCATGATACTGCTTGATCACCCCGGCCCCAAGGGGCAGGTCATCTTCAAAAACGGTGAGTCACACTTTTTTTGTGATACTAAAGGACTGTTCTCTGCGCTCTACGACCCCAACTACAAAATGAAAATCAAGCAGGCCTTTGTTCAGGATTTTGGCAAACGCAAATGGGGCAGCTATAACGATCGCTGGATTGCTGTAGAGCAGGCCTTTTTTGTACTGGGCAGCAGCCAGCTTGGCGCTATGGGACCTACCCTGGCCACGTTTAGCGCCCGCGCTGATGCCGATAACTTCGCAAAAGAGTTTGGCGGTTCAGTGCTGGCCTTTAACGAACTCGATGAAGAGAAGTTTGAAGCCTATCAGACGCGCATCCGCCAACAGCTGCGAGACACCATGAGCAATACTTCAGCCCCTGATAGCAACGAGGCGGTGCATCAGCATCACTAGGAGTCTGTCGGACTTAGGTGGATTGCAGCAAGGGAGTGGGAGAGTGAGCGCAAATATTCCCGGTTTTGAGGCGCATAGTGGGCCTACGCAACGAAAAACCGGGGATATTTGAGCCGCTCTCCCACTTCCGCAGCCAGTTCATCCTAAGTCCGACAGACCCCTAGTTACTGATTATGGATCATGAGGCGCATTCTCTTTGGGCGGCTCATGGTTTCCACTACGCCACTCCCATGGCATCACAAATTTAGCACGCCATAATCCCAGCCTCAGGGTGCGTGCAACACCCTGGACGCGCTTATATCTATCACTTTGTGCCGGATCATACACAGCCCAGCCACTCAGCACTGCCTGCTGATTAATGTCAATCCGCTGAGGCGGATCACCAACCCAGCAAGTCGCCATCAGACGCCCTTTGTCATCGGTTTTGGTGCCCTCACAGCTCAATGGGTTATGGGCAATCAATTTTGCAAGTTTCTCTGCGGCAACCACACCACAGCGAAACTTGTAATGCTCCTTTTTAGTGAAGCAGATCTGATCCAGGTCTGGGGCATCCATCTCCTGCATCACAACCTGCTGACCATTGATCTCAACCGTTCTGCCATCAATAACTTTGGCATCCCCTTTGACAATCCAGGTGACCTCCGCAAACACCATACAAGGAGCAAGCAGCAACACCGCTACACCAACTCGCATCACACGCAATGATTGAACCATACTATTTGAACCCCTGGAAAGATTTTAAAGATAAGCAACTGGCTACTCACCATTTGCCTGGGCCTTGGAAGCCATCGTCAGCTGTTGCAATACAAAGAGCGCCGCAGTGAAGAGCAAAAGCCCCCCTCCCTGATGAGCTGAGGCCAAAGGTATAGGGACGTGCAGCAACAGAGTCGAAATACCCAGTGTAACCTGAAGCAGCAGCGCCCCAAGCAGGAGGTTCATCCCCAGACGCACCCTCGAACTTAGTTCAAATTGTCTTGAGCGCCACCAGAGTATCGGAATCAGAAAAAACAGCAGCGTTGCCAAAACGCGATGATCGAACTGGACTGTTGCAATATTTTCAAAAAAATTCCTCCATAGCGGAGCAAGCCGAAAAATACCATCCGGTATAATCTGGCCATTCATCAACGGAAAGGTATTATAGGCAAACCCGGCCTTTAATCCTGCAACAAAGCCGCCTGACAGCAGCGTAATAAAAATCAAGCCGGTAACAATACGGGAGAACCCCAAAATCTGCCTCGCATCGCCGGAAGAGCGCCCCGGTTCGCGCTTGAAGAAGAGCCCCAGCGCCACCCAGAATATATAGCCATAAACCAGCACCGCAAGCCCAAAATGCGCAGTTAAACGGTATTGGCTCACCTGCGGGTTATCAACCAGTCCACTTTTCACCATGTACCACCCCAGCAGCCCTTGCAACCCACCCAGCACAAACATTGCAACCAGTTTGGGCGTGAGCTTGCGGCTGACCTGGCGTGTGGCGATAAAAAAGAGCATGGGAAGGAGGAAGAGTATACCAATAAGCCGCCCCAGGATACGATGCAGATACTCAAACCAGAAAATGGACTTGAACTCCTCCAGATTGAAATGGGAGTTTACCTTCTTATACTGCGGCGTATGCTGATACAGTTCAAAGACTGCATTCCACTCCGCCTGGTTCATTGGCGGAAGCACACCCGTAATCGGCTCCCACTTCACCATAGAAAGCCCGGAGCCCGTCAGGCGCGTGACACCTCCGAGTATAACCATGGCAAAGATTGTGACACAACAGACAAATAACCAGATCGCAACAGGTCGCTGGTTTGTGGTAGATTTCATGGCTTCTGCTCTGCCCTCGAGACCGGGCTTAAATAACAAAGACCGGCGATATTACCAAATAGATCCCCAATGGCAAACAGCCACCTGAAAAGTTGACATAAAAAGCGGGTTAAAATCTGCGACAAATTGACACAGATCAAAAGCAAACTGTGCGACCGATGCTCTAATGCCGAGGAACCTGAAAATGGGTCGCTGTGACGTTAATCCCCCTTCACTTTTTAGGGGCTTTTCAGGCACTTACCAAAGCATGACTGGCTCCAGCCGTATATTGACCGAGTGGGAATAGAGGGCAGGAGAGAGTACTGTTTTTCTTCTGGGCCAAGCGATTAAGCGGGCTTGGAACAGGTAGGCTCTGAAAATATATGGAAAATGTCTGCATTTTTCTGTTATGCAGGATGGTGCAGTGACATCGCAGCGAAAATAAATTGCCGGTTTACACCATTTCACAACAACAGCATAGGAGACAGCCCATGGCTGACGAAAACAACACTGATGAGAGAGAAGAAGAAAAGATCTCTCCGTGGCAACAAATGATCGACAATCCGTTTCTACTGCTTTTTATCGGCGTAGCAATGCCTACTGTGTTCTACACGCTGTGGGGAGTCATGGAAATTGCTTCACTTCCTGTCGCTCCATACTAGGCCGCACAGCTTAGTCACAGTATTTACTTGAATTTATTTAAGAGGGGAGTAACGCATGACTTCATTTTTGCCTCCAGCCCAGAAGAACTGGTGGGCCGTGCCGGTGGGTCGCCAGGAGATCATCTGGATTGCAATTGCGCTGGTTTGGTGCCTGATTATGTTTTTCATGATGCCTCTATGGCATGTGTATGGTAACCAGAACATCGCTAACGAAGCGTACAAGGTCACACCGGCCAAGTACCAAGCAAAAGTTAACGAGATGATCGAAAAGTACAAGGTTCGCGAAGAGACCGCCATGAAGATACCCGTGGTCGCACCGCCTGATGGCGCCGATGTCTACCTGCTGGCGCGCCTTTGGCAGTGGTACCCAATGCTGGAACTCAAAAAAGACGTAACCTATCGTCTTCACCTGAACTCCATCGACTGGAACCATGGCTTTTCCTTGCAACCTGTCAATATCAATATTCAGGTCGTCCCGGGCTACGAAATGGTCCTGAACATAACGCCTAACAAAGCAGGTGAGTACACGATTGTCTGTAATGAATATTGCGGCATCATGCACCACAGCATGCTGGGCAAGATCTGGGTGAAGGAGTAATTAAAAATGGCACAATTTAGACAATGTCCTGATACCGGACTGTTTTTCCACAAAGAAGCAGAAAACCTGATGAAGGCTAACGCCGTCGCAGGTGTTGTATGCCTGCTGATTGCCGGCATCCTCGCTCTGCTGGTTGTTCTGACTCGCTGGCCTGCTGTCCACCTGCTGCCAGCTGATACCTTCTACATGGTACTGACTGCTCACGGTGTTTGCGCACTGATTTTCTGGGTAATCTTCTTCGAGATAGCCATCCTCTACTTTGCAGGCTCTACCCTGCTGCGCAGCAGGCTGGCAACGCCCCGCTGGGCATGGGCTGGCTTTGTACTGATGATTGTCGGCGCTGTCATGACAATGGCCGCAATCTTCGCCGGCAAGTCCAGCGTGATGATGACCTCGTACGTGCCTATGCGTGCAGAACCGCACTTCTATCTGGGTCTGGTTATCTTCGCTGTTGGCGCACTGATCGGCTGCTTTGTATATCTTGGCACCCTGGTTGTTGCAAAGAACGAGAAGACCTATGAAGGCTCTGTACCACTGGTCACCTTTGGTGCTACGGTAGCCTGCATCATCGCTATCTTTACCATAGCCTCTGGCGCTGAGATCCTGATCCCGACCTATCTGTGGTCTATTGGCTACATCAGCCATATCGATCCAGCCATGTACCGGCTCATCTGGTGGGCACTGGGTCACTCTTCACAACAGATCAACGTCTCTGCTCACGTAGCCGTCTGGTATCTTATCGCTGGTGTTATTTTTGGCGCTCGCCCAATGTCGGAGAAGGTCAGCCGAGCAGCATATCTGCTCTACATCTTCTTCCTGCAGTTGGCCTCTGCCCACCACCTGTTAACAGATCCAGGCCTCAGCGTCGAATGGAAACTCTTCAACACCTCATACGCCATGTATCTGGCTGTGCTGGCTTCCATGATCCACGGCCTGACCGTTCCTGGTGCCATCGAGGTGGCTCAACGCAAGAAAGGGCTGACCAATGGCGCTTTTGAATGGCTGCGTAAAGCCCCCTGGGATAACCCGGTCTTCTCCAGTATGTTTATCTCCCTGGTAGGCTTTGGCTTCCTTGGCGGTATCTCTGGTGTGGTCATGGGTACCGAGCAGATCAGCATCATCATCCACAACACCATCTATGTGCCAGGCCACTTCCACGCTACAGTGGTAATCGGCACTACCATGGCATGGATGGGGTTGACCTACTTGTTGATCCCAGTGCTGTTCCGCCGCAAGATGATCATGCCGCAGGCAGCTAAACTACAGCCGTACGTCTTCGCACTGGGCATGTCTCTGGTCGCCATTTTCCACATGGCAGCCGGCACCCTGGGTGTTGCACGTCGCCACTGGGACATGGGCTTTGCAGGCAATCCGCTGGGCTTTGAATACCCGGCTACGGCCTACCTGCTGATGGGCATTGCCGGTGTTGGTGGTGTCATCGCTGTGGTTGGTGGCGCCATGTTCATCGTCATCGCCGTTGGCTCACTGGTGTTCGGTGAAAAGCTGCAGAAAGAGGCAGGGCTTTTGCAGAGCTTTGGATTTCCTCTTGCTGATTCAGCCTACACGGATGAAAAACCTGCACGCCTGCCTATGGCTCCATCCGAGGCTGTAGAGGCACACCACGATGAATCCAGCTTTGAGGCTCCGGGAACCTTTATCCTGGCTATGGTCTTGCTGGTAAGCTTCGTGATCTACTACTTCATCAACTGGAAGTATCTGTCTGAAGTTTGGGGCCTCTCTTAAGCGTCCCTGTAAACGGGGCGGATCCAGCCTGGATTCGCCTCGTTTTTTTCAGATAAAGCAGTATAATTATCTGCTCTGCACAGAAGCATTAAATCAATCCTTGTAAACGGCAGCATTTCAGATTCCAGATGGTCAAGCAACTTATTAACCTACTAAAACTACGTATCGGCATTGTTATGTCTGTTACTGCCGTTGTTGCAATGACCGTTACCCCAGGCCAGCCTGTGACAGGCTGGGAAGTAGCGATCCTCGCTTTGACGGTTCTTATTGCCGCTGGTGGGGCAGGCGCGTTCAATCAGTATTATGAGACTGATCTCGATATTAAAATGAAGCGGACGCGAGGGCGCCCATTCATAAACGGGTATTTTCAACACAGCCGCATCTGGCTATTTTTTATCTCTGGCCTGGTGCTGGCCGGAGTAGCTGGTGCCGGTTTTGCACTAAACGGGTTAACCGCCCTCTTCATATTCCTTGGCGCCTTTTTCTACGCCATTGTATATACTGTCTTACTCAAGCGCCGGACATGGCTCAACATCGTTATCGGTGGGGCGTCCGGAAGCTTTGCTGTACTGGCTGGAGCAGCCGTAGCCGACCCAAGTGGTATCGGCCCCATCCCGGCGCTGCTCGCCGTTGTCCTTTTCCTTTGGACTCCTTCACATTTTTGGAGTTTGGCCATTGCCCAGCATGATGATTATGCCGCTGCTGGTGTGCCTATGCTCCCCGTTGTCGTTGGCGACCAAACCGCTGCCAAAGCCGTGCTTTTCAATACGCTCGCCTTGGTAACTGTATCCATACTGCCATTCTTCTTTGGGCTGAGCTGGATCTATCTTTTTGGTGCCGTGGCTGGTGGCGGCTATTTCATCTATCGCAATATTCAGCTTGTAAATGACCCATCACGCAAAGTGGCAATGAGCAGCTTCTTTGCATCGCTTGTGCAGCTTGGCCTCTTGTTGGTTTGCGCCACTATTGATGTCAGCCTGCTAGGCTGAACTTGATCGGTGGTGGCTATGGCCCTCCACAGCGCCGGGCTGGCCTTTGATTTCTGCCTCTTCTCTAAAACCAGGGGATTCCACAGATTATGCGCAGCATCGTTTATTTGTTGATTTTACAGGGGGTATTCCCTCAGTCACCCGTAGTCGCCAATACGAGGCTCATTCAAAATTTCCCCTGTGAGAACCTCATATTCTGCATGATGGCGCACATGGATGCCCTAATGCACGAAAGCAGGATCTGAGAGCGCCCTTTGTACACATCTATGAAATTTCCGGGCTAAATTTACGCACTCATGCAATCTATAAAATTTTTCACTGGTGCGCTTTTTCTTGCGCTGACTCTTTTGGCCTCAGCCCAGGCAGAGCCACCAACAATCACCCCACAGCCCGGCACCTCAACCCAGGATGCTTCCGGGTTTGACTACAAAGAGGCATTGAAAACCAGCCAGCAGGCCATTGGTAACAGGCTCAGCAACCACCGGTTCATGTCCAGCACGGGCGGCGTGCTGTTCATGGAAGAGCTAAAAGGCAAACCGCTCGTCATCAGCCTGATCTACACCAGTTGCTTTCACACCTGTCCGATGACCACCCGCAATCTCGCCAAGGTTGTCGCAAAAGCCAAAGATGCTTTGGGAGATCAATCCTTTAACGTTGCCCTCATTGGTTTTGATGTCGAGAATGATACACCTAGTGCAATGCGCTACTTTGGCCGCCAAAATGATATTGATGGTAATGACTGGAAATTACTCAGCACAGACCAGGCGACCAGGGATCTACTCATAAAAGAGCTGGGGTTCATCTATTTCCCCTCAATACGCGGGTTCGACCATCTGGTGCAATCCACAGTGGTTGACGCTGACGGTACTATTTACCGGCAGGTATATGGAGAGGTAATCGATACGCCGCTCCTCGTAGAACCCCTAAAAGATCTCGTATTTGGACGCCCCTCATCTGCGCAAACATTCATTGGTGATATGGTGAACAGGGTAAAGCTCTTTTGCACCACTTATGACCCGGTTCGAGACACTTATATTTTTGACTACTCTCTGTTTATTGGAATTTTCGCTGGTTTGTCCGTAATCATCTTCGTGCTGATCTTCATCATACGTGAATGGAAGCGCACCGGGCGGCAGCGGTAAAACAATACTCTATGGCAAATTAGAAGAGCATCGGCCCATCCCAGACAGCTGCCATTTATGCCAATATTTCGAGCATTACGAAACGGTAACTCACCAACATCCTTTTTGATGGCCACCTAAAGGATCTGAGCTAAAACCCAAACAATGCTTTCTAGGAGCCTGTCAGACTTAGGTGGATTGTAGCGAGGGAGTGGGAGAGTGAGCGCAAATATTCCCGGTTTTGAGGCGCATAGTGGGCCTGTGCAACGAAAAACCGGGGATATTTGAG
>Ga0256832_1001171_pt1 | contig 17699 bp, 12 predicted proteins | sample 134614metaG_FD_190534 | JGI IMG/M metagenome (GOLD analysis project Ga0256832, IMG submission 190534) | Hydrothermal vent microbial communities from Lau Basin, Pacific Ocean - 134-614 | ecosystem: Environmental > Aquatic > Marine > Hydrothermal vents | place: Pacific Ocean: Lau Basin | collected...
ATACCCATCCCCCTGTTTTTTTATATATTTTTAAAACACCCGTGAGTTGCGTAGGGTTGGTGCAGCCATGCGAAACCAACCGCATCTGGTTGCTTGCGTAAACTCCACCAACCCTACAACTACATGCTCTGCTTCTGTCTTCTGTCTTCTGATACACCCATCCCCCCTGTTTTTTATATATTTTTATCTCAAGTTTCAGAGCTCAGATCTATCGTTACGCAGAGGAACACGGAGATATTCGCAGAGAACCGCAGAGATTGTAAAGAAGGAAAACAATTTACACCTTTCTCGTTTGCACATCTTCTTCGTTTGCACATCTTCTTCGTTTGCATGCTTGATACTTTTCATAATGTTAATTGCGTGGGTCGATGCAGCTCTGTACTCGCTTAGTTGCCTAAACTCCAGCAAGCAACACTTCTTGTTGTGCCATAATAAAACTAACCAAAACTACTCCTTAAGCAATCAAACAATGGATAAAACAGAGAAAGAAGCCAATCAAGCCCTAAAAGAATTTATACGTTATTCATCCAGCCCCTGGCGCATTGTCTGGACAAACTTTGTTGCGGGTGTCTTCAGGGGGCTGGGTGCTGTTATCGGCGCGTCTGTATTTATCGCCTTTCTGATCTGGGTACTTACCCTGTTTGGCAAGGTGCCCTGGGTAGGAGAATATGCCACCGAAATCAAAACAACCGTTTCTGGTTATGTCGATGACACCAATTATAACGACGAGTTTGCACGCCTTGAAACGGTTTTAAAGCGCATCGAAGAGGAGCTGGCAAAGAAAAATACAGAAAAATAAGTAACTGTAAGTGTCCGCATCGCCCTCTACTTCGTTCAAAAACTTTTCCTGATCTCATTAAAGCGTTTTGAGAGGCGTTTTGCTGAGACCGGGTAAGCGGTTCCCAGATCCTGGGCAAAAAGTGAAACGCGAAATTCTTCCAGCATCCAGCGAAATTCATGCAGTTGTCTGGTTTTGCCTTTCTTTTTTAGCCATTTTTTGTAGTCCTCCCAAAGTGGCTGGATTTGCACCTGCAAGCCCCTGTCCTTGTGTGCATTACCCTTGAGTTTGTCAAGCCGCTTGAGAATGGCTTTAAGATAGCGCGGATACTGGCGTAATTCATGCAGACTCAACTCATCCAGAAAACCGGGGTAAATCAACGATTGAAGCTGCTCGTTGATGTCGTTATAGGTTTCCAGCAGAGTGAAATCAATATTCCCCTTGAGCTGTTTGCGAATTTCATAATGCAGCGAAAGTACCACATTGAGCTGCTGGATAATTTCTTGCAGAGTCGCGTCAAGTTCATTTTTATTCTGCTCCAGAGCATCCATAAATTGCTTTTTATCCAGTTGGGCGCCGTGTTGATACTTGAGCAAATCACCTTTTATAAAGGTCAGGCGAAACGCATTTTTGACAATACTTTGCTTGAGTTCATCACATTTGCCACTGGCATGATAATAGAGGCAGAGCTTCTGGATATTAGCCAGTGAACGCAGTCGTTTTTTCTGCTCTTCGGCAAAATGCAATAACACCAGGCGCAATACGCCTGTCTGCTTTTGTGCTTCGGCAGGTGAGTCAAACAGGCGAATTGCCACCGAATCACCCCTGTCTACCAGCGCTGGCCATGCCTTGATCTTCATGCCTGCGACATCGGTCAGCACGGTTTCGGGCAAACGCTCAAAGTCCCAGCTTTTGATGCCCTGTCGTTCGATGCTGTTTTGCGCTGTCTTGCGTGTTTTTGTACTCGCCTTGTAACCCACCGTTTGTTTCAGTTTTTCCAGATCACGCCCTGCCTTGATTACCTTGCCTGCTTCATCAACCACTTCATAACGCATACGCATGTGATCGCTAAACTGCAGCTTGCGCAATAAATCCTCATCAATGGCAACGCCCGTCATGCGCTTCAATGCCTGACTAATTGCCTCCACAATCGGCTTGTCAAAAGTGAAAGATTCAACACAGGCTTTGGCGTATTCGGGAGCAGGTACAAAATTCTTGCGTAGCTGTTTCGGCAGTTTGCGGATAAATTCGACCACTTTTTCCTCAAGCATTCCCGGCACAAGATAATCAAACGCGGTAGCGCCAAGCTGGTTCAGTGCCGCCGCCGGAATACGCACACTAACGCCATCATTTTCTGCATTCGGTTCAAAGTGATAGCTCAGTGGTAGCAGCATATCAGCCACATTCAGATGATCAGGATATTGCTCGCCCTGCACATGCGAATCATCACGCTGCATCAGGTATTCGCGCGTAAGCATCAAACCGTTGGGGTGCTTTGCTTCGTACTTTTTACGCCACTTTTCAAAGGCTGCCCCGCTGTAAATATTTTCAGGGATGATTTTGTCGTAAAAGTCATAAAGTATTTCTTCATCAACCAGAATATCGCGTCGGCGTGATTTTGCCTCAAGCTTTTCGACTTCTTCAATCAAGGCACGATTATGTTTAAAAAACATTGCCTTGCAGTGGTATTCACCATAAACCAGTGCTTCACGAATAAAAATCTGGCGCGACACAACGGGATCAATCGCTCCAAAGTTGACCCGTTTGCGCGGATTAATCGTGATGCCGTAGAGGCTGCTGCGCTCATCGGCACCAACCTGCGCGGCACGTTTCTCCCAGCGGGGTTCGCTGTAATGGTATTTGAGCAGGTGTTTGCCTGAATACTCAATCCATTTTGGCTGAATTTTTGCCACAGTGCGCGCAAACAGGCGTGAGGTTTCGACAATTTCTGCCGCCATCAACCATTTTGGCGCGCTCTTGCGTAAACCCGAGGCAGGGAAAATATAAAACTTGCGCCCGTTCGCGCCCAGGTATTCCTGATTTTCTTCCTTAAAACCAATATTACTCAATAGTCCTGTTAACAGGCTTTGGTGGATGGCATCGTATTTATCCTGATATTTTTCGCTATCAATCCCTTCTGCTGCCTTTTGCCTGGCATTTTTTTGCTTGTTTTTCTGTGACTTGATTCGGGTTTTACTATTAAACCCATCCCCCCCCTTTTTTATATATTTTTGCTGCTTGCCCAAAAAGCTGCTTTCCCTGAGACTCATTCTGAGCTGGCGATAAGTCTCGTTCCACTCACGCAAACGCATATAGGAGAGAAACTCACGGCGGCACAACTTGCGTAATTGTCCCTGCGAAAGCTCGCCATTTCTATCATGATAATAATCCCACAGGGTTAGCAAACTGATAAAGTCCGATTGCTCGTTTTTAAAGCGGCTGTGTTTCTGGTCGGATGCCTGTTGTTTGTCCATTGGACGTTCACGCACATCCTGAATCGACAGGGCACTCACAATCACCAGCACTTCTTCCATTACGCCAAGGCGACTGGCTTCCAGCAACATGCGCCCCAGACGCGGATCCAGCGGCAGGCGGGCAAGTTCGCGCCCTGTTTTGGTGATTCTGATATTGTCGCCACGCGCATGAGTCACCGCACCCAGCTCAAACAGCAGCTTGTAACCGTCGCGGATCATGCCCGCATCGGGGGCTTCCACATAGGGAAATTTATAGACATCACCCAGATTCAGCGATGCCAGTTGCAAAATAACCGATGCCAGATTGGTGCGCTGAATTTCGGGCAAGGTAAATTCAGGACGGGATAAGTAGTCATCTTCAGAATAAAGGCGGATGGCAATGCCGTCGCTGGTACGACCACAGCGACCGGAACGCTGGTTGGCGGATGCCTGCGAGACTTTTTCAAGCGGCAACCGCTGCACCCGCGAGCGCCAGGAATAACGTGAAATCCGCGCCAGTCCGGTATCAATCACATATTTGATTCCGGGCACGGTCAGGGATGTTTCTGCGACATTGGTTGCCAGCACAATGCGCCGTGCACCCGTTGGGTGGAAGATTTTATTTTGCTCCGCCGAAGAAAGTCGCGCAAACAGCGGCAAAATCTCGACACTTGGCTTATGGTGTTTACGCAGTGCCTCGCTGGCTTCACGAATTTCGCGTTCACCTGGCAAAAATACCAGTATCCCGCCTGGCGATTCTGCCATTAACTCGTCAGTGGCATCCACAATCGCTTGCAGCATGTCTTTTTCTTTGGCTTCGTCCTTGTCCTGCTGAGGCTGTTGATTGCCATTGACATCGGGAATCAGGGGACGGTAGCGAATTTCTACGGGATAGGTACGCCCCGATACTTCAATTATCGGCGCATCTTTTTCACTGTTTACATGATTTTTGACCACTTTGGCAAAATTAAAATGTCTGGCAAAGCGTTGCGGATCAATCGTTGCCGAAGTAATAATCACCTTGAGGTCTTTACGACGTGGCAGCAACCAGCGCAGATAACCAAGCAGAAAATCAATATTGAGACTGCGCTCGTGCGCCTCATCAATAATCAGTGTATCGTACTGATTCAGATAGCGATCATTGCGAATTTCAGCCAACAGAATGCCGTCAGTCATCAGCTTGATATAGCTGTCGTCCCTGAGGCGGTCATGGAAGCGCACCTTGTAACCCACAACTGCGCCCAGTTCGCTGTTTAGCTCCTCTGCAATTCGCGCTGCAACACTGCGCGCCGCGATACGCCGTGGCTGGGTATGCCCGATAATGCCATCCACACCGCGCCCCAATTCCAGACACATTTTGGGCAATTGCGTGGTTTTGCCTGAGCCGGTCTCACCACAAATAATCGTAACCTGATTCTCGGCAATAGTCTTGATTATCTCCTCACGCCGCTCCGCAACTGGCAAGTCAGGGTATTCAGGCTTGGGCAGATTAGCCAAACGCTGCTGCCTCTGCCTGATTGAAGCATTGATTCGGTCTTCCAGCTTTTTATGGGCAAGATCAAACTGCTGCTGTTTATTGGCAGACTTTTTAAGGCGTTCCAGTTTGCGTATTTCACGCAGAAAACTGTGCCGGTGTGAACCACGACATTGTTTTAGTTTTTGAACACCGCTTTCACCCACTGCCAATTATTTTGTTTTACTTCCAGTGTGTACTATCTGTAACGCCCGTAATGATGGGTATGCTTTCTGTTACCACCCGGATGAGTGTGTCTTACAGAACGGGTGAAACGGTTCGCAGGATGAACGTGAGCATTGATATTTCTATTGCCTGAATAGGTGTAGCCAGAGCGGCAGGAATATTTATGCGTATGAGATCTGTTTCCACCTGGGTGGGTATGCGTAGTGGAACGTGTACACCTGTTCGCCGGATGGGTGTGCGTGTTAACTGATTTCCTGATTCTTCCCTTGCAGCTATAGTGGTGCGTATGTTTCCTTGAACCATTAGGCAGGGGGTGTGTATGTGTAATTGATCTGGTACAGTGATTCGCAGGGTGTGTATGCGTATTTTTTGATACGTTGGTCGTTTTACAGACAACATTATCAACAACAGGCTGCGGCTGTGGTTGCTCCTGTACTTGCCGCACTGAACAGGCACTGATAACCACTGCTAATAATAAAAAAGCCCCAATTGTTACTAAAACCTTAGAAATAGTCATAGCTTCTTTTCCTTGAAATAATAAATATAAATAGCATTCTCCGTTGCTACAACCCAAATAATAGATGATAAAAGCACCAGAATAAAGAAATTCAGTTAGTTTGGGATAAATTATCTTGATTTTTCTGATGAGAAGAGAAAAAGCCCTGGAAGCCTGTCCGAGAATATGAGTCGTAGCGAGGAAAAGTTAGGTTGTTATTTTCTGAAAGTGTTTTACAGAGAGGTTTTAATGTTGGGCTACAAATACCGAGAAATAAAAAAAGCCCCAAGTAATAACAACTTGGGGCTTGTATATGGCGGAGAGGCAGGGATTCGAACCCTGGGACGGTTTAACCCGTCGCCGGTTTTCAAAACCGGTACTTTCGGCCGCTCAGTCACCTCTCCGTTTTCCCTTGTAGCCTGAATATGGGAAGCGCGTAGGATAATAAAAACTGGGCGAGGATGCCAGTAAAAAATGCATTATTTTTACATCTTTTGAATGAATTTTAGGTCTTCTGTCTTCTGTCTTCTGTCTTCTGATACACCCATCCCCCCTGTTTTTTATATATTTTTATCTCAAGTTTCAGAGCTCAAATCTATCGTTACGCAGAGGAACACAGCTCTTCGTTCGCACACTTCCTTCGTTTGCTACTTTTTAGATGTTTACTCCGTGGCTCTCGGCGAAAAACTCTGCGACTCTCTGCGTTACTTAAACTGAATGACTGGAATCAGTGTTTCTATGCTGTTTTTGAACTCCGAAACTTGAGTTATTATTGTCAGTTGTTTTTAGATATATCAGGACAGCTAGACTGAATCAACTGGCTGATACGTTCAGCCCTGTCAGTGTTATTTTGTCGCAGCAAGTCCATGATACTGTTCCAGGCTTCGCAGGCTTTTTGTGGCTTTTTCCATGCCTTGTAGAGAAATCCCAGATTGGTTTTCTGGCTGATGATGCCGTTCACATGGTTTTTTTCATTGTAAATTTCAATGGCTCTGAGATGAAAATCTTCAGCGAGTTCAAACTTGCCTTTTTTGCGGTTTAATATGGCAAGATTGCCGTATTGATCGGCTGTTGCAAGTGTGTGTTTTATGTCTTTATTGATATTCAGTGATTTTTCAAAGTATTCCTTTGATTTTTCCAGTTCTCCATTTTGCTGGGCAAGTATCCCCAGTTTGCTATACAGGTTGGCAATATTGTCCTGCAAATTGTGATTGAGGCTCACTTCAAGCGCATTTTCATAATAAAACTGTGCTTTTTCAGTATCTTTCATGCTTTGCTTTAAACTTCCCAGTGCTGAGTATATAGCGATCATTTCTTCGGCTTTATCTTGCTGGATGTAACTTTTCAGCGCTTTAAGATAATACGTTTCTGCCTGGGCGGGATTTTTTGTCTGGATATATAAACTTGCCAGACTTTGGCTGGTGCTGGCGATGCCTGCTTTATTTTTTGCTGCTTCATAGATTTCCAGCGCTTGCAAAAAGGCTTCTTCTGCGGCAACAAGATCGCCTTTTGACTGGTTTAGCAGCCCCAGATTGGCAAATGAAAGGGCGTCATTGCTCTCTCCCTGATTTTCCAGCGCCTGTACTTTTTTATAGGCTATTTCGGCTTTTTTAAACTGTTTGAGATGACGATAAATATTTGCCTGACGATTCCAGGCATTGCTGTTTTCAGGGTCTAGTTCAGAGGCTTTCTCATAGGCCTGGAGTGCTTGCAAGGTGGATGTCAGGTTCTGGATATTGCCAATATTAATCCAGGTCTTTGCCTCTTCTCTGGGGTCTTCCTGCTGATATGCAAGATTTATTAACGATTGTATTGCGAGGTTGATATTGCTGACTTTAAGTGCCGCAAGAGCCTTGCCTGCGTTATCAGCAGAATCTTTTTTCAGGTAATCGAGTGTATTCACCAGCGCATCTATCTGCTCTTCTCGCTCTTTATTTGAACCATTGTAAAAGGTATATACCAGCGTGGTTGCTATTTCGGAGGCAGGGTACTCCTGTGCGCCATTTTGTGTAGTGGACGGTGTTTTGGGCTTGTCCGTTGCTGGTCTGGGTGCCGGATAAAAGATGAGTGTCGCTATGGTGGCAATAACCAGCAATAGTGGAACAAACCAGTTTAATATCGGTTTTTTGTTCTTTTGCGGAGCTTGTTTTTCTGAGTTTGGCAACGACTAGATTTCTTCTGGTTTATCTAAAAGAGTACGCTTGCGACTGTAGCGTATGGTAACCGTTTTTTCTTTTGCTTTTCTTTCCCTGGGCTCTGCAAAATCTGACTGCCAGGCTCTGTCGCTGACTGGCGCGTCTGTCCCGCGTCTGCTCACGCCAATTGTATTCTTGCCTTTTTTACGATTGGCTCCGCCATTTAAACGTGCAAATGGTCCTTTACGCTGACGACGTGTGTTATTGCTGCCACTATTAGCATTTCCATTTGTACCAGTTCCTGCACGATTATTGGCTTTGTTACGATTGCGATTACTATTGCTATTGGTTCCAGATTTTGATTTGCTCGCCTTGTGGCGCTTGTTTGTTTGCTTCTTTGCGTGGTTTTTTTGTTGTTTTGCTGGTTTTTTGGGTCTGCTTTTATTGGTAAAGGGCTGGAGTGGTTCAAGACCCGGGATATTAACCTGATCAATTGAATTACCAATGGTTTTTTCCAGATGCTTCAATTCGTTGTAATTAAAGCCATCAATCATAAGTATCATGGCTTCTTCACGCTCGTCAGAATAAGAGCTGATGCGTTCCAGATAGGTATCTGTTTTTCTGGGCAAATCAAAATGAATCACATGAGTGTCGGCAGCATTTACAAGAGCCAGCCTGTCATTATCAATAAGCTGTCTGCCTTGATCACAGACAATTAAAATATCGGCTGTTTCTACCTCGTTTTCATCCAGCTCATTTAGCATTTCAGCAGCATGACCATGATTCGCAAGATTATCCTGAAGCATTTTTGCCGCCTTGTGTGTTGCGACATAAATTATTGTGGTTTCACCTGCAAATTCATCCAGAAGATGATCCATCATCGCAATTTTGTGTGTGTAATCATCTGCTATATGAATTTTTTGGGGTATTTTTACTTCAACTTTTTGCCTGTTTGCGGGTTTATGCAGATGTTTAACTGTTTTCTGGTTTTTGCTGTTTACATTGTTGCTTATCTGATTTTCATCAGCTAAATTAACGCCTTCCAGAGCCTGATCTTTCAAGGTATTTTCATCATTGTCTATACTAATCTGCAATGCTTCAGGGAATAAGGATTTGGCATAAGGTGTGACTTCATCATCTTCCCGAACAAAGGTGATTGAAGAGCATTTATCACCTGCCTGTTCAATAATTTTCTCAACCAGTCCATGCAGATTTTTCTGATAGATACTGGTCAAATCATCAATAATCAGCATTTCAAGACCGGAAAAATCAGCCTTGCCGTTATTCATCAAGTCGTTTAGGCGTCCTGGCGTTGCTATCATGATGTCCAGCGGGCGACGCATCAGGCGCATTTGTGTCTGATAGGGGCGACCACTGACAATAAAGCCAAAGCGCATGACATGGTTATTGCTGAGACGTTTAATCGTGTAGTTAATCTGGCTGACCCGGTCACGTCGTGATGTCAGAATCAATATACGCGCACCACGTTTATCAGGATCCGGATTTTCCAGGATATAATTCATCGCCGGAATCAGAAAAGCCCCTGTTTTGCCCGATGCTGATTGAGTCCATACGAGTACACTTTTTCTGTCCGCAACAATCGGAATCAATTCTGACTGAAGTGGTGTGGGTGATTGGTAGCCAGCCGCTTCAATGGATGCAATAAATTCTTTTTTTAGTTTAAAGTCTGAGAATGACAAATTCCATCTCCCCTGTGTTCAATACACGGGTATTGAGCAAGTCCTGTTTTATCCTGTGATAATCGCTATAGGTAATTCTTAAATAGTTTTTGATCTTGATAAGAAGGTTGCTGTTAATTTAATATTAAGTGTTTTTCTTGAAATTTATTGATGAACTTCCCCATATTTCACTATTATGTATTGTGATTAGTCGTCATCAAAACACCCCTAACGGGTGCAGCAAAGCAGTTGCCCCAAATCAGACTCCCTAGGAGCCTGTCTGAGAACTAGAAATTGACTGCAAATCCCACAATCATCATAATCTAAGCTTATCAAGTTCGTTAAATAGAGCGACTATTCGCCTCTCTTGATAAACTCACCTTATAACAATTCTGAAATTTTCGTTTCAATCCCAGTTCTCAGACAGGCTCCTAGGGTATCACTGCGCCTGTATGCAAATTTATAAGATTAACGAGATATAGTCAAGAAAATAGCGGTTTATGGTCTATTTTCAGGCGTAAATGGTTATCTTAGGCAAGCTTCTGGGAGCCTGGCAAGGATTTTCTCCATTCTTTTTCTTCTTCGCGTAAAGTCAGTATCTCGACACCATCAGGAGTAACAAGCAGTGTGTGTTCCCATTGGGCTGACAATTTTCTGTCTTTGGTTAGCACTGTCCATTTATCCGGCATGGTTTTGATATGGCGCTTACCCTGATTAATCATCGGCTCAATGGTAAAAGTCATGCCTTCCTTCAGCGTTACTCCCGTGCCGGGCTTGCCATAATGAAGCACCTGTGGCTCTTCATGGAATTCTTCACCTATGCCATGACCACAATATTCGCGTACCACTGAATAGTGCTGTGCTTCAGAATATGTTTGTATTGCATGTCCTATATCTCCCAGTGTTACCCCGGGTTTTACCTTGTCAATACCGACATAGAGTGCAATCTGCGCAATATCACAAAGTCGTTTGGTTGCCGGAGCTGGCTTGCCAACGAAAAACATTTTACTGGTATCGCCATGATAGCCATCTTTTATAACAGTAATATCAATATTGATAATATCGCCTTTTTTCAGCTTTTTATCACTGGGGATTCCGTGACAAACCTGTTGATTGACCGATGTGCAAATAGATTTTGGAAAACCGCGATAATTTAAGGGAGCCGGAATTGCACCCTGCTCTTTTACAATATATTGATGACAAATTCTGTCCAGCTCATTGGTTGTAACCCCTGCCACAACGTATGGCTTAATCATATCCAGTACATCTGCTGCCAACCTCCCTGCGACTCGCATTTTTTCAATCTGTTCCGGATTTTTATAGGTGATGGACATGGATATAAATTCCTGATATTGGCTTATTTTGAAAAAAGCATGAATTATGCCGTACTTTTACTAGAGAAGAGAAACACTTTATGATATAAAATGCGCCGCGCAAATTTTGCTGCTGCTACTTGCAACTACGGCAAAAACTACCGCAAAGTTTGTGCATAACCTGGAAGTATGCAAATTATTTTAATTGTACTTCAAATTCACACACATATCGTCAAGGTATTGCGGGGTGCTTGTTGTACTCATATTGAGAACCACAAGTCGTTTTACCTGGTATGTGGAGGCCTAACCCAAGAGGAAACTATCATGGCTAAAGTAACTATGCGCCAGATGCTGGAAGCTGGTGTTCATTTCGGACATCAAACCCGCTACTGGAACCCAAAAATGGCACCTTATATCTTTGGTGACCGCAATAAAATCCATATTATCAACCTGGAAAAAACGCTTCCAATGTTTAACGACGCGTTAAATTTTGCTGGCAAAGTCGCTTCCAAAGGCGGCAAAATAATGTTCGTTGGCACCAAACGCGCCGCACAAAAAGCAATCCGCGAAGAAGCAACCCGCTGCAAAATGCCATTTGTTGATCAACGCTGGCTAGGTGGCATGCTAACCAACTTCAAGACCATCAAGCAGTCTGTGCGTCGTTTGCATGAAATCGAAAAAATGCAGGCTGATGGCAGCATCAATCGTGGTGGTAAAAAAGAAGCGTTAATGCTGACTCGTGAGCTAGAGAAGCTTGAAAAAGGTCTTGGCGGTATCAAGGACATGCGCTCTCTTCCCGATGCTCTTTTCATTATAGATGTAGGGCATGAAAGTATTGCTGTCAAGGAAGCCAAAACACTGGGTATTCCTGTCATTGGTATTGTTGATACAAATAACTCGGCGGACAATGTTGATTATATTATTCCAGGCAACGATGATGCCATCCGCGCTATTCAGCTTTATACCACAGCCATTGCAGACTCGATTATAGAAGGGCATATTGCTGCGGCAAATAATTCTGAAGAATTAGCCGCCGCAACTCCAGCAGCAGCCCCTAAAGCCAAAGCGAGCACTCCAAAAACAAAAGAAGCAAAGCAGGAAGAGACTCCTGAGACTCAGGAAACAGCTACACCTGAAACAAAGCAGGAAGAAGCTCCTGCGGCTCAGGAAACAGCTACACCTGAAACAAAGCAGGAACAAGCTCCTAAAGCTGAAACCGCAGCAAAAGAAACTGCAGAAGAAGCAACAGCAACAAAGGCTGCTGAATAAACCTTTTGGGAATAGTTGTTCTATTGAATGAAAATTGAGGAAAATCCAGCCAATTTCAGTTTTTCCGCAGTGGTTCACTATTCCCGAACAGGTTCTTTTAATATTTAAGCAGGATAACTCCAGCGAATCAGGGGTATCCACAACCAAAACAAGCATTCAAATAATTGGTATTTGAATGCTTGCATGTTTTTGAGGAAATAAAATAATGGCTATAACAGCTTCAATGGTAAAAGAATTACGCGAGCGCACGGGCGCTGGCATGATGGATTGTAAAAAAATGCTCACTGAAACAGACGGTGACATGGAAGCAGCAATTGATTTGATGCGCAAATCCGGGGCAGCAAAAGCAGACAAGAAAGCAAGTCGCGTTGCCGCCGACGGCAAGGTTATTATCACGCTATCAGATGATTCAAAAGAAGCATCTGTTGTTGAAGTAAACTGTGAAACTGATTTTGTAGCAAAAGATGAAAGTTTTGTTAACTTTGTATCGGCAGTTGGTGCCAGGGTACTGGCAGATAAACCGGCTGATATTGAAGCACTGTCTGCTATGCCACTGGATTCGGGTGAGACTGTCGAAGAAGCACGCGCCGGGCTGGTTGCCAAAATAGGCGAAAACATACAGGTAAGACGTTTTGAGATTATCTCAAGCGATGATGGACAAATTTATTCTTACAATCATGGGGTGCGTATCTCTGTTGCTGTTGCCATGAAAGGTGGAAATGAAACATTAGGTAAAGACATTGCCATGCACATTGCTGCAAGTCGTCCTATGTGTATTTCTGAAGCAGATGTACCAGAAGAGACCCTGGCGAAAGAAAAAGAGATTCTTATTGCACAGGCAGAAGGTAGTGGCAAGCCAATGGAAATCATCGAAAAGATGGTTGAAGGGCGTATGCGCAAATACCTGGGAGAAATCACCCTGGTTGGGCAACCTTTTGTTAAAGACCCTGATATTACAGTTGCCAAGCTATTAAAAGACGCTGGAGCAGAAGTGACTGATTTTGTACGTTATGAAGTGGGTGAAGGAATCGAGAAAAAACAGGAAGACTTTGCTGCTGAAGTTATGGCACAGGTTAAGGCTTAAGGCAGTAGAGTTAGGCTTAACTAACTCATACCCAGATGTACTAGTAACCCAAAAAGGAGCAATTTATTGCTCCTTTTTTATAAGCTTTAAAACTGCCAGCGCAAACTTGCTGAAATAGCTTCTGAGCCATCGTCCGCCCCAGTATTAAAATCAAGCCCTGCTGATAAATTTGGCTTGAAATAATAGCGACTACCAATGGTAAAGACATTATCTGTTAGATCACTGCTGTTTCTATGATCAAAACGTCCTAACAATTCAACTTTATCTTGTAACCTATGGCGAACGCCAAGTGAAAGGGTATAGCCAGAATTATCATCATTAATTTTGATACCCCCCTTCTTGACATCAGTATGACTATTAAATAATCCAATCTCTCCTAATAAATCGGTACCATTGGCAAAATCATAATGATAGCCTACTCCCAGCGTATAAAGATTTACATCGACATCATCTGCCACACTGGAATCAGAACTGGTACTGACAAAATAGCTTCCTAATACATTAATATTGTAGGTAACATCATAAGAACCAGAAACTCTGATACCCTGATCAATGTCCGAATCATTGATAAAAGAGTAATCAATCTGGGCATAGTTATAGTTGAAATTATTGGCATAAGTGTTTGAGCCAAGCAGAGCCAGTGCACTAAAGGCTATCAGGGGTAGTGATTTCATGGGGGATTCATCCTTAAAAAGTTTAATCAATAATCTTTAAGACAATCCAAAGTATAGGTAATCTGTATCAGTATACAAATATTTAGATCAAGATTTATACTTTTTAATTTAACGAAGGATTCAACTATAAATAGCTTGGGTAAGCTAGCAGGAGACAGGAGACAGCGCAGTAGTCAGCGTTGAGTATGAGAAACGCGGGATAGCGTGGTATTAGCTATTCATTCCCCAACACAGGCTGCGCAAAAAATATGTAAAAACAGGGGGGGATGGGTGTATCAGAAAACAGAAGACAGAAGCAGAGCATGTAGTTGTAGGGTTGGTGGAGTTTACACAAGCAACCAGATTCGGTTGGTTGCGCATGGCTGCACCAACCCTACGCAACTCCTGTGTTTCGTTCCTCAACACACTACGCGAAAATATATAAAAAACAGGGGGGATGGGTTAAACTCTTCAGTTGTTTCTATTAACCCTGATACTTAGAGTTACTTTCCATGGATAAATTAGTAAGTAAAGAGAAAAAAACATCTGTTTTATTTGTGTGTATGGGGAATATCTGCCGTTCTCCAACGGCTGAAGGTGTCTTTCGGCATGTCGTCAGGCAAGCCGGTTTACAGGATAATATCAAAATAGATTCTGCGGGAACCCATGCCTATCATGTCGGTGAAGCACCAGATCGGCGTTCACAGTCAAAAGCAAGGGAAAACGGTGTCGATATATCGGCTCAACGTGCACGCAAGGTTGCACAGGAAGATTTTGACCGCTTTGACTACATCATTGCTATGGATCGCTCCAATTATAGCGATTTAATGCGTCTCGCAAAAAAACCGGAACAGCAACAAAAAATTTCACTATTCATGGATTATGCAAAAGACTGGAACAACACTGAAGTACCAGATCCATATTATGGCGGAAGCAATGGATTTCAGCAGGTATTCGATATGATTATGTCTGCTTCACAGGGTTTGCTGAAACAGATAACTCTTCATGATTAAGAATCTGTCTGAACCATATTCTCGGATACTTTCCTGGGAGCCTGTCTGAGAACTAAGTTTTTAAAAATTTCAATCAATATATAGTGGTTTTCGCATTAAGAAAACACTATATATTGTGGTCGCATTTTTTGGAAGCTAGTTCTCGGACAAGCTCCTAGCTCTATTGCACCATTTTAGATAGATACTTTTTTATTGCATTTTTTTGAGTCGCAGCTCTTCCCAGTACCGCCTTTAAGTCTTCTTCAACAGTTGGTATCCTGGTATTATTACTTTCTGTTTTCATCGTAGACAAAGAGGAGGCTGAGGCTGATACAGAATCTCTATTAATTGTAGATCCTAATGTTTTTTTACTCATACTATCACCAGATAAATTTTCATTTTTTCTTTTATTGGTTCTATTCTTTGCTTTCTCCTTTATTGAATCCTTTCCAACTACTATGCCCTTGGTAGGCTTTATATTTTTTCTATCTTTAACGAATGATTTTGGAATATATCGACTCTTTGGGTCTTTAACTGCTTTCATGCGTATTTCCTTATCTCTTTTGGGACAGGGTTTATCATTGTAGTAGACAGATCCTTTCTGGGAAATGCACTTATAAATACCAGCTTGCGCGGGATTAAATACAAATACAAAACCCAGCATTACCAAGATAGAAGCACAAAAAAAGTTATTATTATTCATTATATTTCTCCAAATAGACATTCCCTTACGTTTAAGCACCCTTGGCTTAAAAAAGGTAATGCATTAAAAATGTTGATTTACTACTCAATGCATAGTGTAACCCAACGTGATACCACGATCTTGCCGGGTTACACTTGGACTAATCCGACCTATCAAACACAGCTTTCATTCACTATTAAATAAAGGATTAATCCTATTTTTTTACTGGATCACTCCAATAAACTGATTCCAGACGACATGTATCATATCCCGTTACCTGGGACAGTTTTTTGCCAATGCGTATATCCACAGGATGCTTACAACTTCCTGTAGCCTCATCCACTGTAAGTGAATTAAAAACTACCTGGGGATTTCCTGGTGGCTCTTTGGAAATTGCCGTTGCAGTACGAACTTCAGAATCGGGGATTTCATTATCTGCATCAGCTGAATCAGACTCGGGAGCTTCGCTGTTTAGATATAAGCCCGCTTTCCCGGTTAATACATTAATTGCATAAAAACGCCCTTGTACTGCGGGTGCAGCACATTGATCAATGCCGACACCACTTAATAACGGCTCTGGCACAAGTGTCGTAAATGTAACAACCCCATCAAAGGCTAAAGCAGTAGACAATACTTTTTCGCCTGATTCTGGAAAATTAACCTTCCAGCCACGTTTATTTGCATCTGAAATAGAACCATCAAGAGCAATACTTGCACCATTACCTGTATCAGAAATAGTGATAGAAGCTAAATGATTTGGCGTAATCGTCGTATAATGTTCAGAATCTATTGGGTGATAGGGCGAATTATCGACCAGCATATAAAACTGGTCATGTATACTTTTATCCAGAGGATGCGCTCTAAAGCCACTGCCTATTGAGATAATAAATACCGTTTTACCCTTAAGCCTCATAACCGCCACATCGGGTTCATTATAAAACTTGCGACTATTCTCCCCCTGCCCACTAAGGGATGCCAATAGCGTTAGTTTTGAAGGTTTGTCTCCTATTTTTTCGCTTAAATCAAGTCGCCAAACATGACCACCTGTATCTGCAAAATACATGCGGTCTATCTTGCCGTTGTAGTTAGTATCCAGATATCTTACTCCACCAGGAATACTGTCTGTCACGACATCAGGAAATTCACTTTGTAAAGACCATAGTGGCTCGCCACCATTACGCGCATCAATAATAAAAATATCATTTCCCATTGTGGTGTTTACTGTGCTAGTGGCATCTGCCAAAGTTCCTGGCTCATCCGGCAGATCCCTGTCTTCAACAGGATCATAACCACCACTCACAATAACTGCCGCTCTTTTTTCTCCTTCAGCTCCAATACCAACCTGTCCCAGATAAGGTATTGACCAGGATTGACCAAGGTTTTCATAGCCTGCATCTTCGTTATTAACCATCCATTTAAACTGTGGACTGTTCACATCAGTAACATCAAGGGCATAATAAGACCTGCCACCACGACGTAAACCAAAATAAAGATAGACCTTTCCTTCTTCAGTGTCATGCCAGAGGTTGATAGGACCATCAATACCGTACAGATGATCTATTGCCGTTCCTTCGTTCCTCATCTGGGGCTCTATATTTTTCAGCAGCTCCCTGGGCATAAAGGCAAATTGCTCTTCGCCTGTTGTTGTATCAAACGCATGTATAAAACCTTCATTAGTAGCCGCGAAGATTGCTTGTTCCGTTTCAGAATATGAATAAACATAGGGTTCCGAATGCAGCATGTCACCCATCTGTTTTCGTGCAATTCCTTTGGGATTAGCATTGGAGTCGTATTCTCCATTTTCCCAGCCACGGATATAATTGATAATTTTTTTGCGATAAGTCAAACTTGAGCCGGGATCAATTCCTAATAAGTCATTTGTTATAATAGAGTTAGCATTGGCTTCCTTTAACTGATTGCCTGCTGCGGTTAAATCATTGCTTGAGGTTAAGTTTGAATACAAATGACGTGCATCTGGATCTGTTAATTTATTCGCAACCCCGCCTTTTAAAATATCTTTTCCGTCAGGCTCCGGACTATCTGACCACAAATCAAATGCGTCATTGGTAAACCCACCCAGTTCATCCATTGCGGGCAAATCATTTTTGCCATAAATTTCCCTTTTATTTCCAACTGTTTCAAGCTTGAACCTTTTCAGATTCCCAGACCATCTGGAAGTATTTTTGCGATCAAAAACAGGAATATAAATAAATTTTTCGTGTTCAAGACCACTTTTAACATTTACGCTGTAGCCAGGCGACGCAAGCGTACCTTTAGGTTCAACAATTTCATCCAGAATATCTCTAAATGCCGCAGCAAGTGCATCCGGATCTGTTGCACTAAAATAGCCATCTTCCACCTTACCAGTGGCAGGATCATCATCAATAGTCTCAAGATGTTTTAAATAATTTTGTGCAGCTTCAGACAAGTTAGCGCCAAATCCGATGGTATAGGTTTTTATGGTCT
>Ga0256832_1001172_pt1 | contig 17683 bp, 17 predicted proteins | sample 134614metaG_FD_190534 | JGI IMG/M metagenome (GOLD analysis project Ga0256832, IMG submission 190534) | Hydrothermal vent microbial communities from Lau Basin, Pacific Ocean - 134-614 | ecosystem: Environmental > Aquatic > Marine > Hydrothermal vents | place: Pacific Ocean: Lau Basin | collected...
CAGCGCTGCTCGCAGATGCGTGAGGTGGTTAGTACGGTTCGTGAACATTTGCCGGAAATATTACAGGCGCAGCGTAACCGTCTGAAAGAACGTCTGGAAGAGTTAACAGAAGCCATAGACAATGATCGCCTGGAACAGGAAATGGTGTTTATTGCCCAGAAGGCCGATGTGGACGAAGAACTGGACCGCCTGGAAACCCATTTAACGGAAATAGAACGTGTTCTGGAAAGTGATGAGCTAATGGGCCGACGGCTGGATTTTCTGATGCAGGAACTTAACAGAGAAGCCAATACTCTGGGCTCCAAGTCCATCTCCAATATCACCACCCAGGCATCGGTTGATATGAAAGTGCTGACGGAACAGATGCGCGAGCAGATCCAGAATATTGAATAAGTTAAAAATTGTATTCAGTAATTCAGGCCTTTATATACTTCGTGTCAGCAAATAGCCACCGTAAATCACCGGTACAATAGCCATTAACTGCCGGGTATCCGGCATGGTATTAAACAGTAGCCAGGAAAAAAACAGGGTAAAGACCGGAATTAGAGCCATCATGGCGCTGGCTTTGGTAATGGATATGCGGTGAATGCCCTCCAGCCATAAAATTTTAGACAGCCCCATCAGTAAGACCCCGCAAATGACAATATAAATCCATACCTGTTCAATGGCCTGCCATTGCGGTTCGGTTTCCATAATAACCGCCAGAATATACAGCACCGGTATGGCAAAAAAGCTGCGAAATGTCAGTACCGTGCTGGAACTGACCTGCTGGCGGGCCTGTTTCTGGTAATAATTGGCAATGGGAGCAATGGCTGAAGCCATAACAATAAACAAATCCCCCCTGTTAACTGTCCAGTTTTCCGGAAACAGAATAATAAGGGCGCCAAAAGCCATTAGAAATGCGCCCAGTAAATGCTGCCTGGAGAAAGGTTCTCTGCCGATAACGTTAAAATATATAAATGAGAAAAAAAACTGCAGGAAAATTAAAATTGACATGTTTCCGGCAGAAGTCCAGGTCAGTCCCACATAAATAAAAATAAATGCCAGGCTCATTAGCGAGGCACTGAGCAGCATGGGCCGGTAAGCCGAAAACTGAATCAGCTGAGCCAGTTTACCCTGCATTATCAGAACCGTTAAAAAAGTCAGGCTGGCGAAACAGACGGTCAGCAGATAGGTGTAAATGGGGCTTAGATACTGCAGAATAAGCAGGGTCAGAACCGGAAACCAGCCTTCAAAAAAGGTAAATGCCAGCAGACTAAGTTCGCCAATGCGTTCTGCAGATTGTGGTTTTTGCAAAAAATACCTCTGTTTTTTCCGTAATATTAACAGACAACGGGCGATGGAGAGTTTTTTCTCAGATGAAATATACGCTATGATACCGGGTATTAAAACAATATAAAGAGTAATCAACATGATCAACCATCAACCGGAACCCGACTGCGGGATGCTTTATATTATCAGTGCGCCCTCCGGAGCAGGTAAAACCTCACTGGTCAAGGCGCTGCTGGAAGAAATGGACTTTATTGAAGTGTCGGTGTCCCATACTACACGGGCAAAACGTCCCGGCGAGCGGGAAGGGATAGATTATCACTTTGTGGATCAGGATACCTTTAAAAAAATGGTTTCAGAAGATCAGTTTCTGGAACATGCGGAAGTTTTTGGTAATTTTTATGGCACTTCAAAAGAGCATATTAAAGATAAGCTTCAGGAAGGTATCGATATTATCCTGGAAATTGACTGGCAGGGCGCTCAGCAGGTACGTAAACAGTTTGCTGACTGTACCACAGTATTTATCCTGCCGCCTTCCAGAGAAGAACTAAGGAGCCGTTTACAGGGCCGAGGCCAGGACAGTGAAGAAATTATTGAACGCAGAATGAATGAAGCGACAGAACAGGTGTCTCATTATAAAGAGTTTGAATATTTGATCATTAATGACCAGTTTGCTCATGCCCTGGGTGAGCTGAAGGCGCTGATCCATGCATTCAGATTACGTCAGACCCAGCAGTGCCGCAGGCATCAGGCATTAATTGAGTCACTCCTGAATTGAAGTTTTAACTCTGGTTTTTAACACCGGCTTTAATTTGTAACAGGAATGAGCCTCTGTTAAAATAGCCTGTTTCCTGTTTTATACTATATTAATTTAAATAACTTATTTACAACCCTGAGGGATTAAATCCATGGCACGAGTGACCGTTGAAGATTGTCTTGATAATGTGGAAAACCGTTTTGAACTGGTTATGGTTGCTGCCAAGCGTGCACGCCAGATTGCCAATGGCCAGGAGCCGCTGGTAGAAGAAGAAAATGACAAGCCTACCGTCATTGCATTAAGAGAAATTGCCGAAGGCAAAATCGGCCCTGAAATTCTGGAAGAGGTTTCTGCTGCAGTACATATGGGCAACTCCATGACCTCAGAAGAAGAAGCCAGTAAAGAAATGACCGACGAGCAATAAACGGTTTCTGCTCAAAGTACACTGTCCTGTTAATGACCCAGATAATAGGCTATCTTTAACCTAAATAAATCAGTAGATTCAGTGCTATGGACATTCACAGTAGGTTCAACTGATTTATTTAGGTTTAACAGGACAGTAGTAAACGAAAAGAACAGGGGCTTTCAGTTGTTTCTAATCAGTGATTTGTGCGCCATGCTGAATACTTATCTGGAAGAAGATAAGGTCAGCAAAGTTTACCACGCCTACCTGTTTGGAGCTGAAGCTCACGAAGGGCAGACCCGGATGACCGGAGAGCCCTATATCTACCACCCCATTGCGGTGGCTAAAATCCTTGCTGAAATGCGCATGGATGAAAAAACCCTTATCGCTGCTATTCTGCACGATGTCATTGAAGATACCCCCACCCATAAAGAACAGATAGCCCAGGAATTTGGCGAAGAAGTCGCTGAAATTGTTGATGGTGTTACCAAGCTGGATCACATCAAGTTTGATAATAAACAGGAAGCCAAGGCCGAAAGTTTTCGTAAAATGATTCTGGCCATGGTTAAGGATATCCGGGTGATTCTGATAAAACTGGCGGATCGCCTGCATAATATGCGTACCCTGGGCATTATGCGCCCGGAAAAAGCCCGGCGTATTGCTGCAGAAACTCTGGAAGTCTATGCGCCCATTGCTAACCGGCTGGGTATGAATGCCATGCGTCATGAGCTGGAGGATCTGGGCTTTAAAGCCTACAATCCTATGCGCTACCGTGTTATTAAGGAATGTATCCATAAGGCCCGGGGGAATCGAAAAGAAATCGTACAGAAAATTCAGGATGCCATTGAGGCTCGTCTGGAACATGAGAACATTCACTGCCGGGTACTGGGTCGGGAAAAGCACCTGTACAGTATTTACCGCAAAATGCAGACCAAGAACCTGCCTTTTTCAGAAGTGTATGACGTCTATGCCTTTCGTGTTATTGTCGACAGTGTAGACAGCTGTTACCGGGCTTTAGGTGCTGTTCATGCACTTTATAAGCCTATTCCCGGCAAGTTTAAAGATTATATCGCCATACCCAAGGTCAACGGCTACCAGTCCCTGCATACTATTCTATTCAGTCCCTTTGGTGTACCCATTGAAGTACAGCTGCGTACCGAGGACATGCATCGGGTGGCTGAAAACGGTATTGCTGCACACTGGAGTTATAAGGAAGGTGATGGCAATGGCGGTGCCATTGCCCAGAGTCGTGCCCGTGAATGGCTTAAAAGCCTGCTGGATTTACAGCAGAATGCCGGTGATTCCATTGAGTTTCTTGAAAGCGTTAAAGTGGATCTGTTTCCTGACGAGGTGTATGTCTTTACCCCCAAGGGCGAGATTATGGAACTGCCCCGCGGGGCCACGGCAGTGGATTTTGCCTATGCAGTACATACCGATGTGGGCAATTCCTGTGTGGCCGCCAAAATCAACCAGCAGCACACGCCTTTAAGCACCCAGCTTAAAAATGGTCAGACCATTGAAATTATTACGGCACCCGGAGCCATGCCTAATCCGTCCTGGCTGAACTTTGTGTTTACCGCCAAGGCACGCAGTAATATCCGCAATATGCTGAAAAACCTGCAAAAGGATGAATCCATTGCTCTGGGAACTCGTCTGCTCAATAAGTGTCTGTCTAATATTAATATGTCGGTAGAGGATTTATCCCAGTCCCGTATTCAGCGGGTGCTGGAAGACTATGAGCTGGAATCCTTTAATGAACTGCTGGATCAAATCGGCATGGGCAACCGCATACCGCAGCTGGTGGTCAGACATCTGTTGCCGGAGCAGGCCGATGAACTGGATAAAGCGCAAAAGGAAAAAGGCCTGGCGCTGGATATTCGCGGTACCGAAGGTATGGTGGTGCATTATGGCCGCTGCTGTCATCCTATTCCCGGTGACAAGATTGTAGGTTATATCAGTTCGGGCCGTGGTATTGTGATCCATAAAAAATCCTGTAGGAATGCCCGGGATGCCCGCAAGCAGGTGCAGAAATGGATTGATGTGGAATGGAGTGATGACATCAGTACCGAGTTCAGTGTCGCTTTAAGAGTTGTGGTGGAACATCGTAAAGGTGTACTGGCCACCATTGCCTCGGCTATTGCGGACAGTGAAGCGAATATTGAGCATGTGGATACAGTGGATCGCGAAGACCAGCTCTATTCTCTGGACTTTGTTATTGCTGTGCGTAATCGAACTCATCTGGCGGATGTCATGCGTAATTTACGCATGCTGGAAATGGTGGTGACCTTAATGCGGGTATAATCAGATTAAGGCGGATATAATCATGAAAATAATAATATTGTTTCGAAGTTTGACTCTTCTGTTATGTTTGACAGGTTCGCTTAATAGTTATGCCCAGGAGGCAATGCCGACGGTACCGGTGCAGGAAGATACAACCATCGAACAACAGTTGCTGGGCGCTATGGTAGAGGTTACGATTATGGCCTTTGAAAATCCCAGCGCCAAAGAAACCCTTAACCAGTTTTCTGAATTTATTAAAGATGAGTACACGTACCAGTTTATTATCCAGAAAATTGATAAATTTATTCTGACCAATGAGCTGGATGAGTATGAAGATCAGGCCGAAGCATTAAAAGATGCTCTGACCAAAATGCGTGAGCTGTATATTGAGTCTGAAAAGAAAGCGGTGGATAATTATCAACAGCTTAAAGAAGAGCACGAACAGCAGAAAAAAGAGCAGGAACTGAAAGAGAATAATATTATTGAAGTTTAGGCTCTGACTTTACCTTGTTCCTTCTCCCAGAGGGAGAGGAAATATATGGACACTAAATAAAAGAAGGAATACCTGAATGCATTATCAATGGCTAATCCGTTTTGCCCTGTTCCCTGTCTTATTGCTTGTAGCAGCCTGTTCAACTGCACAGACTAAGGTGGCAGAACAGGAAGAATCAGTACAATGTAAAGATCCCCGTCCCCAGATATGTACCATGAATTACGATCCGGTCTGCGGCCTGCATAAGGATCATTCAACCAAAACCTATAGTAACGGCTGTGGTGCCTGTGCTAACGCTAAAGTTATCTCATGGATCAAAGGTCAGTGTCCGGAAACAGCCCATACACTGACTAAAGAAGAGGTGCTTAAACTGTTTTCAGGTAATACCTATGTTGCAGAAATTCCCTCACGTAAAATCACCATGACTGTGTATGTGGATCCTGACGGTACCCTTAGAGGGATGCAGAATAACCATAAGTTTACTTCTAAATGGGCCGTCAATGATATGGGTGAAATGTGTGTCAGTTATAAAACCCGCATGTCCTGCCGTAATGTTATTGAACAGAACGGCCAGTATAAAAAAATTAAAACCAGCGACAGTGGTGAGAATATTGTGCTGATCATTTATCACTCCTTTACACCGGGTAACCCGAATAACTATTAAGCCTATGCCTGCTGAGGATGATAAGCACTGGCTTGATCAACCCGTTATTGCCTTAAAAGGAATAGGGGAAAAACTTCAGGAACGTTTCGCGCGGCGTAAACTGTTTACCCTCAATGATCTGCTGTTCCACCTGCCCGTGCGCTACCTGGACAAAACCCGAATTCAGCCCATTGCCGGTGTTAGAATCAATGACTCCGCGCTGGTACGCGGAGAACTGTTAAGCTGCAAAACCCATTACGCCCGCCGCCCGGTTATGACCTGTCAAATCTCAGACGGCAGCGCTATGCTCACGCTGCGTTTTTTTCATTTTAATAAATCTCAGACCCAGGCTCTGGCCAGGGCCCTGGAAGAAGGTAAATGGCTGAGCTGTTTCGGAGAAGTTAAACGGGGACGCCAGGGGCTGGAAATGACCCATCCAGAATACCGGATAATTGCTGAAGACCAGATCATTCAGATGCAGGAGCACTTAACACCTGTTTATCCCACAACAGAAGGTCTTTCACAAACAGCCTTGCGTAATGCCATAGCCCAGGTTATTCAACAACTGAAACAGCAGCAGAACAATAATACCCAGCAGGAATTAATTACGGATTTTCTGCCTGAAGCCATTCGTTGTGAACTGGCTCTGCCGTCATTGTCCCAGTGTTTATTATACTTGCATGAACCTCCGCCGGAATGTTCGGTATTTGAATTAACTGAAGGGGATGATCCCTGGCGGCAGCGGCTGGTACTGGAAGAACTGCTGGCACATCAATTGAGTATGAAACAGATTTACCAGCAACAGACTCTGAATAGTGCCTGTGCCCTCAGGATAAATTCAGCCCAGTTATTTAAGCCCAGGCCGTCTCAAACGGAACAAAACAGCCATGAGCTCATAAACAGCCTTAGCGCACAGTTTTTACAGCAGCTTCCCTTTACACTGACTCAGGCACAGCAGCGGGTTGTACAGGATATTGCTGCAGATATGCGCCGGCCCCATCCCATGCAGCGTCTGGTTCAGGGTGATGTGGGTTCGGGTAAAACAGTGGTGGCGGCTTTATCGGCCCTGTTTGCCATAGAAAATCGTTGTCAGGTCGCCTTAATGGCACCTACGGAATTACTGGCCGGGCAGCACTATGATAATTTCAGGCAGTGGTTTACAGAGCTGGATATTAATATGGCATTTTTATCTGGTAAAAGTACTGCCAGAGAGCGCAGGGAAGCACTTGAGGTTATTACCGATGGTGCGGCATCAATGGTAATCGGTACTCATGCCCTGTTTCAGGATGAGGTAAACTTTAATAATCTGGGGCTGGTTATTATTGATGAACAGCATCGCTTTGGTGTGCATCAAAGACTGTCCCTTCTGGCCAAAGGAAAAAAACAGACACAGCAAACGATTTATCCGCATCAGCTTATTATGACAGCCACGCCCATTCCCCGGACTCTGGCTATGACCGCCTATGCGGATCTGGACTGTTCGGTGATTGATGAGCTGCCCCCGGGAAGAACGCCGGTGGATACCGTGGTTATCGGACAGCAGCGCCGGGATGAGGTACTTGCAAGGGTACACCAGGCCTGTTTAAATGGCCGACAGGCCTACTGGGTATGTACCCTGATTGAAGAGTCCGAGGTTCTGCAGTGTCAGGCAGCGGAACAGAGTTATGAACTGCTGCGAGAGCAGTTACCCGACCTGGCCATTGGACTGGTGCATGGACGTATGAAAGCCGCTGAAAAGCAGGCAGTAATGACTGAGTTTAAGGAAGGCCGGCTGGCTCTGCTGGTGGCCACGACCGTTATTGAGGTGGGTGTGGATGTGCCCAATGCCAGTTTAATGATTATAGAAAATGCCGAACGTCTGGGGCTTTCACAACTGCATCAGCTGCGCGGACGGGTCGGGCGGGGCAGCCAGGCCAGTGCCTGTGTGCTATTGTATGGACAGCCCCTGTCAAAAAACGGCAAGGCGCGTTTAATGACCCTGCGTGAAACCAGTGATGGTTTTGAGGTGGCACGTAAGGATCTGGAGCTCAGAGGGCCGGGAGAGATCCTGGGTACCCGTCAGACCGGGCTGGCGGAAATGAAAATTGCCGATGTGATCAGGGATCAACATTTAATACCGAAAGTTAATGATATTGCACTGCGTATACTCAGAGACCATCCTGAAGCAGTAACGCCGATTATTAACCGATGGATTGGACACAGTGTGGAATATCAGAATGTCTAATTATAGAAACAGCTATAAACTATTTTTAACAACCTGCCTTATAGCCGCTTTATTTATCAGCCAGGCCTGGGCGTCTGTCTATAAGTGCGAAGATGATAACGGCAATATTATTTTTTCCGATGAACCGTGTAAAAAAGGCCAGTCCGGGACAAAATTGCGCTGGCTTAAAAATACTCATTCAGCTTCAAAATCCAAAAAAAATAAGGTTTTAACCCAGGAACAGAAAACAGCCCGCAAGGCAAAAAAGAACAATAAGGCCTATGTTCTGCTGTCTTTATTAACCACGACCAAACTGGAACTGGAAACCCGTACACTGCGTAGTTATCTGAACGGGGAAGCTTCTGAACATCCTGAACTGATATTGCCGGATGGTATAGTCGTGGATCTGCTGGATGTCGATAAAATGCTGATTAATTACAAGCTAGGGGCTGATGAATTAAAAGTGCATTTTATTATGCATGACGGCTATGAAGAAACCCGCATAATTAAAAAACCGTTTCCGGTACTCAGCGGCGAAGCCCGTCTGGGCAGTTTCAGCAAGTCTCTGGAAGATATTAAACAGATAGAGTTTTTTAATTCACAGAAACTGCGAAAGAAACGTGACAGGAGCCAGAAACAGAAAAAACTGGCCGAGAAAAATAAACAGAAATCTCTGGGGGACAATCAAGCCGGAAAACAGGCGGTTAAAAATAAAGAGGAGGTTCCGGTTATAGAACTGGATCTGTCCAATGAAGTCACGCCTGATAAAACTACACCAGCACCAAAACCCATATCCAGACCCAGGATTAAGGTGGTTCCAAAGAATGAACCAGTGACTGATATTCCCAAACCGGTGATTCATTCTGTTGAGGGCAAACGTCTGCCGCTGGTTTTTGCCAATGGTAAAACCACTTTCCTGAAACGGGGTACACTGAGCAGCCGTAAGGGTGATAAAGCCGCGCTGCCGGGACTGTTTATTCTGAACAGTAAAGAGCAGATCCCCTATATTCAGATAAAAAGCATTCGTGTACGTCCCACAGCGGATAAATCCCGTCTGGTGGTGGCGGTAGCTCTGAAAAGCGGTGAAATAAAAATGGAAAATATGTCCAGACCCTTTACCCGTATCCATGGACGCTCTGAACAAGGTGAGTTTGATCACTCGCTACTGGATATAAAATCCATAAATTTCTAAGGGCGTTTTGAGTACTTTGCTTTTATGCTAAGCTTTTATGTTAAAATATTGGGCTTATTCATATTATTTTATTAGCCGAGTAAGCCTGCCCTTATGTCTGCCATAAAGCGTCAGTTTAAACGCATTCCTTTGTGGATCACCGTAGATTATGCGGCTATATTGCATATGCCCTCTGCAATGCGCGACTGGCTGCTGGACAGTGCCTCGCTGACACTGCGAATCAAGGCTTATTGTCAGTCTAACCAGCTGGGCTGCTTTTCAGTGCGCTTATTGTCTCAGGGTATGGGGATACCTTCCAATGATGAGGTGCAGCGGCTTAAACTGAAAAGCCGTCGTTATGCGCTGATCCGCGAAGTAGTCTTATATTGTGGTGATACCCCGCTGATTTATGCCCGTACCGTCATCCCTGTTACGACTTTAACCGGGACTCAGCGGCGTCTGGGGCATCTGGGAAATCGCCCTCTGGGGGAATTTCTGTTTGCCCAGCCGGAACTGCAGAGAGATGTTATGGAAATTGCGCTTGTTAAAGCCGGGCATCAGTTATTTGATTCGGCACTAGGTTGTATCAGCCAGACACCGGAACAGATCTGGGCACGTCGTTCGGTATTTCGACTGGGTCAGAAACCCCTGCTGGTCGCGGAAGTTTTTTTACCTGAGGTACTGTCAAAGAGTCATCACCATGGTTTTATTCCTCCGGTACATCCCGTGCTGACGGCCAGCTTCGGTTCCACAGGCCGAACCGGGGGTGATTCTTGAACGCTCATAAAAGCAATTTTTTCTCCCTGGAACGATGGCAGCAGTATTTTTTGCTGATGCGTATAGACCGCCCTATAGGTACCTTTTTATTATTATGGCCAACCTTATGGGCCATCTGGATTGCGGCTGACGGCCGGCCCTCAGCACTGATTGTGGTGATTTTTTCTTTAGGGGTCTTTATTATGCGTTCTGCCGGCTGTGTGATTAATGATTATGCTGACCGGGACATAGACAGGCATATTGAACGCACCAAAAACCGTCCGATTACCTCCGGCAAGGTCAGTACAAAAGAGGCTTTGGCAGTTTTTGCCGTGTGTATTGCTGTGGCCTTTACTCTGGTGCTGATGTTAAACACCTTTACTATTGCCCTGAGCTTTGTAGCCCTGCTGCTGGCCGCGGTTTATCCTTTTATGAAGCGCTATACCTATTATCCGCAGATCATACTGGGTATGGCCTTTAGCTGGGCCATACCCATGAGCTTTGCTGCCCAGCTCAATACCATTCCAGCGGTTGCCTGGCTGCTCTACTTTGTGACGATTTTGTGGATAGTGGCCTACGACACTATGTATGCTATGGCCGATCGTGAAGATGATCTTAAAATCGGGGTAAAATCCACGGCTATTATTTTTGCAGAAAAGGATCGTTTAATTATTGCCCTGCTGCAAACGGCTTTTTTACTGGGTATGATGCTGGTAGCCTGGTGGGTGCAGGGCGGCATTTATTTTTACCTGGGTATACTGGCGGCCGCAGGATTTTCTGTTTATCAGCAGTATCTGCTAAAAGATCGTGAAAAAAACGCCTGTTTCCAGGCGTTTTTAAATAATAACTGGGTAGGCATGAGTATTTTTGTGGGCATATTGCTGGATTATTTGCCGGGTTGAGAACCGCTCTCTACTGCAAAACCAGAAACAAAGCAGAATTACCACGGTGAATATTCAATGCAATGGCCTTATTGCTTTTCTGTTTGCTCAGTTCCTGCAAATCACTGATGCTGTCAATACGGTAGCGGTTAATGGCAATAATTCGGTCATTTTTACGCAGGCCGGACTGCCAGGCTGGTGACGCAGGGGTAATGCTTAGCACCTGCACACCACTACCAGTCGTATTATTTCCAAACAGAGCACCGGCCAGTGACGGATGCAGCTTTTCACCGTCAAAGCCCAGTGTACCGGCTGATTCAACGGGTTGAGCAGTGCTTTGTTCATTGCCGCCGATAATGGCCTTTAATTCTATGCTCTTACTGCCACGCAGAATTCTTAAATGAGCGGCATCACCGGGACGTTTAAGACCAATATAATTGCGTAAGCTGGTTGAGTTGCTTACAGATTTATTATTCACAGCAACAATAATATCGCCCGCCTTAACACCGGCCTTACTGGCGGCTGAGCCGGGTATAACCTGGGCAACAATGGCACCATGAGTTTCCTTAACGCCAAAGGCTGAAGCCAGTTCCGGTGTCAGATCCTGGATCTGAACGCCAAGAACACCACGCTGGATACTGCCGTGTTTAATCAACTGGTCCATAACGGAGTGAGCCATATTGGCTGGAATTGCAAAGCCAATACCGATATTACCCCCGCTTTTGGAAAAAATAGCGGTATTAATACCAATCAGCTCACCATTCAGGTTGACTAACGCACCTCCTGAGTTTCCCGGATTAATGGAAGCATCGGTCTGAATAAAATCTTCGTAACCTTCAATACCCAGGCCGCTGCGTCCCAGGCCGCTGATAATGCCGGAGGTCACTGTTTGTCCGAGTCCAAAAGGATGGCCAATGGCCAGGGCAAAATCACCGACCCGCAGTTTATCCGAATCGGCCAGGCGAATAGCCGTTAGATCACCGGTTTCAATTTTTAACAGAGCAATATCCGTTTGTGGATCAGTACCAATCAGTTCGGCCACTTTTTTGCGACCGTCTTTTAAGGTCACTACAATTTCACTGGCATCATCAATAACATGGTTATTAGTCAGTACATAGCCTTTTTCTGCATCCACAATCACCCCGGACCCCAGGGCATGAGATTGCGGCATCTGGCGATGTTCAGGAATATCAAACTTGAAAAACCGCCGTAAAAACGGATCATTTAAAAAAGCGGGCAATTGATTACTGCCGGAGTAACTGCCCCTGGTAGAAACATTAACCACCGCCGGTGTGATTTTCTCCAGCATCGGCGCCAGAGAAGGCAGCTCCTTACCCTGACTATCATGAGTAGGCAGAGCCAGGCTGTTACTAAATCCGATAACGGTTGTAATACAAACCAGAGCCAGAACAAATAAATATTTTTTTAACATAAAATTTTAACTCAATAAAAACCTGTAATTAAGAGACAGCGCTGAGCGTTGAGCGCTGAGAAAGAGCCAGAGCCTAAAAACTTTTTATATCTACAACATATATCTTAAGCTTTTTCTGAACGCTGAACGCTGAACGCTGAACGCTGCTCTTTATAGACCCACTCCCCCACCCAAAAGTTCCCTAATCAAACTGTTTTCGAGGATTAAAATGGCTGATTTCTGCCATTTTTTTATACAGCTTTTTAAGCTCATTAGTATCGGCCTGTGGTGTCATAATCTGTAACTGTACATATTGATCACCGGGCTCCTTGCCGGGCAGTCCACGTCCTTTTAAACGCAGTTTTTTCCCACTCTGAGTATTGGGAGGCAGTTTCATATCCACTTTACCGCCCAGAGTGGGGATGGAAACTTTGGCACCTAAGGCGGCTTCCCAGGGGGTAATGGGCAGGGTTAAATTAATATCCTTGCCGTCCACAGTAAAATATTTGTGTTTATTAAATTTTACTTCCAGTAACAGATCGCCATTGCGGTGCTGTCCCTTGCCGCCCTGACCACCCAGGCGAATTTTCTGGCCTTCCTTAATGCCTTTGGGAATTTTTATTTTCAGTTTTTTAGTGCCGCTTTCACCGGGTACCCGCAGATTAATGGTTCGGTTGGCTCCGTGAAAAGCATCTTCGAGATCAACGTGGATCACAACATTATTGTCTTTACCGCGGCTTTGAGAATGACTTTGTTGGTGCTGATGGCTCTGTCTGTGCTGTTTATGCTGGGAAAACGGATCGTTATTAAACTGTCCCCCTCGTGCACCTTTAAACATATTGTCAAAAATATCACTAAAACTGCCCTGGTTAAAACCACCGAAGTTGCCTTTCCAGCCGCCACCGCCAGTCCCGCCGGGAGGAGGAGTAAAGCCGCCGCCACCAAAAGGATTGCCGTCCGGTGTACCAAAACGATCGTAATTAGCCCGTTTTTTCTTATCTTTTAATACATCGTAGGCTTCGCTGATCTCCTTAAAACGGGTTTCTGCATTGGCTTCCTTGCTGACATCAGGATGATACTTGCGTGCCAGGCGTCGATACTGTTTCTTTATTTCAGCATCTGAACTGTTACGGTTAACACCCAGAATTTTATAATAGTCTTTTTGTGGCATATTTGAGTTTAAAGTTTAATTCAGGTTTATGGAGTTGCGAGTCTTTGCGCTATAATATGGGGTCTTCAGGTTTAATAAAAAGTCCAGGCGGTTAATTTTATGCTCTCTCAGGCACAACAGCAATTTATATTTAAACGTACCCTGTTTCAGAAGGTTTCCGGTTATATTGTCTGGAGTCTTGGTTTAACTACCGTGCTGGCCTGGGGACTGATGTTTCTGTTAAAGCCGGAGATGGTCAGTCCGCAGGCGGTACTGGCCATAATAAAGGCTAAAACCGACAGTGGAATAGATGTAACCCAGTTAACAGATATTGCGGTACTGGCTGTTACCGGTGCTACGGCTATCTCTGCAGTATTTATCAGTATTCTGCTGCTGGTATTCGTTATGCGTTCCTGCAATAAAAAAGAGCAGCAATATCTTGAGATTATTGCTGCTCTGGAAAAATCGGCGCAGGATAAATAACGGTCAGAATGCTATTTACAACCTAATACCCGCTCAAGTTCCGCAAAGGTCTGGGCAACTTCGGCCGTATCAATATAGACACCGAGCATTTTGCTCAGTTGAGAGGTAGAAAATATGCCGCGTATATAAGGGGTATCTTCATAGCCCTTATCTACAACCAATGCATGTTGACGGTTCAGTTTTTTCAGGGTCATGGCGATATCACCCACTTTTGCCCGCTCAACAATCGACCAGTCTATGGCATCCAGTTCTGCTGTACGGGTCATAATATCCCCTACTGTGATTTCAGAGCGTTGTACGCCATTTTGCTGTTGAAACAGAATCGGGCGTTCACCCTGTAAATCACTATAAGTGATCAGGCCGGCAAGCTGTTCATTGGGATCGGTAACAAACAGAAGTTTGACTTTGGTTTTTATCATTCTGTCAGTAGCTTCTTCCAGAGAACTGGAAGGCGAGATAGTGATGGCGGCAACGGATTTTAAATCGGTCATGACTTTAATGGCCGGATCTTCCAGTGAGACTTCACCTTTAGGAAAAAAACTCGGTTCACATAAGACAGGTGCAGACTGTAGTGGATTTATTTCGAGTTCCTGATAATTGCAAGGCATAATACATCTCCATTTTGTTCCCGGTATCCAAAGTCCAGGTGCTGGTTTGCGAGGATAAAAAGGTATACGGCAAGTAATATTTAAAATGTAGTCACAATTTGTCTTAAAAACAATAGCTGGGATGGAAAAATAATCAGTATAATTATTCTGGCGGGTGTATAGATAAGCCGTTATCCTGCTCTTAAAACCTTTCAATAAGTATCTAAGAGCGGGATAACTATTTAAAGTTATAGTTTAAGTTATAGCGCCATTTCTTTAAGTTTCTTTAAAGGCCTGACTTTTACAACCGTTGTGGCTTTCTTGGCTTTAAACATCATTTCCTCACCAGTGAAGGGGTTAATGCCTTTTCTGGCTTTAACTGCTGGCTTTTTGACCGTGACAATTTTCAGCAGGCCGGGCAGCAGAAACTCACCGCAGGCACGCTTTTTAATATGACGTTCAATCAGGGCATCCAGTTCATCCATGACTGCAGCAACATCCTTTTTACTGATCAGAGTGTTGTCTGCAATTTCTGCCAGAATCTGAGACTTGGTCATTCTGTTTTGAATGGCGGTGGTTTTAGCTTTTGGTTTAGCAGGCGCTGCAGTTTTTTTAGTCACTGCTTTCTTTTTTGTTACTGCTTTTTTACTTGCAACTTTCTTTTTGGCGGTGGTTTTTTTAGCAACGGCTTTTTTAGTTACCGCTTTCTTTTTAACACTTGCCTTTTTGATTGCCCCCTTTTTAACTGCAGTTTTTTTAGTCACTGCTTTTTTTTTGGCAGCAGATTTTTTAACATTTTTCTTTTTTACGGCCATAATAAACTCCGGATCACTATATATTGATTTTATGCCTGTTTTTATAGGCTCAAATAAACTGGATATCATATCAGTCTATTATGTAAGGATAATCGTAGTTATAAGATATGTATAGTTTTTTTATACAAAAAAATGCAAAATTAAGCTGAAAAACTGTTATATAAGTAGCATTTTAAGTTTTTATCTAAAATCAGGACTGTTTTATGTGGATTCAAAAAGAAATACAGCTAAAAAGTTTCTCCAGGGGATTTCATCTGATCACCCGGGATATTGTTCAGCAACTGCCGGAACTGAAACAGATCCATACCGGCATTATGAATATTTTTATCAAGCATACCTCGGCTTCTCTGACTATTAATGAAAATGCCGACCCATCTGTCAGACATGATTTTGAAAGTTACTTCAATCAGTTTGTACCGGAAAATGAATCGTATTACCGGCATGTTGATGAAGGTTCAGATGATATGCCGGCCCATTTAAAATCCAGTATTCTGGGTAGCACCTTAAATATACCTATAACCAATGGCCAGCTAAATATGGGCATATGGCAGGGGATTTATTTATGTGAACATCGAAACTACGGGGGAAGTCGGCGGCTGGTGGTGACCATTAATGGAGAGGAATAAGAAAATTTCTACAGGGTATCAATATGGTGCATCAATTATTGATGTGCACGGTTATTGTGCGTTTTTTGAGGTTGTTTATTAATTTTAGAGGAAGGTTAATTATCTAAATAACTGAAAAAAATACAAATGTATCTTTTTGGTGCAAATCTTGCTTGCTTATAGCGACAAAATTTTTATAAAAGGGCTTTTGTATGACTGTTTTTATGACCAGGTTAACACGACGCATGGGCTTTGGCCTGTTGCCACTACTTATTTTACTGTTTTCAGGCAATGTGATGGCTGAAGACACCATTAATGGTGCAGACACAGCGTGGATTATGATATCTACAGCGCTGGTGTTGTTTATGACTCTACCGGGGCTGGCCCTGTTTTATGGTGGTCTGGTGCGTACCAAGAATGTACTGTCCATTTTAATGCAGTGTTTTGCTATTACCAGTATTATGTCAATTCTCTGGCTGATTGCGGGTTATTCCCTGGCCTTTAGTGATGGCGGTTCCATGAATGCCTTTATTGGCGGTTTTGATAAGGTGTTATTTGCCGGAGTCATGGAAGACAGTGTATCCGGTACTATTCCGGAAGGCTTATTTGCTCTTTTCCAGATGACGTTTGCCATTATTACTCCAGCTCTGATTATTGGTGGTTTTGCTGAGCGGGCCCGCTTTTCAGCCATGATGCTGTTCAGTGCCATCTGGCTGTTTGTAGTTTATATACCGGTGACACACTGGGTCTGGGCTGAAGGCGGCTGGCTGTATGAAATGGGGCTGCTGGATTTTGCCGGCGGTACTGTTGTTCATATCACGGCCGGTGTTGCAGCTCTGGTCACCGCAATAGTTATTGGTCAGCGCAGAGATTTTGGTGTCCATATGCTGCCACCGCATAACCTGACGATGACCGTAATTGGTGCCGGTATGCTATGGGTCGGCTGGTTTGGTTTTAATGGCGGCAGTGCCCTGGCGGCTGATGGAAATGCCGCTATGGCTATGCTGGTGACACACATATCGGCCGCTGCTGGTGCAGGTATCTGGGCCGCTATTGAATGGATACGTCATGGCAAGCCTTCTGTACTGGGTATTGTCACTGGTATGGTTGCCGGCCTGGGTACCATTACCCCGGCTTCCGGCTTTGTCGGTCCTGCTGGAGCCCTGATTATCGGTTTAACTGCTGGTGTGGTCTGTTATAGTGCAACTCAGTTTATTAAAGTAACCTTAAAACTGGATGACTCTCTGGATGTTTTTCCAGTACACGGAGTCGGTGGTATTATCGGTACCTTTATGGCTGGTATCTTTGCTTCTTCCAGTTTGGGCGTGTTTTCCGGGCAGGGTTATGCTGAAGGCATGAATATGAGTTCACAGATCATGGTGCAGTTAATCGGTATTGGTGCAACCCTGGTTTATACCGCGGTAATGACTTATATTGTTCTTAAAGTGGTTGATATGTTTGTCAGCTTACGTGTTGCACGTGATGAAGAAACCGAAGGTCTGGATCTGGTGTCACACGATGAACGTGGATATGATTTTTAATCATATCTTTTAACCAAAGTTTTAAACTGTATTTTTATATCCTCTCGTTTCCACGCTTCTGCGTGGAAACGCATTATTAACTTCACAAGCGATACATTCAGTAGAAAAAATACTGAAAATATGTTACTTTTCCGCCTCTTAGCGAAAGACTTTTCTTGCTAACAGCTTTCGCCTTTGTTTTATGAGGATATCCCCCAATGCCAGGTAAGTTATATATTCAAACCTTTGGTTGTCA
>Ga0256832_1001173_pt1 | contig 17681 bp, 13 predicted proteins | sample 134614metaG_FD_190534 | JGI IMG/M metagenome (GOLD analysis project Ga0256832, IMG submission 190534) | Hydrothermal vent microbial communities from Lau Basin, Pacific Ocean - 134-614 | ecosystem: Environmental > Aquatic > Marine > Hydrothermal vents | place: Pacific Ocean: Lau Basin | collected...
CCGAAGGATGCGCAGGTCCCTATGGATATGACTGCAGCCGCCTTGGGAGCAACGTCCTTTATTATTTCAAGGGCTGTTCTGCCACCTATTTTGCAGTAAATACCACCGTCCTTGGTGGGTACGGCCCCTTCTGCCACGCAGATGAACTTGCCACTGTACTTGTCTATGGTGCTGGAGAGTATCTCTTCTGCCTGATGACCTGCAGCGGCCATGACGGTTTCATGGTAGTCCAGGGAGATGATGTCCAGTATCAGGGTGGCTATGTCAGGATGCGAGGCCCTGAGCAGACCTTCGGTGCATCCTGTGCACTCCTGGAAGTGCAGCCACACAACAGGCGGTCTCTTGGGTGAGGCAGCCGCCTCTGCAAGTTTTGGCACAAGCTCGTCTGAAAGCCCGAGTGCCGCGGCTGCCATGGCGCATCCCTTCAGGAAAGATCTTCTGCTGACCCTGGACTTTATCTCCTTTTCATGTTCTATCCTGGACATCTTTGACCTCCTCTTATTGTCCGAAGATTTTATCCAGTGAAAACGGTATGGTTATGATTGCATCTACGTAATGACGATCTGAAAACAGGCCGTTTTCTTCTGGTGTCAGGTTGAATTCATATGCATATCCCACGGTTAACCACCTGGTCAGGGGGAATCTTGCCCCTATTGCCATGGTGGCAAAGTTTCTGTGTTCGCTACTGTTTTCCCCGCCCAGGTTGATTAAGTCACAGCCATTGAAGGTGGCTATGCTCGCAACAAGATCGTCTTCCTGGGATGTTCCAAGGGTCTGAGAAATGGCGTTGCCCAGGCCTTCATCTTGAACGGCCTTTCTGATATAGCCCTCCCTGTCGCCTGCCTTTATGGTATAAAAATGGTTTATTTCTATAAGGGGATGGAACCAGCGAAAGACCTCATAACTTGCATGCCATGAATCAAAAAGGAGATAGTTTTCCTCGGATGAATCAAAGGGAATGACAAAGCCAATGGAGCCAGCAAGCTCGAACTTGTCAATCCCCTTGAGGAATAGAAGGGAAGGGGCAAGGTTTCCGTCTCCGTTTCCCTGAAAGACCTGATCACTTCCGCTTGGCAATTCGTATATTAGTCTTGCTGAAAGGACTGTCTGGGTCTTTGGTGAGTAGTAAAAGGAGTACTGAAGGCCTGCAGCAAGATCCACCCAACCATCGTGATCACCAAGGACGTTGTCAGGGCGGCAGTTTATGTAGCCGCTTTTAACAGCAAGAATGGAAAGGCGTTCATTTATGGAAACACCTGCCTGTACAGCAAAGCCTCTAACGTGTCCGTCAAGGGGCAGGTCCTTAACCCCAAGGGCATGATCCACCACTGTATCCACCCTTGAGGGAAGATGTTGGTAGATAAACACTGGCCTTATAAAGGTATTATTCAACGCCCCACCAACGGTGTACACCGGGTTGCTCATGGGCATTATGTAATTATCAAAATCTCCTGCCCATGAAAGGCCACTCAGTAATAAAAACCAACCAACAACTAGTGTAATGATAGCATTACATTTTTTCATTGGCAAGCCTCCTCTCGCTTTTTAATTTTTTACCCTTATGGGGTATCTCTGTTACATGCGATTCATTCCGCAACACCATCAGCCAATACAGGCTGTTTTTCTGTATTTTTTTGCGTGTTGACTAGGGCCTCGTATTTGTTGCATACTAAATTAGTGTTCTTGTGAATTTTGCAGGAATATAAATTGCAAAATATGTTCCAAAAAAGAGACGCTTGGGGAGGTCGGGTGCGGTCTGAAGTGAAGAGAATGGTAACTCTGGTTGGGCAAAGCCAACAGATAGAGGAGGTGAGAGACCTTATTGAAAAGGTGGCCCCTCTTGATATCCAGGTGCTCATTACAGGAGAGACTGGAACCGGCAAGGATGTTGTTGCCAGGATGATTCATGAAAAAAGCCGCAGGAATAAGGGACCTTTCGTGCCGGTAAACTGTGGGGCCATTCCCGATTCACTTATGGAGTCGGCCCTTTTCGGCCATGAAAAGGGTGCCTTCACCGGTGCAACGGGCAGAACCAAGGGCTTTTTCGAAGAAGCCTTCGGGGGCACCCTGTTTCTGGACGAGATTTCAGAGGGATCTCTTGCCTTTCAGACAGCACTTCTCAGGGTCCTTCAGGAGGAAATTTTTTTCAAGATAGGTTCAACCCGCCAGCAGAAGGCAGACTGCAGGATTGTTGCAGCAACCAACAAGGATCTCAGGTCGCAGGTGAGCAAGGGGGCCTTCAGGGAAGACCTCTACTTCAGGCTCAATATTTTCGAGATAAAAATGCCTCCTTTAAGAGACAGGGCTGAAGACATCCTTTTCCTGGCGGAATATTTTTTGAAGAAGATATCAAGGAAATACAGGAAGGATGTCCTGGGACTTTCAAGGGAGGTAAAGGCCATTTTTAATTCTTATCACTGGCCAGGAAATGTCCGGGAGCTATTCCATGTACTGGAAAGGGCCCTGATTGTTGAAAGTACGTCTATTTTGACCCCTGATTCCCTTCCAAAATATCTTCGGGACAGAATTGGCCCCGTGCCTTTGCCTGAAAAACACGGCTCATTAATGTATTGTGAGGATGATTCAGCCAGGGAACTTATCTATCATTTGCCTATAACAGAGGCCAAACGGCGCTTTGAGAGAATGTATCTGGAGAGGCTTCTAAGCAAAACAAGGGGAAACATTTCACTGGCGGCCAACGTTGCAGGTATCAGGAGGCAGAATCTTTACCGAAAACTTGAACAGCTGAACATTGACCCTGCCAGGTTTAGAAAAAGGGCGAGGAAAGGAAAGAAAGATGGGCCCGTCAGGTAAAAGAGGTCATGGGACATCGGTCTTGGTGGTTGGTGCCGGCATCTCCGGAATCCAGAGTGCCCTGGACCTTTCTAAAATGGGTTTTTATGTCTATCTGCTGGAAAAGGCAGATGTTGTGGGAGGTATGCTTCTTGGCCTTGGACGAACATTCCCAACTGGTGACTGTCCCACGTGAATAATCTCTCCCATGCTTGCCCAGTTGGGGCAAACGCAAAACATCGAAATAGTTACAAAGGCAGAGGTGCTGGAATGCATTCATGAGCAGGATATTTACAAGGTCAGGATACGCCAGAGTCCAAGGTATGTGGACCCGGCGAAATGCGTGTCCTGTGGTCTTTGCGAGAAAAAGTGTCCTGTTTTTGAGACGCCTTTGTCACCTTTTTATGACAGAAAGCGGCCTGCTATCCATCTTCCCTCCATGAATGCCGTTCCGCGCGGATACGTCATAGATGAAAAGGCCTGCCTGTTCTTCAGGGACGGATCCTGCCGGATGTGTGAAAGGGTCTGCCCAAAGGGGGCGGTGAACTTACAGCAAAGTGCAAAGGAGATGGAGCTTGACTGCCAGGGTATAATCCTCTCTCCCGGTGCAGACTCCTTTATTCCTGATTCCCTTGAAAGGTATGGGTACGGCAGACTCAGAGATGTTGTTTCCAATATGGAATTTGAGTCGCTTCTTGATCCTGGTGGGCCGACACTTGGGAAAATCAGAAGACCCTCTGATGGAAGGGTTCCCCTTTCAATAGCATGGATTCAATGTGTAGGCTCAAGGCAGCTTGCACCGGTTAACAGGCCCTACTGTTCCAGTGTTTGCTGTAGTGCAGCAATAAAGCAGGCCCTAACGGCAAGACAGCTTATCGAGCCTGCTCCCAAGACGGACATCTTCTTTATGGATATCAGGACCCATCAAAAGGGTTCTGAAAGATATTACAGAAATGCCAGGGAAAAGGGCGTAAATTTCATAAACTCTCGTCCCCATGGGTTGTGTCTCATGGATGACGGCCGTCTTGTTATTGATACCTATTCCCCCTCAGAGGGCAGGAAAAGCCGTTTATACGATATGGTGGTTCTCTCTACGGGGCTTTATGCCGGTAAGGCCCTTAGAGAGATCTCCTGGAAATTTGGACTAGACTGTGACCAGTTCGGCTTCAATCAGTCCCCTGGACCGCAGGTGGAGGCCACAACGAGAAAACGCATATTTGCTTCTGGAACCTTTAACGGGCCAAAGTCAATACCGGCTGCCGTCATGGAAGGCTCTGCAGCCGCTGCCCTTCTGAGAAGCACCTTTGGTCAAAGGGCCCTTTTAAGTAGCCGTAAGGAGGAAAAAGACCAGGTCAAAAGACCTGCGCCTATTCCCCTTGAGCCGCCAAGGATAGGAGTGTTTGTCTGCTGCTGCGGCACGAATATAAGCAGCCTGATGGATACAGGGCAGCTAGCCAAATCAGTGGCTGCCAGGGCCAGAGGCGTAATCTTTGGCAGGACCCTCGCCTTTTCCTGCGCGCCAGACGGGGCCCAGGCAATAGAGAAGGCCATAAGGGAAGAGGGCGTGAACAGGGTGGTTTTAGCGGCATGCAGCCCCAGGTCCCACGAAACAGTGTTTCAGCAGGCCCTCAAAAGGGCGGGCCTTGATCCTTCCATGCTAGTGGTTGCCAATATCAGGGAACAGGTGGTGTGGGCCCATCAAGGGGACCCTGAAGGTGCGTTTTCCAGGGCACTTGATCAGATTGCCATGGCAGTGGAAAAGGCACGCCTTATGGTGCCTTACAAGGAAAGGCAATACAGACCCAAAAAGGCGGCACTGGTCCTTGGCGGCGGCATAAGCGGCATGACAGCTGCTGCCCTTCTGGCAGAATCTGGAATCAGGGTGAGCCTTGTAGAAAGAGGCGATCGTCTCGGGGGCAATGCCCACGCCCTTTTAAGGACTTGGAGGGGCCATGATGTAAGGGGGTTGGTGGTGGATCTGGAGAGGCGGCTTAAGAACAGCCCGCTTGTTTCAGTATATCTCAATTCCCAAATGGACGGTATCCAGGGGACCACTGGCAATCTGACTTCCTACGTGAAGATGGCCGACTCCCCTTCCTTGAAAGCACTTGAACACGGCGTCCTGATCCTTGCCACAGGCGCCAGAGAGGCCCGTCCAACAGGATACCATTATGGCAGGCATCCAGGGGTCTTGACCCACCAGGACCTTGACCGCCTGCTAATTGAAAAGGGCGTAGAGGCCATAAATGATGCCAGGTGCGTGGTGTTTCTTCAGTGTGTGGAATCGTGCGACAGCAACAGGCCCTATTGCAGCAGGGTTTGCTGTACGCATGCCATTACCAGGGCGGTGCATCTGAAAGAAAGGCTTCCCAATCTGGAGATATACGTCGTGTACAAGCATATGAGGACTTATGGGCTTAGGGACGAGTATTACAGGAAGGCGAGGCAGCTTGGCATCAAGGTGCTAAGGTTTCCTGAGGATCAGCCTCCTGAGCTTGAGCTTTTCACCTCTATAACGGCAAATGGCAGGCCAGTAAAAAGGCTGCGGCTGCAATTTTTTAATGAAATCTTAAACAGGGACGTTGTTCTGAGGCCCGACTATCTTTTTCTTGCATCTGCCATAGAGCCTGAGAAAGAAAACAATGAACACCTGTCCGCACTGTTAAAGCTTCCCCTTGGCCAGGACGGTTTTTTCCAGGAGATGCATATGAAGCTCAGGCCTTGCGAGCTCAGGCGCCAGGGCTTTTTTGTGGCAGGGCTCGCCCACTATCCCAAGGAGGTGGAAGAGTCCATGAGCCAGGCCGCAGCCGCAGCTTCAAAGGCCTTGGCCTTTCTTTCCATGGACAAGGTGACCCCTGAGGGTAAGGTGGCAATGGTACGGGCGGAAATGTGTGACGGCTGTGGTCTGTGCCTGGATGTATGCAAAGAAAGGGCGATTTCCCTCTGCCAGTTTGTCTTTGGGGGCGAGGAAAAATATATGGCAGAAATAGACGATTCCCTGTGTAACGGATGCGGATCATGCGTAGGGGTCTGCCCAAAGTATGCCGTTGGTGTGCCTGGCTACATGCCCCAGGAGATAGTTGCCCAGATAAACGTTCTTTTGAGGTCCAAGAATGAAAAAGACTGATTTCAGACCCAGGTTGTTGTGTTTCATGTGCCAGTGGTGCGGCTACAGCGCTGCGGATCTGGCAGGAACAAGCAGAATCCAGTATCCGGCCTCTGTACGGGGAATAGAGGTTGCCTGCTCCGGGATGGTGCATCCCGAATGGGTGGTCAATGCGCTCCTTGGCGGCCTGGACGGGGTTATGATCTTTGGGTGCCACCCAGGCCAATGCCATTACGGTTCTGGCAACGAGCTAGCCCTTGCCAGGAGTGAGGTCATTACCGAGGCCCTTCTTGACATGGGCATTGAGGAGGAGCGTTTTGCCCTGGTGTGGGTTGCCGCCTCGGAGGCTACCAGGTTTGCCCAGGCGGTAAGTGGCATGACCGAGACACTGAGGAAGCTTGGGCCCAACAGGGTTTCGGCCCCTGTTTCAATTGTCCCGGGACAGCCCCTTTACGGAATGGGAGAGCATGGATTCGTCCGCAAGGTTGAGGAAAAGAACTTTTACTGGGACGGCAACGTTTACAACGATCATGTTTCCGCCCAAAGGGCCATATCCAGATACCTTGACAGTGACTTTGAGGCAAAGCTCGTTCCTTGTAAGGGCAAGATACTTATCTATACAAGAAGGGAGGCCCCAGGGCGGGAAAGGCAATGAGAGAAACCATTGAGGCAGGAAGGAGACAAGGCCGCCTTCTGGACTTTGTGAAGAGGCATGTAGGCAACTCATCCCTTGAGACATGCCTTGGCTGCGGCTCCTGCAGCAACGTCTGCGCGGTCTCAGGCAAGGCGGGCATGGACCCTTGCATGTTTATGCAGATGATCCTGGCCGAGCAGCAGGAAGAGGCCTTGAATGCCTCCTGGCTATGGTATTGTTCCCTTTGCAGTAGTTGCAGCACAGTCTGTCCAATGTCCATTGATATTCCTGCAGTGATTTCTCTCTTCAGGTCCCTAAAGGCTGGTGAGATGTTGCCAGTTCCCTTGAGGAAAAGGCTGGAGAGGTGGATTTCCACGGGGAACACCTGTTCCCTGCTTCCTGGAGACTACCTCGATCTTGTAAGCATTGGTCAAGAAAGCCTGAGAAAACGAACAGGGAGTAGTGATTTAAAAATACCAGTGGATCAAAAGGGGGCAAAGGTCTTGCTTCTACTGGATCCGGAGGTTCTCAGGCAAAGGCCTTCCATCCTGGCAGATTACGCACTGATCTTTTTCATGGCAGGGGAAAGCTGGACCATTTCGAGCTTGCCCCTTGGTACGGCAGACCTTTCTCTCGTTACCGGAGAGGATGAGCCCGGCAGGGTTTGGCTCCGTAAGGTTTGTGGCCTCGCCGGTTTTCTTGGAACAGAAACGGTTTTGATAGACGACTGCCACAACAGGCTCTCATCCTTCGGTGTTGGTGGCCGCCTAAAAAAAATCTCCCACCCTTTTAACGTTACCACCATGCCTGCCCTTGTCTCAAGATACATAGAAATGGGTAAGGTTGAGATAAAAAGCCCTCTTGCCATGACGGTCACCTGTCAAGTGCCCTGCTCAATGTCGGATGGGCTTGGGCAGCTGGACTTAAGGACCCTGTGTAAAGCCATTTGTGAGGAAGTTGAGGACATGGCCTGGCCTGTAATAAACTCTGCCTGTTGTGGAGGCAGTCTTTTAAGGGCAGGCCTTGAGGGGGAGATGGAGGGTTTCTATGCGGCCAAGTCACGGGAACTTGCCAGGATGAAGTCTGAGGCCGTTGTCACCTTTTGTGCCACCTGTTTCCTGCAGTTTTTGAGACTTAGCAAACGGGGCATGGCGAGTCAAAATGTGCTCTTTTTCCCAGAGGCGCTCTCATCCTGCCTCTCGTAACTGCCCTTCGGGCTTGAAGTGGGTGCCGTTGCACAAGATGGACCCAGGCATTAACTTTATTTTTAGTTCTTGTTCCTGGAAAAATTTTGAGGGGCAGCCACCATGTTTGAAAGACTCCTTCTGGCAGATGATCTGAGATCAAACATCTCCCATCTTTCCACCTGTCTTCCTGGTAAACACCTTGGTGTAAAAAAGGTAATCCTCTGTCACGCCATAAACCCTCCCAAGGACATGTCCCTTGATCAGGGCTTTGTAAGCAGGATAGAGGCGGAGCTGGAAGAGCGGGCAAAGGCCCTGGGTGCAGGCGGCCTTGAGTGCAGGGTGGAGCTTGTAAGGGGGGAGCCAGGAAGGGCCATTCTAGAGCTTGCTGAAAAACACAACGTATCCATGATAGTCATGGGCTCGCACCACCGGGGTGGGTTAAGGGGCTCCCTCATAGGAAGTGTCAGCTACTCCATACTGCATGAAACCGTCCGTCCCACCTTTCTCTTGCGCATGGGTGCATCTGGATCGGCGGGCAGCAGCACTGACAAGACGTGCAGCAGGCACATACTTTATCCTACGGATTTTTCAGAAACCGCAGAGGAGGCCTTTCTGCTTCTAGAAAGGATCGCCACTGCATACAAGGCACAGGTGACCCTGTTCCACGTACACGACAAGGCACGGATCGATCCATATCTTAGACACATGCTCCCGGAGTTTGACAGGGAGGACAAGGAGCGGCTCAAAAGGTTAAAGGAACACCTTGAGGCCAACGGTTCAGGCCCCTGTTCCTTTCAGGTCTCCTATGGGGTGCCGGCCCAAAGGATACTTCAGCTTGCAAACAGCGGAGAGTTCAGCCTTGTGGTCATGGGTTGCCAGGGCAGGGGTTTCATACCTGAGATATACCTTGGAAGCACTGCCAACGCGGTTGCAAGGTGCGGGGAGATTCCGGTGATATTTGTCCCAAGAAGAAGGCAGGGAATAGGATGGTAGAGACGGCTAAAGGCCCATGGTGAACCAGCAGGTAGCCCAGAAATTCTATAAGACCGCAGACCTGTTAGAGATACTTGGAGAAAATCCCTTCAGGGTCAGGGCGTACAGGAATGCCGCAAGGACCATAGAGTCTCTTGGAAGGGATCTTTCTGAGATGGTGGCCCAAGGCGAGGATCTTACTAAACTTCCGGGCATAGGAAAGGACCTTGCGGAAAAGATAAAGGAGATAATTGCCACAGGCTCTTTTTCAAAGCTCAGGGAGCTAGAGGAAAAGGTTCCTCCAGGCCTGGTAGAGCTTTTGAAGGTGGAGGGCCTTGGGCCAAAGAGGATTAAGACCCTCTATGACACCCTTGGCATAACGAGCCTTGAGGAGCTAAGGGAAGCAGCCGCTAAAGGTGAGATAAGCAAACTTCCCGGATTTGGCAAAAAGCTCGAACAGACAATCTTGAAGGGTGTGGTCCTTGCCAAAAAGGAGGGCAGAAGGTTTCGCTGGGCCTATGCCGAGGCCTTTGCTGTGGAGCTTGTAAGGTTCCTGAAAAAGGCTCGTGGTCTTAAGGAGATAGAGGTCGCTGGAAGCTACAGGCGGAAGAAGGAGACGGTAGGTGATCTCGATATCCTGGTTACCGCCAGGGAGCCTGCGCAGATAATAGACCATTTTGTCACCTTTCCTGATATAAAAACGGTTATTTCAAAGGGTCAGACCAGATCAACGGTGATACTTTCCTCTGATATCCAGGTAGATCTAAGGGCGGTGGAGGAGGAAAGCTACGGCTCTGCCCTTCATTACTTTACCGGCTCAAAGGCCCACAACATAGCAATAAGGAGCATTGCCCTTAAGGCCGGGCTAAAGATAAACGAATACGGGGTCTTTGAGGGAGAAAAGAGAATAGCAGGCAGGAGCGAGGATGAGATATTTAGCGCCGTGGGGCTTCCCTTCATAGAGCCGGAGCTCAGGGAGAACAGGGGAGAGATCGAGGCGGCCATGGAGGGGCGCCTGCCCCGTCTTATTACCCTTGAAGATATAAAGGGCGACCTTCACTGTCATACAAAGTGGAGTGATGGAAAACATACCGTATCCGAAATGGCAGAGGCTGCAAGAAGTCTTGGATACTCCTATATCGCCATTACCGATCACTCAAGAAGGCTTGCCATGATAAAGGGGCTTGACGACGAAAAGCTTCTCGAACAGGCAAGGGAGATAAAGGAGGTGAGAGCCAGGTTCCCTGACATTCACATCTTGCACGGAATCGAGGTGGATATCCTGGAAGATGGAAGCCTTGATCTTTCTGATGAGGCCCTTTCCCGCCTTGATATCGTGGTTGCTGCCATCCACAGCAAGTTCAAGCTTTCCAAGGAAAAACAGACTGAAAGGCTCTTAAGGGCCATTGACAATCCAAGGGTCAATATCATTGCCCATCCCACTGGCCGCCTTATAGGAGAGAGGGATGGCTATGATCTCGACATGGAAAGGGTTATGGAGCATGCAAAGGCCCGCGGCTGCATACTTGAGCTCAACGCCCAGCCCTCCCGTCTTGATCTAAACGATGTTCACCTGAAGCTTGCAAAGGAGATGGGCATAAAGGTTTCCATTGCCACGGATTCCCACAACAAGGACAATCTCCTTTTCATGAGATTCGGTATAAACCAGGCAAGGCGTGGTTGGCTTGAAAGGCAGGACGTTGTCAACTGCCTGCCTGTAGAGGGGCTTAAAAAACTTCTGAAATCACAAAGTTAAAAAGTGGCCGGCAGGTAAGGAGGGAACCCTGCCGGCCCATGGATGAGGAATGCCGGCGTCAGACAGCCTTTACCAACTTTTTGATGGCTGCCTGGAGAATGCGTCTTCTGACCGGCGCCTTCACGTTTTCCCATTTTCTCTCATGGGGTGCATAGGTCTTTTTGAGAAGATAGAGGTCCTTTTCCTTTCCAATGTAGTAAACGTTTGGCCCTATGTTTACCTCCTTTGAGGTAAGACGCAGGGCACCCTTTGTGGAAACAAGTTTGTAGACCTGGGAGTTCTTGTCAGAAAGGTCCCCAAATATCCTTGCCCCTGAAATGCATGTCCTTACGCATGCTGGTTCAAGGCCGTGGGCAAGCCTTTCAACGCAAAAGGTGCACTTGTCTGCCTTTGGATCATCAAGCTCCTCGTTCAGGTACCTTGCCCCGTACGGGCATGCCTCAACGCAGTTTCCGCAACCAATGCAGCGTTCCTTGTCTATGAGCACTGCGCCGGTAAAAGGGTCCTTGAAGGTTGCCCTGACCGCCATTTTCTTCTTTCTTCCATCCCTTGACTTGAACACCCTTTCCTCCGGGTCCACTGGGCACACGGTTGTGCATTTCGGGTCGTCGCAGTGGTTGCAAAGGCCCGGGTAAAATGTAAAGGACATGCCCTTTGGAGTGGCCTCAGGGCCCATCCTTTTCACCCAGTTTCTCTGGTATGGTACAGGCACCGACCATTCGGCCCTGCAGGCTATGGCGCAGGCATGGCAGCCTACGCAGCGGCTAAGATCTATTACCATGGCAAGCTGACTCATTATTTGCCTCCTGTTCTGGTCTTTTTAGCGCTGAACCTAGGTATCTCCTTTGGCGGCGGGCAAAGTTCAGGAAGGTCTATCACCCTGCCTGCCTTTACGATGCGTATGAAGTTGGTCCTGTGGCTGGATGCGCCCATGAAGGGGTCATCCTCGTATTCTGTTATCATGAACTGGTCGCTGGCCCCCTGCTTGTATGCCTTTGAAAGAAGCTTTGATCGGCTGCCGAAACCGTGAGGCATGAATGCGGTATCCGGTCGAATGCCAGGAGTGACCTTGACCTTTATGGGCCAGGACCTGTAGCCGTCCTGGTTTTCAAGCACCACTTCCTCACCGTCCTTGATTCCTGCCTTCTTGGCAACCTTGTCATTGAGCCAGAGATGATTTTCCGGGGCCTCGTTGTGGAGCCACTTATTGTTCATGGTCCTGGTGAAGGTGTGGACCGGGCTCCTTCCATAAACGAGCCTTACATAACCCTTGGGAGGGGCAGGTGTGGGTATGAATTTTGGAATTGGGTCCAGGTCTTCGTCTGCAAAATCCTCAATGCTCAACATTATTTTGCCCTCTTCGGTAGCGACCTTGAGTTTCTTTGGGTCCCTGTATGGGTTGGCTTTGTAGGTGACTATGCCTCCCTTTTCATTGAGGCTTTTGAGGGTAAGGCCTGCACCTTTTAGTTCCTCTTCTATGAATTCAACCTCGTTGTTGTAGTTGAAGCACTTGAGGCCTGCCCGTTTTGCAAGCTCCCTTGCAATCCAGAAGGAAGATTTTGTCTCAAACATGGGTTTTACCACGGGCTGGCGCACTGTGAGGTAGGGGGTGAGGAGGTCATAGGTGTAAACGGTGTCGTAACGTTCGAGATAAGTGGCCCCTGGGAGCACTATGTCTGACCATATGGCCGTCTCAGTAGGAAGTATCTCTTCGCAGAAGATGAAGTCGAGCTTTTTTATGGCCTCCATGGTCTGGTAGGGGTTTGGTATGGTCTGGATGATGTTTACACCGTTTATTCCCCAAAGCTTCACAGGATAGGGTTTGCCCGTCCTCGTGGCCTGTATGATCTTGCTTGTTGGTGATCCAAAGGTAGAGGCAAAGGGATAGTAATCTTCCGAGAGGGATTTTTTTGGGGTTTCAGGCTCCTCTTCAGCACATCCAAAGGAAAGATGCCCCTTTTTCACCGGAGTGGGGAAGTAGAGGCCTCCCTTTACACCCACTGCGCCAAAAAGGGCAGCCAGGATGGCAAGGGCCTGGTGCCTGCTGGTATCTCCCCTTCCGTACCAGGTGGAGTGACGCCCTGGATGGATGGACACATTGGGGCTGTTCTTGGCAAGAAGAAGGATAGCCCTTTTCATGTCTGTGACCGGAAGATCGCAAATGGGGGCTGCCCAATTGAGGGTGTAGTCTTTTACGGCCTTTTTAAGCTCGTGGAATCCAGAGCAGTTTCTTTCCACAAAGTCCTTGTCGTAGAGTCCCTCGGTGATGATGAAGTTCATCCACGCAAGAAGCAGCGCCGTGTCTGTTCCTGGCCTGATGGGGAGGTATATGTCTGCCTTTGCGGCAGCGGCGGAAAAGCGCGGATCAACAACCACAAGCTTTGCTCCGTTTGAAAGCCCCTCTATGAACTCCCTTACGTGGGAGACGTGGACGTTTTCACCTATGTGGGTTCCAATTAGAAGCATGGCCTTGGCATGCTTCATGTCAACGTACTGTCTTGTGCCTGTGGTTATGTATCCATAGGTCATGAGGTAGGCAAGGGCAGCCGGTCCGACACACTGGTAAAACGCCGGCTCGTTTGTATAGTTTTCCGTCCCTAGGGTCTTGAAAATGTCCCGCATGAACTCTGCAGAAGCGCCGTGGTCAAAGTAGGCAAGGGCATGGGGCCCATATTTTTCCTTCACCTTGATGAGATTATGGGCAACTTCGTCCAGTGCCTCATCCCAGGAGATCCTGGCCCATTTGCCCTCTCCCCTGGCTCCGGTTCTTTTGAGGGGATACTTTATTCTGTCCGGGTCGTAGAGGAGCTGTACCCCGGAGTTGCCCCTGGCGCAAACCCTTGGGCCATTGGCCGGACTCTTGGGGTTGCCCTCTATCTTTACGAGTTTCCCCTCCTTCACCTTGCCCACAATGGGGCAGCGCCAGAAACACATCTCGCAAACGCTTGGGGTCTCTTTTGCTCCAAGGCTTCCTGGAAGGGACGTCTTTGCCTGCCTGGCCTTTGCGTATGCCGCCTTGAAAACTGGCCTGTCTCCCAGTTCAAGGGCGGCAAGTGCGGCACATGCAGAAGCCGAAAGCTTCAAAAAGTTACGTCGTTTCATCAATGACCTCCTGACTGATCATATTTAAAAGTTTCCATGTCATCTCTGCCAGAAGCAGGTAATAGGGGTGCGGCTCAAGGGCCTTGAGCCTGTTGTAGAACCTTGGGAACCATTTCAAAAGATGTTCCTTGAGGAACCTTGAAAGGATTTCCTCTTTGTCATTTTCAATCAACTTTGAAATGAAATGGAGCTCTGTTGGTAAAAAGTCCTCAGGCTCCGAAGAAACGGCAGGCTCAAGGCCCGCCTCTAGATAAAAGTTTCTTGCCTCATCCTGCCCCTTTGCCATGAGTATTCCCTCGCCTCCAAGATATACAGAGGAAAAGGGAGGTGCCCATCTGCCGCGTGGCTCATTTATGAAAAGGAGCGTGTAGGCCTCCCGCAGCTCAGGTTCAGTGTAGGAAAGCGAATTGCAGGGGATGTCCAGGGCCTTTGCCACCTCTTTCACAGCGCCAAAGAAGGCATCTGAAGAATTATCTTCTTCCGGGTATGAAAAGCCCCTGGCCAAGAGGGCAAATATTTTGGATAGCTCCCTGTCCAATAAGAATTATCCCAAAATGTTTTGTAACTGTTTCTTTTTATTAGATAAAATAATTCGAATCCACATTAATTCTTAATTAATACTAACAATTCTCCAGGTTTTCAACTTTTTTTCAAGTAAAATAGGTATGGACAGGAATGAGGAAGGGATAGAATAAGATGAAGATATCTTGTGGGACGTGGTTCAAAATTCAAAATAAAATACCAGAGCTTTTTGATGATATAAAAATGATTTTAGAATCAGAGTGTTAATCTGTATGCCATTTTTGTTTGGCTCTTTTGAAACCCTGTTCAATGAGGGCCTTTCTTACAGGCCCAACCAGGTAGAGGGAGCCAGCCACAACAAGGAAAGTCCCATCGCCTCCTTCTGAAAGGATCATCCCCAGGGCTTCCTTGTAATCCTTGATAAGGCGAACACGGCTGCAAGAAGCGGGAAGCTCCATCTCTTTCCACTCATCTATTGTAACGGGCTTTCTCGGCCCGCAAGGCTCTGTGATTATCACCTGGTCAAAAGGGGCGGCCACCTTTTTAAGCATTGCGGCAGGGTCCTTGTCACCTCCCTCGTTGGAGCACGCCCACAAGAGGACCTTCTTTTTTATTCTGGAAATCCCCCTTGAAATGGCCGTTACAGATGGCAAAAGCCCGTTAAGGCCCGCCTCATTATGGGCCCCGTCCAAAAACGCCCATATCTTGCCTCGTAAAAGCTCGCTCCTTCCTGGCCAGGTGGTCTCTGAAAGCCCCTTTCTTATGTGTGAGTGATCTATCCTGGTTCCTTGATCCATAAGCCTAAGGCACGTTTCAATAGCAAGGGCAGCATTTTCCATCTGAAATCCGCCTCCAAGTCCAAAACGGATGTTTTTGAGGGAAATATCTCCTGAAGAAAAATCAAAGAGGTGTGAATTTTCATGGGCTTTTATGAAAAAATCCCTTTCAAGCAGATACAGGGAGGCCTTCCTCTTCTTGCAGATGCCTTCTATTACCTTGAGAGGGGTGTTCTTGAGCCTTCCTGCCACCACGGGCACCCCCCTTTTTATTATCCCTGCCTTTTCAAAGGCGATTTCACCAGTGGTGCTGCCAAGGTAGCTTTGGTGTTCCAGGCTTACGTTGGTTATAACGGAGACTACGGGCGTTATGACGTTTGTGGCATCAAGGCGGCCTCCAAGGCCAGTTTCGATCACGGCAAAATCCACCCCGTGTTTTCTAAAGCAGGAGAAGGCCATGGCCGTTGTGAACTCGAAGTAACTTAGTTCAAGACCCTGTTCGACCAGGGTTGCCGTCTCCTCGATGAGTACCTTGAGCTCTTTGTCGCCTATGGGCTCAAAATTTATCCTGAACCGCTCGTTGAGCTCAACAAGGTGCGGGGAGCTGTAAAAGCCCACCTTGAAGCCTGCCTCCTTGAGGATGGAGGAGATGGCAGCGCAGACAGAGCCCTTGCCGTTTGTGCCTGCCACGTGGATGCATGGATAGTTTTCGTGTGGGTCCCCGAGGGCTCGGAGAGCCGCCTCAATCCTTTCAAGGCCCAGGCGAAAGCCGTGGAACTGAAATCCATTTAGATAAGTTATGGCCTTCTTTACGCTTGAAAATTCCATGAGATTTTCCTTCGTGCCCGTTTTTACATGTCCCTTTTGGGTAAACTTGACTTTTGCCCTGTGGGCTGATAACGAGCAGGGTTAGGTTATCATGAATTGATGCCATATCAAGAAAGGGAGTTTTACTATTTCATGGGAGAGATAAAAGACGCAAAGGAACTTGAGAAGATTCAGCTTGAGGGGCTTAAGTGGACAGTGAACCACGCCTACAAAAACAGCCCCTTTTACAAAAGGCAGTTTGACAAGGCAGGGGTAAGGCCCGAGGATATAAAGGGCCTTGAGGACCTTTCAAGGCTTCCCTTTACAGAGGCGCATCACTTGAGGGATGATTACCCCTTTCCCCTTTTGAGCGTGCCCGAGGAAAAGGTTGTGCGGATACACTCCTCTTCCGGCACCACTGGGAAGCGCAAGATACTTTCCTATACGAAAAAGGATATAGAAGACTGGACCAGCTTTTTCGCAAGGGCATTTAGGATGGCAGGTATCGGGCCAAAAGACAGGGTGCAGATTGCTGTGGGATACGGCCTCTGGACTGCAGGGGCAGGCTTTCAGGCAGGATGTGAAAGGGTTGGCGCCATGGCCATTCCCGTTGGTCCAGGGAACCTGGAGCTTCAGTGTCAGTTCTTAGTGGATCTTAAGCCCACATGTATCTGCTGCACCTCCAGCATGGCCCTTCTTCTTGGCGAAGAGATAAAGAGACGGAATCTTAAGGACAAGATATCCATTCGAACGGTTATCCAGGGCTCGGAAAGGTGCAGCGAGTCCATGAGGCGCGCCATCCTGGATCACCTTGGCGCTGAACACCTTTTTGACATCACCGGGCTTACTGAGCTTTACGGGCCAGGGCCTGGCATTGACTGCCATCTCCACCAGGGCATACACTACTGGGCGGACTACTACATCCTGGAGATCCTGAACCCTGAAACCCTTGAGCCCGTTAAGGACGGGGAGATAGGGGAGATGGTGGTGACCACGCTTCAAAAAGAGGCAAGCCCCCTCATAAGATATCGTACCCGCGATCTTACCAGGAAGATATCCGGGCCATGCCCATGCGGAAGTATCTTTCCTAGGCATGACAGGATACTTGGAAGAAGTGACGACATGATAATCATCCGCGGGGTAAATGTTTACCCTGGCCAGATAGACGAGATACTCTCGGAGGTAGAGGGCATATCCAGCGAATACAACATTATTCTGGAAAGAAGGGATGCCAGGGACTACATGATAATAAAGGTGGAGAGGGACAGTGCCGGGGATCCTTCCTACGATGAGGAGATACAGTCTGGTATTGAAAAGCAGATAAAGAACCAGATCATGGTCTCGGCAGAGGTGCAGATAGTCGATTACGGCGCACTGCCAAGGTCTGAAAGAAAATCCAAGAGGATTTTTGACAACAGGTAAAAGGAGGCAGGACTATGAAGCTTAGAGGAGTTTTTTTTAGGGCAGGGCTGGCTGTGGCCCTGGTGTTTATGATGGCTGGCATGGGATCAATGGCCTTTGGCCAGAGCGTTACCCTGACCTATGCAAACTTTCCACCGGCATCCACCTTTCCATGCGTGCAGATGGAGAAGTGGAAGACAGAGGTGGAACTCCAGACCGCCGGCATTGTCAAGGTCAAGACCTTTCCCGGGGGCACCCTCCTTGGCGCAAAGAACATGATGGACGGGGTCATTGACGGGGTTGCCGATATCGGCGTTGTGGTATTTGCATACCAGCCCGGCCGCTTCCCACTCATGGAAGGAGTAGATCTTCCTATTGGATTTTCAGGTGCAAAGGTGGCAAATGCAGTGCTTTACGATCTTTACATGAAGTACAGGCCAAAGAGCCTTTCAAAGGTGAAGGTCATCGCCCTTTTCACCGCACCCCCTGCCAACATCATGTCAAAAAAGCCCATACGCACCCTTTCTGATCTCAAGGGATATGAGCTCAGGTGCACGGGTGCCGGTGTAAAACCCCTTAAGCTTCTCGGGGCGGTGCCTGTTGCAATGCCCATGTCCGAGACCCC
>Ga0256832_1001174_pt1 | contig 17675 bp, 13 predicted proteins | sample 134614metaG_FD_190534 | JGI IMG/M metagenome (GOLD analysis project Ga0256832, IMG submission 190534) | Hydrothermal vent microbial communities from Lau Basin, Pacific Ocean - 134-614 | ecosystem: Environmental > Aquatic > Marine > Hydrothermal vents | place: Pacific Ocean: Lau Basin | collected...
GGCCGGCGCTCAGCGACGGGCGGCGCTCAGCGACGGGCGGCGCGGGCGAGGGCCGTGGGAGCGCTCGAGACCGCGCTTCGGACGGCGCCGGCCACGGCCTGGCTGGCGAGCCGCACGGTCTGGCTGCGGCGGTCGGCGCGGGGAGGTTCGCTTCCGGTCGCCGCGCCGTTCATCATCCCGCGGATGTTGCCGTCGTCGAGGAGCATCAGGCTAACCTCGGCGCGCACGCTCAACTCGCCTCGGCGTCTCCGTGGTTGGATCTTGGTCAGGGCGCCGTCGATCCTCAGCTTGGGCAGCCTCCGGCGACGGATCTCGCGCTCGTGCTCTCGGCTGAGCTGCACCGAAGGGAAGACCGCGACCCCTCGCAGAACCCGCAGCGCGGCCTGCACCTCGTTGCGCAGTTGCTCCTCGAAGGGGCCTCGAAAACGGGTCCGGTTGCGCATCGTCCCCAGCACGACGACATAGCGAATGCGTCCCCAAGGGATGCGATCGGCGGTCGGCACCACCGACACGGCGGGGTAGAAGCCATGCCCCTGCCGGGTCTGCCGAGGGAGCGCCCGGGGCGCACGATCGGTGGTCGTGCGCGCGCTGAGGGTTCGGAGGCTCCTTTGGGCCTGCATTCGGACGGCGCTCGACGAGTCCCGGGTCGCGCGGCGCAGCGCGGAGGTGGCGGCGGGATCGCCGAGGCGTCCGAGGGCCGCCGCCGCCGCTGCACGGACCGCGGGGTTGCGGTCGCGGAGGGCCCGTTCGAGGGCCGGGCGCAGCGAGGCGTCGCGGGTGTTGCCGATGGCGAACGCGGCCTGTACCCGCACCCGGAAGTCGTCGCCGCCCCGGAGCGCTCGGAGCATTGTGCGGCGGTCCTGTGCCGCCAGCGGGAGCGTGAGGACGGTGGCGAGGAGCATGGACCACGCCGCAGCTCGCGCTCGCGTCTTCCTCCTGTGTCTGCTCGCGTTACGCCCCGTCATCCCTTCGCCCATCACCACAGGAGGCCTTCAAGAATCGGGACGATCGCGAGCTCCGTCAACCGTCCCGGCCCTCCGGTCCGACGCGCGGCGCCCGGGGGCATTCACGCGCGGCGCGAAAGGCCAAGGAAATCCAGGTCGTGCGCTCGCCCAAGGTGCGCGTGAGCGGTGCGCGTGTCAGTCGTTGTCCGACACGGCGGGCGACTCGGGGGCGGCGCCTTCGTCGCCTTCGTGGCTGGACTGGGAGGGGCTGGGCTCTGCGGTGGAGTCGCCGTCGCGGGCGTCCCCACCGCTGGCGTCGCCGCTTGTTTCGCGGGCGTCGGCGTCGCCGTGCGCCTCGCCGGTCGGTGGGGACGAAGGAGCCGGCTGCGCTTCGCCGTTGCCGCTTGTCTCGCGGGCGTCGTCGTTTGTCTCGCGGGCGTTGCCGCTTGTCTCGCGGGCGTCGTCGTCGCCGGCATCCCCGGTCGGTGGGGAGGCCTGTGCCTCGCTCTGCTCCTCGTCGCTCGCGGCCGTCGGCGCGCCGGGATCGGTGCAGCCGTCCTCGTCCTCGTCATAACCTTCGAGGGCTTCGTCGTTTGGGCACCGGTCGTCGACGTCGGGGATGAAGTCGTTGTCGTTGTCCGGGTCCATGCAGCCGTCCTCGTCCTCGAAGCCGTCGAAGTCCTCCGGGAGGTGCGGGCACGAGTCGTCGTCGTCGGGGACGCCGTCCCCGTCGGCGTCGCTGGTTCGCGGGGCCCACTGCACCCCGAAGACTCCGCGCACGGCCGGGGTGCCGACGCCGTCGGTGAAGCCCATGCCGACGGCGACGGTGTAGCTCAGGTGCGCGTGCCGGAACCGGAACCCCAGGTTGCCTTCGATGGCCTGGCGCGGCCCGCCGCCGAAGGGGTCGCGGGCGTCGAGGGCGCCTCGGACCTCGAGGAGCGCCGCCAGGTCGTCGGCGATGGGGATCGGGACCTTGAGGGCCACCCCGAACAGGAGTTGGTCGCGGAACGTGGTGCCGCCGATCCGTCGAGAATGGGGTCGGGCGCGCCAGCCGAGCATCACGCCTCCGCCGGCGCCGAAGATGTGGAAATCGGCGGTGGCTTGCAGGTCGAAGGTGAGTTGCCCTTCGCCGGCGAAGGAGCCGTCGCCGCTGGCTGGGAGCGTCATGGCCGCGAGGAGCGACACGCCGGGTCCCTCGCTACGCGGCCGTGGGACGCGGGCGTCGCGGCCGAACACCCGGGCCCGCACGGAGAGCCGTGGATCGCCGAAGACGTTCGACTGAAGGGTGGGTCCGCCGTCGGCGAGCGCCTCGGTGTGCGTGCTCTGATGGAAGACCAGGGGCACCTCGATGGCGACGGCGCCGCGGCCTCCCAGCCCTACCTGGAGCTGCAGGTCTCCGGCGAAGCGGTGGTCGATCACGGCGCGGGTGCCGGCGTCGGTCCGCGCCGTCAGCGGGTCCTTGGCGTAGTCGAGCCAGAGGCCGACGTTCCAGCGCCAGGGGCCAGGGGTGGCGGTGCCGTTCATGCCGAGGAAGCCCTCGTGATCGAGGGCCGGGCGGAAGCGTCCGATGTCGATGTTGCGCTGGGCCTCGGCGCTCGTGGCGAGGCAGGCGGAGACGAACATCGCCAAGAACGGTGCCGATCGCATGGTGGGGAGGATGCCGCAAAGGCGCGGGCGCCGCGAGGTCGGTTGGAAAGCTCCCTCGGCTCGGCCCATGCTTGGGGGTCGAGCCGCCGACGCGGCACGGCGGGCGCGAGAATGGTACCTTCCACGACATCGATGGGCGACGAGCCTCACTTTCGGCGAGGGGGGCGGCGAACGGTGGCGTTGCGGGTGCGCTACCGTTCCGGGGCGGCGCTGGAGCACGACGGCACCACCGTGGACATCGGGCTGGGGGGCGCGTTCGTGCGGGCGCGGGCGCTCCCGGAGGTGGGGCAAGACCTCGTGCTCTCCCTCGACGCGCCCAGCGCTTGGGACACCCTCCAGATCCCCTGCCGCGTGTGCTGGGTCAAGGACGGGCGCGATGGCCGCGGTCAGGGCTTTGGGGTCGAGTTCGAAGGTCTGAGCGCGGCGCAGTCCCGCGCGCTCTACGAGCTGCTGCAGGCGAGCGAGTTCGACGGAGGAGAGCCTTGAGTTCGGCGCCGCGTTCCGTTGCCGAGACCGTTGCAGGTTCGGATGTCGAGGGCGCCGCGGGCGCCGGCGATCCTTGGATCGGGCGCGTGATCGCGCACCGCTACAAGGTGGTCGAGCGGCTGGCCGAGGGCGGCATGGGGACCGTGTACATCGCCGAGCACCTCACCCTTGGCAAAGAGGTCGCCCTCAAGACCATTCACCCCGATCTGGCAGGGGACGAAGAGTTGGCCGAGCGCTTTGCGCGGGAGGCGATGGCGACGGCGAAGCTCGAGCACCCGCACGTCGCGAGCGCCCTCGACTACGGCCGTCTGCCTGAGGGAGGCGCCTTCCTGGTCATGCAACTCGTGCGCGGGCCGAGCCTGCACGACGTCCTCGACCGGGAAGGTCGCGTGAGCTGGCCGCGCGCGTGCGCGATCGGTGCGCAGGTGGCTGACGCTCTCGCGGCGGCCCACGGCGTGGGGATCATCCATCGGGATCTGAAGCCCGAGAACGTGCTGCTCGAACCGCGGGACGACGGGAGCGAGCTGGTCAAGGTCCTCGACTTCGGCATCGCGCGGATCGGCGACGACGTGGTGACGACGATGTCGACGCGGACGAGCGGCCACCGGCTCACGCGCCGCGGGACGGTGATGGGCACGCCGGGGTACATGGCTCCGGAGCAGGCCCTCGGTGAGGCCATCGATGCCCGCGCCGATATCTACGCCCTGGGCATCCTGCTGTGGGAGTCGATCGCCGGCCAGGCGTTGTGGTCCGGCGAGACACTCACGGACATCGTTGCCGAACAGCTCGGCGGCAAGAAAATCGCCGCGCTGCGAGAGACCTCCGGCGACCCGACGCTCCCGGCGGAGCTGGAGACGCTCATTGGCCAGATGTTGTCGCGCCATCCGGACGAGCGGCCCGAGAGCGCGGCCGTGGTCCGGGACCGGCTGCGTGACCTGGCGCTGCGGGCGTCGGTGGCGGGGGCGCGGGTGACGCCGCCGGCGGGGCTCGTGGCGCTCCAGGGCCTGACCGAGGCGCCGGCGTTGCCCGCCGCGTCTCCGCCTCCCGCTCCCGATCCCGCTGGGGAGGCGTGGCGCGGCGGAGCACGTAGGACGCCCTGGGTGCTGCTCGGCGCGCTGGCGTTGCTGCTCTTCCTCGGTACCGGGATCTATTTGTGGAGAGCCTCTCCGCCCTCTCCCGAACAGGATCCGGCGCTCATGCGAGAGATCTTCGAGCGCGCCCAGGCCGCGACCCGAGCCGAAGAGCTCAACCGCCAGATCGGCCTGCTGTTGCACGAGGACAGCCGAGACCTGCGCCGTGCGGCCAGCAGCTACATCCTCGACTACGAGCCGGCCGACGAGGTTCCCGATCGGATCCGTGCGCTGGCTCAGCTCGAGCTTGCGTCGGGGTGCGACAACCTTCGGGCGGCGCTGGAGGCGGTGCGCGAAGCGGGCGATCCCTCGCTGCGGGAGGCCGTCGAGCGGCGCTTTCCACTCGTGTGGCGACGAGGGATGCGGCGAGACCTCTACCGCTGCGTCCGCGGGCAGGTGGGCGCGCTCCTCGACGCCTGGCAGGGGGCGGCTGCCGAGTCCGAGTAGCCCGCGACGGCGTCGATGACGGTCCGGCGCTCAGGTCCGCGGCGAGGATGCCGTTTCGCGGCCTGTGTGCGTCTGGCGTCGGTGCGTCTGCCATCGTCCTCTCCACAAGGAGGCTCTAAGTTTCCTCGGGTCGTCGCCGCGGCATCCCTCGCAGCCAGTCCACGGATCGACCGACGAGGGCCCTTGAGATGTGGGCCGCGCAGGGGCGTGCTCTCGACCGTGAGGCGGACGGCGAGGTCTTGGGGCGGGCCGCTAAAGCTCCGCGCTCCATCGGCCGATCCCTGCACCGTGGATTCTTTGCACCCGCCGGTCTTCGACTCGGGCAGCGAACGCCTGCTGCCGCGGCTGGACACCGACGAGACGACGGACGTCGTGACCGCGGTCGAGACGCCGGCACAGGGGGCCGACCGTCGCGATCGGCTGACGCTCATCGCTCTCGTTGGACAGCATGGCGAGCCGATGATCCCCATCGATGGTGAGGTTGCGGTCTTTGGGCGCGGGCGCAACGTCGACGTGCGTCTCGACGATCCCGGCCTCTCTCGCCGGCACGTCCGCTTCTTTCGGATGGACGGGGGCTGGTGGATCGAAGACCTCGGCAGCCGCAACGGCACCTTCGTGGACGGGGAGCGGCTGGGGGTGCCCCGCAGGCTGCGGGATGGCGACCGGATCCAGATCGGCAAGGGGTGTGTCTTTCGGGCGTCCTTGCACGACGCCGTCGAGCACGCGGCGACCAAGCGGATGGTCGACTCGGCGGTCAAAGATCCGCTCACGCAGGTCTACAACCGCCGTCACCTGGACGATCGGCTCACCCAGGAGCTCGCTTTTGCGCGTCGGCACCGCACCCCGATGAGTGTACTGCTCATCGACGTTGACCACTTCAAGCAAGTCAACGATGTGCATGGGCATCTCGCCGGCGACGCCGTGCTCCGGGTGATGGGCAAGTTGCTGCAGCGGATCGTGCGCACGGAGGACTTGGTGGCGCGCTACGGCGGGGAGGAGTTCGCCGTCGTGGCTCGGGGCATCGACGCGCGCAATGCCGCCATCCTTGCCGAGCGGGTGCGCCGCACCGTCGAGGCCACGAAGTTCCCGACAGCTCAAGGGATCCTCCGTATCACCGTGAGCGTGGGCGTCGCGACGTTTCGCGAGGAGCTGCGCTACGAGACGGTCCACGATCTTCTGGCGGCCGCCGACGCCGGCCTGTACCGGGCCAAGGAAGGCGGTCGCAACCGCTGCTGCGCCGACTGAGACACGAGAGAGGGCGTGCGGTCGCGGCGACGGCCTTTGGGTTCGGGCCGGCTCGCGATCAGCGGCGGATGCGACCGCGCGATTCGAGGCCGGCCCGCAGCAGCGTGGGGTCCGCCGGCGAGGTCAGGGCCTCACGGAGCGCTTGTAGGACCCGCGGAGGATCGTGAAGGTGAAGGAAATGCCCCAGTCCTGGCAACTTGACGATCGCGAGTTGGCCGCGGTCGACGTACGGACCGGGGTCGGCGAGCGCCTCGCCGAAGGCAGGATCCTCCGTGCCCCAGAGCACGCGGACGGGGAGGTCGATCGGTCGCACGAACGCCAGCAGCGCCTCCGGCTCGCGGTCCAGCAGGGCCGTGTAGTAGCTCATCATCGCCTTCATGGCGCCCGGCTGGAGCGCCGCGCGTGCGTAGGGTTCGAGGTCGCGCCAGCGTGGCGCGCGGCCGGAGAACCACCAGAGCATGAGCCGCTGCGGCAGGGCGTTCATCCGCCGGAACACAAAAGCCGCAAGGGAGCGCATGCGGAAGAAATAAAAGTAGGCGCTGCGGAGGCGTTGCCGCAGGGTGCCCCACGCCTCGGCGAAGACGGCCGGGTGCGGCATGTTCATGACCACGAGGCGTTCGACGCGTTCGGGGTGGCGCATCGCCAGCAGCCACGCCGCCGCCCCGCCCCAGTCGTGACCCACGACGATCGCCCGCTCGGCGCCAAGGGCTTCGATGAGCGCCGCGACGTCGTCCCCGAGCGTCTCCGCGTAGTAGTCCTCGACGGCGCGAGGTTTGTCGGAGGTGTTGTAGCCGCGCATGTCCGGCGCGACGACACGGTAGCCCTCCGCGGCCAACGGCCCGATCATGTGCCGCCAGGCGTACCAGTGCTCGGGGAAGCCGTGCAGCAGGATGAGGAGCGGGCCTTCCCCTCGGGCGACGTAGTGAAGCCGGACCCCGGTTCGCAGGGCGATGCTCCCTTCCTCTTGTGCCCTCGCGGACGGTCCTTGGCTCGCTCCTCCAGCGGCCGTCGCAGAGCTCACGAGACCTTCACCTCGGCGCCCCCGATCTCGTCGCCTCGGTTCGTGTTGAGCAGCCGCACCCGTCCGGTGGCGCAAAGGCGTCCGTGTTCATCGCGGACCTCGGCCTCCCACACTTGCGTGCGGCGCCCACGGACGAGGGGGCGGGCGCGCGCCGTCAGGGTGCCATTCCGTACCGCGCGCAGGAACGAGGTGGTGTTTTCGAGACCGACGGCGCCGGTCTGACCGCGGGCCATGGCGTTCAAGGCGGCGCCGGCGCTGCACAGGGTCTCGATGAGGCCCGCGTAGACGCCGCCGTGGACTAGCCCGTACTGTTGATGGTGGACCTCGCGGACATCGACCTCGACGGCGAGCTCGTCGAGGGTGGCCTTCGTGTAGCGGAGGCCCATCGCCGCGTCGAAGCCTTTGCGAAGCCCATTGAGGAGCTCGCTATGATCTTGCTCGGTCATGCGTCGTTGATACACGAAGCGGCGAGCTCCCTGGGGGGCGATTGCCGCACGGCTCAGATGGGTGGGGCGATTTCGCGCAGGTCGAGCCCGCCGGGGTACATGTAGCTCGTGTAGCGACCGAAGCCGTAGACGACCACTCCGAACGGGGCCGTCCCCTCCAGGCGGTGCACCCCGGCGCTCGCCGGCACCCGCGCGACGCCGGCGCCGGTCGTGCCGATGGGCGTGAAATTCGTGATCGTCCGTCCGTCGATGGTTACGCGGGCGGCGAGGGGCGCGGTGACGTTCACCCAGCTCTCGTCGTAGGTCTCCGGGGCGAGCAGCGTATAGTCCATGCGGAACTGTTCGGTGGGGATCGCCAGCGACATGCTCGGATCGCCGGAGCCGAAGGAACCGGAGGAGCCAAGGCCCGCGAAGTCTTGACCCACCAGGAACTGCGCGATGGACAAGGGCTGCGAGCCGCGGACGCGGACCTCGCCGCTCAGCTGCATCTCGTAGCTTTGACCACGGTCGAGGGTCAGCTCTTCGTGGAGCGGCGGATCGAAGGAGACGACGTTTCCGTCGGCCGCGGAGACCACGCGGATGAGGTTCGGTTCGCTGCGAAGAGGGTGGGTGGAGCCCAGCAGGAGCTCGCGCCCCCAGGACTCGACGGGGAAGAGCGCTTCTTCGAGGTGGTCGCAGGCCCAGCGGTTGAACGGCACGAAGGAGCAGTTGTGCCCGCCGACGACCGCGACCGGCGCGCTGGCGCGGATCTCGCTGCCGGTCAGGTCCCACTCGGACCCAAGCTCGCAGTATCGGATGCCGGTGGCGTTCGGTTCGTCTTCCCATGCGCCGGGGCAGTCGGCAGGGGCACCGCTGAGCAGCTGCAGCACGTCGCCTTGGTTGAGGGTTACCCGCGTCGTCTCACCGGGGCTCAGGTTTGGGATGAGGCCGTCGGCGGAGCCCAGCAGGTTCGCGCGGCTGAGGACTTCCACTTCCGTGCCGTCCTCGACGGCCGTGATGGCGACATAGCCTGGGCTCGTGAGGCGTTCGGCGCCCGTTTCGGCGGGGACGATGAGGAGCATCGACGGGCGGGCCTGCGCCAGATAGCTGCCGGTGAGGGCGTGCGTCGGAAGCAGCAAGGAGGCGTCGTTGCTGAACGAATAGCAGCGGCCGTCGCTCGCGCTCGAGCCCGTCTCGCCTTCGCAGTCCTCGTCGATGCGGTAGTCGAGGGGGTTGAACTGGTAGACGCTGACGGGGACATCCGACCGGACCCGGTAGGCTCCGCCGGCGACGACCCCCGAGCGCTCTTGTCCGAAGGTGCCTTTGAGGTCCGTCACCCAGGGGAGGCGGATCGTCTCGAGTGCTCCCGGCGCGACGGTCGTGGATGCCTGCTCGACGCCCGCGCGCTCGACGGTGATGCGCGCGGGGACGAGTTGCGGGTTGGCGACGACGATCGCGAAGTCGAACTCGCTGGGGACCTGGGAGTTGAGGGCGGGGGTGGGCCAATACTCGCAGCCGATGTAAGCGCGGGATGCTTCGGCTTCGGCGCAGAGGTCCACGCAGCCGGCGGCGCTGCAACGGAGCCCGGCGCTCGCGTCGCAAGTCTCGCGGGCGCTGCGCCCCTCTCCGTCCGCGTCGCAGCTCAGGAGGGTCTCGCCGTCGCATGTGAGGGTCCCCGGAAGGCAGAGCGCGCAGCCCCGGCCCGTAAAGCAGGAGCGGCCCGTGGCAGCGCAGTCTTCGGTCTCGACGGTCGCGCCTCCTTCGCAGCGGTGCGCGGTGTCTCCCTCGCACTCCACCCCGGTGTCGACGGAGAGGGCCGCGCAGGGGTCGGGAGGCGGCCCCGCGTCGGGAACGAAGAAAGGCGCGGGTTCGCCGCAGGCAGCGAGGAGGACGACAAGGACGAGCGGGCGCACCCGCTCAGGATGCCGGTCCCTCGGCTTTCCGTCGAGCGGCGAGGCGGGACAAGCCCATCGGAAGGAGGCTGCCGGCGGCCCAGCCCCAGAGCATGCAGACCCCGACCCCGAAGGCGCTCATGGCGCCTCCGTAGGGCAACCACCAGAGCTCCGCCGCGGCACCCAGCAGCGCGCCGCCCACGTTCCAGCGTGAGGGGCGCGCGAGGTAGCGCTCGAGGATGCGCCAGTGCCCGGCCGTGAACAGGGAGGGATAGAAGGTGCTGGCGATCATCGGGTAGTCCGCCACATTCATGACGGCGACGTGCGGGAAGTGAAAGAGCAGCAGCCCGAGCACGAGGAAAGGCCGCAGCGTCGACGATAGGCGGGCGACGATGGGGAAGCCGTACTCGACCACGAGGGTCCCGTAGGTCGCCGTCGCGACCGCCCATCGAGGGGCCCTGTCGCCGAGGTCACCGTACACCCAGAAGTCGTTCACGCCGCGGTAGGCGGCGCTCGCCGGGCCGAAGGTGAGGAAGCCGGTGTTGGTCTTGTGGAGGGCGGCAAAGACGTAGGTGATGCACAGGACGAGGGCGACGCCGTTGACGGCCCATCGATCGACCAGGCGCGCATGGGGACCGCGTCCAAGACGGTCGACGGCGCCGCTGAGCCCGCCGAGGAGCCACGCGCCGCCGATGGCGAGCAGGCTCGCGAGGAGCAGGGTCATGTGGTTGCGGATGCGGTAGGGGTAGGTGAAGTAGTGGGCGACGTACAGGACGATCACCGCGATCATCCAGGGGCGGGTGCGGCGCAACGCGAGCCCCGCGACGGCCGCCGCCAGTCCCCCGGCGATCGCCAGGATCACCCACGGCGGGAGGACGAGGTGCCAGCCTGGCGTGGTCCAGTAGCGTGTCCCCGCCCAGGGCGCCCAGGGGACGTCTTCGCTCAGGAGCTGGATCGTGTGTCCGACGAACGCCGGCGCGAGCAGCAGCGCGATCGCGCGAAGGCGCTTGTCGTGCGAGACCGCCGGTACGCTGGGGGCGGGGCGGTTCATGGGACCTCGAAGTCCGTCTCGTAGAGGCGCACCGGGATCCACCCGTGCGGCGACGAGAGGGAGGGATCGGCGCAGGCATCCGGAGCGCTCCGTCGATGCGGGCGGCGGTCGGGACCCCGTCGGTCCGTCCACGTGAGGCTCACGCGGTGGCCGCGGTCGCAGAGCTGGCGCAGCACCACGCGGAGCGCCTCGGTGTTCAGAGCGCGGTTCGGCTGCTTCAGCCAACGCTCGAGATCGCGAGCGCGCCCGTGCCCCTCCGGCGGAGGTTGCAAGGTCGCCTCCACGTCGTAGCGATAGGCCCACAGATCGCTGAGCATCCGCTGCGGCATGAAGAGGTGGTTGTTGCCGTGTTCCCACCACGCGAGTGACGAGAACATCGTCTGGCACGAGTCGTCGCGCAGGCCGACGTAGGGCAGCAGGTTGTTGAGCGTCAGCGCGACGCCCAGCGTGATCATCGCGGCGCGGAGGCGCCGTTCCAGGCGGCGCCGGGAGTCGTCGTCGCGCGGCGCGCCGCGGCCCTCAGAAGAGCTCATCTTTCCAGGTCGTGGGCGTCCGCTCGCTGACGATCTCGACGGGGAAGTGGTACTCGAAGGGTTTGGGGCCGCGGGCACGGATGTAGCGGACGATGTCCGCCAAGCCTTCTTCGAGGGGGACCCGCGGAGCGTAACCGAGCCGCTCCCGCGCGAGCGCCGCGGAGCAGGTCGCGTGCTTGACCTCGCAAGGTCGGCCCGGCACCCGAATCGGGTCGAGGCCCTCGAAGCCGACCGCCGCGGCGACCAATTCCGCGAGGTGGTTGATCGTGATGAAGCCCTCGTCGGGGCCTACGTTGACGACCAGACCGTCCACTCCCTCGTCGAGGGTCAGCTTGACCAAGCAGTCCACCACGTCGTCGATGGGGCTGAAGCAACGCATCTGCTCCCCGTCGCCGTAGATGTAGGGCTGGCGGCCCTGGAGCATGAGGTTGGCGAAGATGCTCGCGACGTTTCGGAACGGGTCGTCGTACTTTTGGCGGCGCCCGATGATGTTGTGCGGGATGGCGATGGTGTGTTCCAGACCGTGCACGGCGGCGAGGTTCCGGAGCAGCTCCTCGGCGGCGACCTTCGAGATGGCGTAGGGGTCTTTGGGGCGCGTCGGCATGTCCTCGGTGAAGGGCACGGGGTTGTCGCCGTAGCGCGACATCGACGAGCAGTAGACGACCCGCCGCACGCCGGCGTTGATGGCGGCGGTGAAGGTCGCGACGGACGCCTGGACGTTGTTGCGGGTGACGACGGTCGGGCTGAAGACGCTGAGCCCCTCGTAGGCTGCGGCGGCGGCGTGGACGACGACCTCGGCGCCGGCGAGGGCCCGGCGCATCGCGGGAAGATCGCAGCAGTCGACCTCGAAGAAGCGCGCCTCGGCCGGCACGTTGTCCCGGTAGCCTCCGATCAACGTGTCGTTGCCCGACACGTGGTGGCCGAGGGCGAGGAGCCTGTCGGCGAGATGGCTCCCGAGGAAGCCGGCGATCCCGGTGACGAAGACATGCACGCCCTGCGAGGGGTACCACGGACCTCGCCCGCAGGCATCGTCGAGACGCGCCGGGCTGTCGTTTCCCTGCCCTCCGTGGCACAACGGTCGCGGTGGCGCGCAAGGACTGGCTGTGGGCCCTGCTGCTCGCGAGCGCCTGGGTCGCCCTCGTGCGCCCGGGGCCGCTGGACCTCCCTTATTGGTGGGACGAGGCCGACGTCTACGTCCCCGGGAGCCAGTGGGTCGCCGAGCACAACCTCGACGTGACCCCCGGCGTTTTCCCCGACGACTACAGCCGCGGACACCCGATCCTCTTGTACTTGCTCGCGGGGGCCGCGTTCCGTGCCTTCGGCCCTGAGCCGACGGTGGGGCACCTCGTCGTTCTCCCCTTCACGGCGCTCGCGCTGGCCTTTACCTACCTGCTCGGCGCCCAGCTCGCGGGCCGCCGGGTCGGCTTCGGCGCCGCGGCGCTCTTGGCGTCCTCACCGCTCTTCATGGCGATCGGCAACATGCTCTTGCCGGAGCTTCCTCTGACGGCCTTGGCCGCCCTCTCCCTCTACGCCTACGCCCGTGGCCGGCTGGGATGGGCCGTCCTCGCCGGTTGCGCGGCGGTCTGGGTCAAAGAGACGGGGGTCTTTTCGGCGGCGGCGATCGCCGGCGCAGAGCTCTGGATGGCGCTGCCCTTGGCCCACCACCGGTGGACTGAACGACGCTCTCACTTGCGAGGTTTCGCCTTCGCGTGTGTGCCGATCGGCGCCCTCGTCGTGTTCTTCCTTTGGCAGAAGGCGCACGCGGGGTACTTCATCTTTCCGCATCACGCGGACCTCTTCGTCGAGCGGCCGTTGGGGCTGTCGAACCTCGCGACCGTGTGGCCGTCGCTCCTGGGCTGGCACGGGCGGTGGATCGCGCTGACCGCCGCGGCGCTGCTCTGGGGCTGGGCCTGGCTGCGCGGCCGCGGTTCGGCGCGCACGTGGCTCGGCGCCTCCGAGCGCGAAGCGGTGGTGGTCGCGATCGTCTTGCTCGTCCTCGGCAACTTCGTCTTTTTCACCAAGATGTTCTGGCTGGAGCGCTACGCCTTGCCGGCACATCCGGGGGTCGCCGTGCTCCTCGCGGCGGCCTTGCTGCGTGGCCCGAGCCCGCGGCTGGGGACGGCCGCCCTCGGATTGAGCCTCGGCGTCGGCCTCGCGAGCCTGCATGCTCCGACCTCGAGCGACGCGGAGGAGCACACCTTCGCCTACGCGGACGCGATCGCGTCCCACCGTCGCGTTTACGAGCCGGTGCTCGCCCATCCCGATCCGACGGTGCTCGCGCCCTGGCCCATGCAGATCGAGCTGCGCTCCCCCTACCTGGGTTATGTCGATCGACCGGTACGCACCATTCATCCCCGGAGCTGGCATGGCGAGGCCGTCGACTTCGTGCTCTTCGGGGCCGAGTCGCGGCGCGCGCCCGAGCTGCGCGCCCTCGCCCGGCGCCAAGGGTTTGTGCGCCTGCGGTCGGTGCGTGTGGGTGTCGCGCAACCCATGGAGCTGTGGGGACGGGCGCCCGAGGACCGTGATTGAAGCACATCTCAAAACCCCTCGTCGCCGCTCGGTGGCCTGCGCAGGCCCGCTGCCATCCTCGCACCTCGACAAACCTCGGCATGGGCTCGGCTCGCGGATGCGCCAGCGGTCCGGCTCAGTCCGCGGACCGATGGACGATCGCTTTTGAGATGAGTCGTAAGTGGAGAATCTACGAGCGATGAACGGGCGGCACGACCCCCTCGTGGCCGCGGTGGCTGTCGTCGCCGCCACGGTCGTCCTCTTCGGGCCCTGGTTCGTCGGCGCGTTGCTCGGCGAGCCCCGCTGGTTCGAGTGGGACGTGCCCGAGCAGTACTGGCCCGACCTCGTCTTTCTCTGCGACGCGCTCCACGACGGGACGCTCCCGTATTGGAACCCCTACGATCGCGCGGGCTACCCTTACTACGCCGATCCCCAGGCGGGTCTCTACCACCCCATGAACTGGGCGATCTGCGCCCTCTCCGAGCGCCCGCCCATCGCTGCGGCGGAGCTGCGGACCATCCTCGCTTTTCCCCTCACCGGCGTCTTCGGTTTGCTCTGGCTCCGGGGCCGTCGCTTGTGCTGGAGCGGCTCGGTGCTCGGCGCGGTGGTCCTGATGGCGGCGCCGTTCATGCGCCACAACTGGGAGCTCAACCTCACCACGGCCTTCGCGTGGGCGCCGCTGATGCTCTGGGCCGTCGATCGCGCCGTTGCTCGGGGGCGCGCCTGGGATGGCGCAACGCTCGGCGTGGCCTTCGCGCTCTGTGCGTGGGTGGGCTCGCCGCCGGCGCTCTGGCAGGCCAGCTCCTTGACCGCCTTGTACGGCGCCCTGCGCGCGGTCGGCGAGCTGCGTCGTCGGGGTCGGCGCCATTTGCGGGGCCTGCTCCGCGCGCTCGGGGCCGCGGCGCTCGTCGGCGTGGGCTTCGTCGGCGTGGTGTTCGTGCCCGGCCTCGAGCTCGCGCACCACTCGGTTCAGGCGGGCCGGAGCTACGAGTCGATCGCGGCGGGGAGTCTCGCGCCCGAAGACCTCTGGGCCCTCGTCGTCCCTCGGCCCGGCAACCACCTCTACGTCGGCTGGATCGCCCTGGCCACGGCGCTCGTGGCTCTGCGTCGTGCCTCGCGGCTTCCCCTGGCGTTGCTCGGGGTCGTCGCGGTGCTGCTCGCCCTCGGCGACGGTGGGCCGCTGTTCCGGGCGGCTTATGAGCTCGTGCCCGGCGTCGCTCTCTTCCGCGCGCCCCACCGCTACGAGGCCTGGCTGGGTCCGGTGGCGGCGCTCCTGGCGGCGAGCGGCGTCGATGGGCTCGCCCGAGCGCCGTGGGGACGGCCCGATCGGCGCTGGGCTTTGGCCGCGGCCTTCGCCGGTGGTGCGCTCTTGGCGGCGCTACCGGAGGTGCCCGGCGCCGGCGCACTCCTCCTCGGCCTCGCCGTCGCCCTGGCCGCGCGTTCGCTGGGCGCGCTCCGTCGCGCGTGGGTCGGGGCTCTCGCAGCGCTCTGCCTCCTGGCCGAGGTGACGGCGGCGCTGCCCGCCGCCCGCCACACCCGTGGCGGCCCACACCCATGCCGGCTTCAGGCGCCGGCGGCGCTGCGTCCCTACTTGGGGCCCGGTCGCTACGTCGATGAGTTCGTCCTCGGGTGTCGCTCCGGGACGCGCCTGTCGCGCCGGGAGCTGCGCGGCTACCAGGACCCGCTCACCCTCGCCAGCTTCGAGCGGGTCCTGGCGTCCTTGGCCGATACGCCCGAGCTCGCCCTGCAGTTCGACGTGCACTACGCCTTGCAGGGGCCTCATTTCATCCACGGGTGGAACCGGCACTTCCTTCCGCCTCCGGACCGGCTGCGGGAGCGGCGCTGGGCTCGCGCGGTCCACGATCGGGGGCCGGCGCGCGTCACGGAGCTTCGGGGGGGGCTCCCGCTCGTCTACTGGGTCCCCGACGAGGCGACGGTGCGGGTGCGGGGGCGGCAGGAGGCGCTCGCGTGGCTTCGCCGGCGCGCTCCGGCCGCGGTGGCGATCCTCGAAGGCGCCGCGGAGGAGGTGCCCCCCGCGCCGCTTCGGGAGGCGGCGCTGCGCCCCGCGACGGACCTCCACCTGGAGCGGGACCGGCTGAGCTTTCGCATCGACGCGCCGGCGCCCGGCTGGGTCGTCGTCAACGAGGCCTGGTATCCCGGGTGGGTTGCGACCGTCGACGGGCGACGGGGCCCTCCGGTGGAGCGCGCCAACGGTCTGGTGCGGGCCTTCCCCATCGAGGCCGCCGGACCTCACGAGGTGGTGCTGCACTTTGCTCCGCCGGACGGGCGGTTGTGGCGCCGCGTCTGGGTGCTCACCTGGATCGCGCTGCTCGGCTGGTTGTTCGTGCGGGTACGTCGCCGCCGGCAGGCGCTGAGGCGCGCTCCTGGCGGCGGCCGTGCGAGCCCCGGGGCGGGCTGCTAAGCCCCGGCTGTGGCGGATCGGGAACAGCCGCCGAGGAGTCAGCTCCAGCAGCTCCGGCTCCTCGCGTCGAACGTGCGCCGCGCCGTCTCGCTCGCTTGGCGGTTCGAGCGGGGGCTCACCACGCGCTACGTCGTGGCGAGCCTCGCCGGTGCGCTGCTGCCCGTCGCCATCGCGTACGTCGGCAAGCGCATCGTCGACGCCGTCGTAGCGTCCATCGCCGACCCCGCGCACCCCACCGAGGCCGCCTTTCGCTGGGTGGCCACGGAGCTGGGGCTCATGCTCCTGAGCTACGTCTCGGGGCAGGCGCTCGGCTACTACGGGCAACTTCTGCGGGCGCGGCTGGCCCTGCATGTCGACCAGCTCATCTTCGACAAAGCGCTCCGGCTCAGCGTCAAGCACTTCGAAGACGCCGAGTTCATGGACATGCTCGAGCGGGCGCGGCGCGAATCGGGCTGGCGGCCGGTCGAGATGATCACCCATGGCCTGCGTCTCGGGCGCAGCGTGGTCACGCTCACCGGTTACGCGGTCCTGCTGGCGCAGTTCAGCGGTTGGGCCGTCCTCGCCCTCGCCTTCGCGGGGCTGCCCTTCCTCGCCGAGGCCCGCTACGCCTCCGAGCAGCACCGCATCCACCAGCGACGGACGGCGCGGGAGCGCCAAGCCTATTATCTGCAGCAACTGCTCACGAGCGACTTCTACGTCAAAGAGGTGAAGCTCTTCGCCCTCGGCCCGGAGTTCTTGCGGCGTCACCGGGCGCTCCACGAGGAGTTCTACGCCGAAGACCGAGACTTCGCGTTTCGCCGGGGCGCGGCGGTGACGTTGCTGGGCGCCATCAGCACCGGGGTCTTCTACGGCATCTACCTCGTGGTCGTGGGCGCGACGGTGACCGGCAGCATCAGCCTGGGGGACATGACCCTCTACCTCACGGTTTTTCGGCAGGGGCAGGACGCCTTCCAGAGCGCCATGAGCAGCATCGCCCGCGCCTGGGAAGACAACCTCTACATGAACAACCTCTTCGAGTACCTCGCCCTCGAGGAAGACGACGTCGTCGGCGCCGAGCTCGGCGCGCTGCCCGACAGCGCCTTGCAGGAAGCGCCCGCGCTGCACTTCGAGGGCGTCTCTTTCGACTACCCCGGTTCGGAGCGGCCCGCGCTCGCCGACATCGATCTGCACATCGCGCCCGGTGAAACAGTCGCCCTCGTGGGGCCGAACGGCGCCGGCAAGACGACCCTCGTCAAGCTCCTCGCGGGGCTCTATCCCCTCGACCGAGGCACGATCCGCATCGGTGACGAGGACATCGCGTCCATGGACCGCGGTGAGCTTCGACAGCGGGTTGGCGTCCTCTTTCAGGACTTCGTGCACTATCACTTCTCCGCCGCTGAGAACGTCGGCCTCGGCTGGCTTCCGAGCCTCGACGACCGGGCGGCCATCGAGTCGGCCGCCGAAGACGCCGGCGCGGCGCGCATCGTCGAGTCCTTGCCGCAGGGGTACGACACCAAGCTAGGCCGATGGTTCGGCGGTGAGCAGCTGAGCATCGGCCAGTGGCAGCGCATGGCGCTGGCCCGTGCCTTCATGCGGCGCAGCAAGGTCCTCGTCCTCGACGAGCCGACAGCGGCGATCGACGCCGAGGGCGAGCACGAGATCTTTCAGCGCTTCGGTGAGCTCAAACGCGACGCCACCTGCATCCTCATCACGCACCGGTTCAGCACGGTGCGCATGGCCGATCGCATCGTCGTTCTCGACCAGGGGCGCATCGTCGAGGAGGGGACCCACGCGGAGCTGATGGCGCGCGGGGGCCTCTATGCCCGGATGTTCGACCTACAGGCCGAGGGTTACCGGGAAGCCGGCGCCTGAGCACGCCCGCCGAACCGAAGAAGGTGCCCGAGGCGTCGGGAGGACCCTGACTTGAACGGAGTGGAAGCCTTCG
>Ga0256832_1001175_pt1 | contig 17641 bp, 11 predicted proteins | sample 134614metaG_FD_190534 | JGI IMG/M metagenome (GOLD analysis project Ga0256832, IMG submission 190534) | Hydrothermal vent microbial communities from Lau Basin, Pacific Ocean - 134-614 | ecosystem: Environmental > Aquatic > Marine > Hydrothermal vents | place: Pacific Ocean: Lau Basin | collected...
ATGGTCACTTGTCAATGGTCATTGGTTATTGGTCATTTGGAATTTGGGATTTGTCATTTGGAATTTTTCTCTGTCATTCAGTCCGCCAATGACGAAACTAAAAGAACCTGTCATCCCGTCCGCCTTCGGCGGATTGTTTCGGGATCTAAAAATGAACTCGTAATTTGAATTAGATGCTGAAACAATTCGCCTGCGGCGAACAGCATGACAAGGAGAAAAATTATTATTCGGAATCTAAAAGGAACAATTAAACTGCCGCGAATTCGCTAATAAAAAAATAATTTTAGGGACGCAAGGTTTACGTCCCCTACGTCTCGCGTCTCACGTTTTACGTTTGGTCATTTGTCAATCGTCATCGGTCATTTGTCATTTGGAATTTGTTATTTGGGATTTAAAATGTCACCCCTACGGGGTTTTAATGGTAATGGGGTTATGATTATTATAAATGTTGAACCCCTACGGGGTTCGATCGGTTTTTTAATGTTGGAAAATTGCCGCGAATTCACGAATGAAAAATAATTTTTGGGACGAAGATTTTCGTCCCCCACGTCTCACGTCTCACGTCTCGCTTTTCACGTCTTGCGTTTTACGTCTCACGTCTAACGTTTGAGACAAGTTCGGGATAGCATAAATTCTTAGCCGCTAAACTTCAAAATAGACTATTTCGTACTGTCCTTCTTGAAATCGAGTGAAATAGAATTAATGCAATATCTTTTCCCGGTAGGTTGCGGACCGTCATCGAAAACATGACCGAGATGACTGCCGCATTTTCCGCAAACGACTTCGGTTCTTATCATTCCGTAACTCGTATCTTCCAATAATTTCACGCTGTTTTCAGATACCGGCTCCCAATAACTTGGCCAACCGCTGCCGGATTCGTACTTTGTTTCAGAACTGAATAATTCGTTTCCGCATGCCGCACAAACATAAATTCCGGTTTCGTGGTTTTTATAAAATTTCCCCGTGAATGCCCGCTCGGTTCCTTTTTCCCTTAAAACCCGGTATTGCTCGGGTGTTAAAATCTGTTTCCATTCCTCTTCGGATTTTTTAATTTCAAATCCGTCCGATTCGGAATTATTTATTTTTTTAGTTGAATCGCTTCCCATTAATCCTCCTGAAACCTTTGGCGTTGAGTTTATGTTGCATACGAGTGCAAATCCTATCAGAATCAACACGAAAATCCAAATATATTTTTTCATTTAAGCCTCCTTTATTTGGAGCCAATATCTTATTTTTCTCGGTTAAAAACAAGTCAATTTTCTTTCTACGTTTTATACCGCAATTAATTCTTATTGTGTTTCGTTACGAAAAGCTTTACGAGATTAATCTTGGTTTTTGTTGAGTGCAATATCAAAAAATTAAAATTGTCAATGTTAATTTTTTCACCTTTAGCGGGAATTCTTCCCAATTTTGTTACAATAAATCCCGCAATTGTTTCGTAGTCGCCTTCAGGAATTCCAAGATCGAATTCTTCGTTCAGACGGTCAAGTTCCACTTTTCCGCTGATAACGTATGTATTTTCGTTAATTTTTTTACATACTTCTTCGTCAACGTCATATTCGTCACGTATTTCGCCGAACATCTCTTCCATAATATCTTCAATCGTAATTAAGCCTGCGGTACCACCGAATTCATCTACAACTATGGCAATCGAATATCTTTTATCAAGAAATTCATTCAACATTTCCAAAGTTTTTTTCGTCTCCGGAACAAAAACAGCGGGTTTCATTATTGATTTCAGGTCTTTCGGAAATTTGAACATATCGTAAGCATATACAATGCCTTTTATATCGTCAAGACTTTCGCCATAAACCGGTAATTTTGAAAAGCCGGATTCGATAAATGTATCGATTACTTTTTCCAAAGGAGTATCGATTTGCACTCCGACAATTTCAATTCGCGGAGTCATTGCTTCATATATCTTTTGCTCACCCAAATCGATTATCTTTTTAATAACATCCGATTCGTCTTCATCAACTTTCCCGGCTTCGGAACTTTCGTCAATCAAATCGTGGATATCTTCTTTTTCAAAAACCTGCACGGCTTCCTGGTTATCGGTTTCTTGAATGCTTGTAACGAGTGCGGTAATGGAAGATGTAAATTTAACCAAGGGAAAAAGCAGAAACGTAAATACCCGCACGGGTATTGCCGCAAACATAACAAAACGGTCGGCAAATTCCCTTGCAAAATATTTCGGAATCAATTCTCCGAACAGCAACAGAATGGTTGTTGAAACCAACAAAATCACAAAATCGTTAAAGGCAAACATTTTATAAAGAAAAACGGTAAAGACCGAAGCAAACGCAATATTTACAATGTTGTTGCCAATTAAAATTGTGGAGAAAAAAATGTGTGGCTTTTTTATGTAATAAAGAAGGTTTTTTGCACTTAAATTTTCCTTTCTTGCGGCTATTTCGATTTTTATTTTATTTGAAACCACAAACGCTAATTCCGAAGAAGAAAAAAAGCCGCTTAACAAAACCAAAATTATTAATGCAATTACTTGAAAAACCATTTTAATATACTTTTTCTATTTTAATTCCCTTTACAAAATAACTGAGTTCGTCGCCGTCATTATCGAAAATTAATTCCGCATCAACCGTTTTATCCGGCTTTAAATCGGGAGTAAGCGAGAGTCCTTTAATTGTTGAAAACAATAACTTCCGATAATTTTTGTTTTCCCCTTCTTCCCTTACGGTTGGTTTTACGAAATAAACCGTACTGCCGTTTTGTTTAATTTTAATTTCGGTAAAAAGCAAATCCGTTAACTTGTATTCATTATCTTTGGGTTTAATTTTAATTTCGCCGCTGATATTAAACCGGGGTTCGGTTCCGGGCATAAAATTAATCCATGTATTAATTTTTAATACTTCGATATTCAATTCTTGTTCAGCTCGAACTTTTTCTGCGGGCGCTTCTTTTTTTTCTTTCTGAACTTTCGATGTAGCGCAAGCATGGAAAATAATTCCGGTTATTACAATCAAAACCAATAAATTTAATTTCATAAGTTTAGTCCCAAGTTTATCACTAAAACACCGAAGCTTCCTGGTAAACACCGAACACGGCTTTCAGTTCATCCACCATTTCGCCCAACGTTACGTAATTTTCGGCGGCTTCGATTAGCACCGGCATAAGGTTTTTATCGTTTACGGCGGCATCCTTAATTTTTGCTAGTGATTTTTTAACTTTTTCGTTGTCGCGTTTTTTCCTTAATTTGGCAAGCCGCTCTTTTTGTTGTATCTCAACTTCCGGTGGAATTTGTAAAATGGGAATATCGGGTTGTTCGTTTTCTTCAACAAATTCGTTTACTCCGACCACAAATTTTTCTTTACGCTCCAGTTCTTTTTGATAACGGTATGCTGCATCGGCAATTTCTTTTTGGAAATATCCCGATTCAATTGCCGGAATTACTCCGCCGAGAGCATCGATTTCGGCAAATATTTTTTCCGCGCCTTGTTCCATTTTGTCGGTTAATGCTTCCACGTAATAACTACCGCCGAGCGGATCGACCGTATTAATTACACCGGTTTCGTAAGCTAAAAGTTGTTGGGTTCGCAAAGCTATTTTAACAGCTTTTTCCGATGGAAGCGCCAAAGTTTCGTCCATTGAATTAGTATGCAACGATTGTGTTCCGCCGAGCACTGCCGCCAATGCTTGAAATGCGGTCCGGACAATATTGTTTTCGGGTTGTTGTGCCGTTAAAGTGCAACCAGCAGTTTGAGTATGAAATCGCATCCACCAAGACCGCGGATTTTTCGCTCCGTATTTGTTTTTCATTCTTTTTGCATAAATTCTTCGCGCCGCTCTGAACTTAGCTATTTCTTCGAAGAAATCGAGATGTGAATTAAAGAAAAATGAGATACGCGGAGCAAAGCTGTCAACATCCATTCCCCTTTCAATGCATGCTTCAATATAAGCGAAACCGTCGGCAAGTGTGTACGCCAATTCTTGCACCGCCGTTGAACCTGCTTCGCGGATATGATAACCGCTAACGGAAACCGGGTTCCATTGCGGAACGTGTTCCGTCGTGTATTCAATCATATCGGTAATTATTCTCATCGAAGGGTGCGGAGGAAATATGAATTCTTTTTGCGCAATATATTCTTTGAGAATATCGTTTTGAAGCGTTCCCCTGAGCTTCTCGAAAGGGACACCTTGCTTTTTGGCTACAGCCAAATAAAATGCGAATATCATCGCAGCCGGTGAATTTATAGTCATTGATGTAGAAACTTTATCAAGCGGAATACCTTCGAACAATGTTTCCATATCTTCCAATGACGAAATAGCAACACCGCAAATACCGACTTCGCCGCGACTGAATTCGTGATCGGAATCGTAGCCCATTAAAGTTGGCAAATCAAATGCTACCGATAATCCGGTTTGACCATTTTCCAGCAAATACTTAAATCGTTTATTTGTATCTTCGGGAGTACCGAATCCCGCAAATTGACGCATAGTCCAAATTTTCCCGCGATATCCGTTCGTATGTATTCCGCGGGTAAAAGGAAACTGTCCCGGAAAACCGATATCTTCCAAATAATCTTTACCTTCAACGTCATCGGGTGTGTAAAGAGCTTTTACTTCTTCACCCGAAACCGAAGTAAATTTCATTCCGGTAGTTCGTGCATTTTTTAGCGCTTCCAGATATTCTTCTTTTGCTTTTTTATAGCGTTCGTTATCCATATTTTTCCCTTTCGATTTTCACATTTCTTTTCTTTATAAAATAAAATATAATAAAGAGTTGGCTATTATTCTATATAATAATCCATGCATTGGATTTTGACATTTGGGAATGGCTATTTGTCAATTGTTATTGGGGAATGGTCCATTTGTCAATCGTCATCGGTCATTTGTCATTTGACAATGGTTATTTTTAACTGTCATCCCGTCCGCCTCCGGCGGATTATTTCGGGATCCAAAAAGAACCCGTTGCCACAATTAGATGCTGAAACAAGTTCAGCATGACACTGAATAGAACCCGTCATCCCGAATTTATTTCGGGATCTAAAAGGAATTCTCTATTTCATCCCGCAAGCGCTGTTATTCAAGTCTTCCAAAAAAATAAATTTAACCTTTAATTAAGTTGATGCTGAAACAAGTTCAGCATGACACAAAATAGAACCTGTCATCCCGAACTGGTTTCGGGATCTAAAAAGAACTCTTCATTTTAACCCCCAAACGCCGTAGGCGTGACATATTTATAGAACAATGATTCTAACATAAAATCAAAACTCCAGAGGAGTGAAACAAATGTTCATTTCTTTTGTCTTGATACAAAAGAAACGAACCAAAGAAAAAATCAAGGCTGAAAACAATTTGCTAAAATTCTTAGCTACGTAGCTAAAAATAATGAACTCGTCCCGCTATATCTACCGATATACCGGGACTCAAACATCATTATTTTTTTAACGCTACTCCGCACGAATTTTTTAACGCAAATTGTTTTAGGCCGTTTTTGGTTCTAATACTTTCGCAACTGATTCGCTTTATTGGAATGTGGGATTTGTTATTTGAAATTTCTTTTCCCGTCATCCCGTCCGCCTCCGGCGGATTATTTCGGGATCTAAGAAGAACAATTGAAATGCCGCTAATTCGCTTATGAAAAAAACGGGGACGAAAATTTTCGTCCCCTACGTTTGAAATTTGTTATCCGGAATTTCTCTTGATTATAATTAAATCAATTTAAGATTGGCAAATTTTGTCAATAATGTTTTTCTTCCAACATTTTCAAAATCAACCGTCACTTTTTGCATATCGCCGTTTCCGACAATCTGCAAAATCTTTCCGCGCCCGAAAATGTCGTGAACAACTTTACTTCCTACGCGCAGCGACCGTCTTTCTTGATTGAAATCATCGTAACTCTCCTGATAAAATTCGTTGTAATACGAAGCCTTTCTTCTGCCACCTTTTCTCGAACCGGCTTTATTCAATTCGGTGAATGTCTCAGGATTCAATTCTTCCAAAAATCGCGATTTGCTTTGGTAAGCAACTTCGCCGAATCTATATCTCGAGCGGGCATAAGTAATAAATACTTTTTCTTTCGCTCTTGTTACGGCAACGTAGAATAATCTTCTTTCTTCGTCAATCTTCGAATCGGAATCGAATTTGGGGTTAAGCGGGAAAATATCTTCTTCGCAACCTGTGATGAAAACCACCGGGAATTCAAGACCTTTTGCGGCATGCACGGTCATTAATGTCACTTTATTTTCTTTTTCATCATATTGATCCGCACCGGTTAACAATGAAACTTCCGCCAAGAAATCGTGAATCGTTGCGCCTTTATTTTCTTTTGCAAATTGTTGAATTGCCGCAAGCAATTCTTGTACGTTTTCGTATCTTTGCAATGACTCGGGCGTATTTTCTTCCTTATACATTCTCAAAATACCCAATTCATCAACCAGCGCCGCCATTAATTCCGGCAAAGACAATTTATCTTTAAGCTCAATATATTTATTTAACAACAGCTTAAATTGTTTAACATTTTTCTGAATTCTCTCTTTCACTTCAATAACTTCAAAAATTCGAGCCATTGTTGTGAAAAGGTTAATATTCAACTTTCGTGAAAAGGCAATCATTTTACTAATTGATGTATTTCCGATTCCCCTTTGCGGGAAGTTCATTATACGGAGCAGACTTTCTTCATCATCTTGATTAGCCAAAACCCGCAGATATGCAATTAAATCTTTTATTTCTTTTCGTCTATAAAATTCCACTCCGCCGATAATTTGATAAGGGATTTTCTCCCGCCTCAAAGCTTCTTCCAAAGCGCGTGATTGCGAATTGATTCTGTAAAGAATTGCGATATCGTTAAAAGAAATTTTACGCGACGAAACTTCTTTTTTAATCTGTTTTGCAATTTGGAAAGCTTCGTCTTTTTCATCGGTGCAGCGCATTATTGTTAATTGTTCGCCGTCGTTATTGTTCGTCCACAGCGTTTTCTTAATTTGATCGGCATTATTTTTAATTACGGAATCGGCAGCCGCAAGGATTGTTTTTGTCGATCTGTAATTTTGTTCCAACCTGAATATTTTAGCGTTTGGGAAATCCTTTTGAAACTCAAGCATGTTTCTTATATCGGCTCCGCGCCAACCGTAAATACTTTGCGCATCGTCTCCTACAACACATAATTTTATTCTGGTCGTGGTGAACAATTTCAACAATTCATATTGGGCTCTGTTCGTATCTTGAAATTCATCAACCAAAATAAATTTAAATTGCTTTCTGTACTTTTGAAGAATCCTTAAATTCTGTGAAAATAATTCTATCGGTTTAAGTAGCAAATCGTCAAAATCCATGGAATTATTTTCTTTCAGCTTTTTATTATAATTCAGGAATATCTCACCGATTTTCTTTTCCACGGGAGTTTGTGCAATATGACTCAAGTACTCATCCGGCGTGATCATCTGGTTTTTCAAATAACTGATTTTATGCTGAACTCCGGAAGGTGTAAGAGATTCGTGTTCGATACTAAATTCTTGCATTATATTGCTTACCAAAGAAACGGAATCGTCGCGGTCGTAAATGGAAAAATTCGAATCGTAACCTAATTTTGACGCTTCGGCTCTTAAAATTCTTGCAAAAATAGAATGGAAAGTACCCATCCACAAACTGTTAGCCTTTGTAACGCCGATTAACTTTTTAATTCTTTCCTTCATCTCTTGGGCGGCTTTATTTGTGAAAGTAAGCGCCAAAATTGAAGAAGGTTCGTATCCTTTTTCGATTAAATATGCAATTTTAAATGTAAGAACCCTTGTTTTGCCCGAGCCTGCTCCGGCAACGATCATCGATGGACCTTTAATATACTCTACTGCTTCTCTTTGTTGTTCGTTTAATTCGTTTTTCAGATTCACTTATTTACCTCGATTTTTTAAGAACTGCAAAAATAATAATAAAGGCTCCGATTTCCAAAAAATTACGTTAAAATCGCATAAAATGTTACAAAACGTTTGATTTTTAACGAAAAACGAAGCCGGTTTGAATTCTTTGGTTGTAAAAACAAGTTGAGAATTTTGTTCCGAAAATTCACTATTCGTTACAAAATTGGCTTTTATAAGATGAACAGAACATTAAAACGCGGAATATTACTTTTTTACGTTCTACCGAACCTTTTGTCAAATTCCTCAAGGGGGATTTTAATTACAATGGGTCTGCCGTGCGGACAAACATACGGCATTGAAGTGGCAAAAAGCTGATCAACGAGCAAGCGCATTTCTTCTTGGGATAATCTGTCGCCCGCTTTAATTGCTGCTTTACATGCAAACGATGCGGCAAGATTATCGCGCGTTTCAAGTTTCTTTTCCCGCTGGTTTTTTCTGTATTCGTCCAAAATATCAAGCAAGGTTTTTACTTCCGTTCCCACTTTCACATCCGGCGGAACGCCGTCAATTACCAAAGTGTTTTTACCGAAAAATTTCAGCTCGAAACCGAGTCGCGTTAAATACGGTTCGATTTCCTTAACCAGTTGAAAATCCGCTTTATCGAGTTGAATTGTTTGGGAAAATAAAAGTTGTTGCGCAAAAGGTAAATTGGTTTCCAATGATTTCAGCGCTTTTTCGTATAAAATCCTTTCGTGAGCAACATGTTGATCAATAATCATCAATCCGCTTTTAATTTGGGTCAAAATATATTTGTTGTGCAACGAAACCAAAAACGGCGATTCCGGTTTACCTTCGGTTTCGGGGGATTTGTGCGGTTCGTGGAAAATCTCTTTTCCGCCGCTTTGTTCGAAAGGATGTTCAACTTTGCCTTCCGGCGCTGCAGATTTAATTTCCTTGTCCATCGAACCGAAAAGCATATCGATTTCTTCTTCGGAAAAAATACTTTCCCGTCTTTCCCTTCTCGGTTTTGGTGCTCTGTCAATAAATGCCGGACGATCGTCGAAATCGTTTTTAGCTACCCTTTGATTTTCGAATTTTAACCTTTCTCTGTCTTTCGTTCCGGTATCGAAACTCATGTTCGGAGTTAAATCGAACAGTCCGATGCTTTTCTTAATAACCGAATTTACGAACACATAAATATCTTTTTCGTCTTCGAATTTCACTTCCAATTTCGAAGGATGAATGTTTACGTCTATTCTCGAAGGATCAAGCGACAAAAACAAAACAAAGAACGGATAGTCCCCCTTTTCCAGAAGGTGTTCGTAAGCGGAGAAAACCGCGTGGTTCACCGATTTGTTCACAACATATCTTTTGTTGATATACAAATATTGTTCGCCTTTGCTTTTTTTAAGATATGTCGGCTTTGCAATGTATCCGGTCAGACCGATAAAATCGGTTATTTCTTTTACTTCAACAACGGCATCGAAAATATTATCTGCGAAAATTTGCATCATTCTGTCTTCGATTGTTCCCGCCGGGAAATCAAATTCCAATTCATCTTCAATGAAAAGCTTGAATGAAATTCCGGGATGCGGAAGTGCCGATTTCTTGAACGTTTCGATAATATGTTTAAGCTCCGTCGCATTCGTTTTCATAAAATTTCTTCGGGCGGGTGTATTGAAAAACAAATTTTTTACCGATATCGATGTTCCTTCCGGGAAACTTCCCTTTTCTTTATAAATTTGCGAAGATTCATCGTTTTTCAAAAGAGTGCCGAGTTCGTCTTCTTTCCGTTTGGTTTTCAATTCAAACAAACTTACTGCGGCAATAGAGCTAAGCGCTTCACCTCTGAATCCGAAAGTTTTGATAGCTTCCAAATCTTTGTAATCGGAAATTTTGCTTGTCGCATGCCGTTGAATACACAAAACCGCATCTTCCTCGCTCATTCCGAAACCGTCGTCCACTACCTGAATTAAAGATTTTCCGGCTCTTTTGATAAAAACTTCTATGTTTTTAGCTCCGGCATCAATCGAGTTTTCCAATAATTCTTTCACTACCGAAGCCGGACGTTGGACAACTTCGCCGGCCGCAATTTTATTCGCCAGATTAGGCGGTAATATTTTTATTTTATTCGTCTGCATAGCATTAAATTTTTGGGAATGTAAAGATACGAAATTATTTAATCTTCGGTCGGAATGTATTCGTAAAGATCGAAATCCGAATAACCGCGAATAAATTTTTTCACCCATTTGTTTTTATCAACCGGCGGGAAAAAAGTATCCCCTTCAAACTCTCCTTTCATTTCGGAAATCAGCATTTTATCTGCAATCTCCATAGCTTCCGCAAAAATTTGCTCGCCCCCGATGATGAATACTTTTGGAAACCGCTTTTTTTCGCAATATGAAAGAGCTGAATTTAACGAACCGAAAACGAGCGCACCATTGATGTTGCTTGTTTTCAACGATTTTGAAATTACAATGTTCGTTCTGTTTTCCAGTGGCTTTGATAAAGATTGAAAAGTTTTTCTGCCCATAATCACCGGGAAACCGGTCGTTGTATTTTTAAAAAATTCCATTTCTTCAGAAGACTTCCACGGTAATTTCCCTTTTGCACCAATTACACCGTTTTTTGCAACTGCAGCAATTATTATTTTTTCCAAATCGTTATGTTTAGAATTTGGCAAAGGATTCTACCAAGGTTTTTTAATTCCCAACATTTCCAATTTCTCTTCCATTTCCATGCGTTCCAAATTTTTCAAAAGCTTTCCTTCCTTTTCCTTTAACCAACCGGCATTATCAGCTATTTGCAATGCATCATCAATTTTATCAGCGATTAGATTTTTTATTACTTCGAGTTCGATAGCCGAAAATTTCTGTGCGTTCATTTCATAATCGAGAAAAGCTTCCCACGTAAACGGCACCCATTTGGAAACTATTTGGTGACCGATAATCTCCGCATATTTGCGAATTTCGAGTTGTGCGTTTTTCTCCATTCGCAATCGAAGGAAATGCAATAAGTTGTGAAGATCGATTTTCCAATATGCTTCGGTGTATGTGGAAAGCGGTAAATCTTTTCGCGCTTGTTCCCTTGCAACACCAAGATCGATTCTTTTTTGATAAGTTTCCCTTGCCAGCTTTTGCAATCTTCTTTCCTCTTCGGTTAATTTTTCGCCCGTTTCGGTATCGAAAAATCCGGCGCTTCCTTGTTTATTGTTTTTCGATTGCATTCGCCATTCGTCGGGTTTTGTAGTCTGAGCCGAATCAATTGCGATTGAATAACGCGTGGAATATTCATTAACGTTAGCGGTTCTGTGTCTAATCCATTGCCGCCAAGCATCCATCGGAATCCGGATATGAAATTTAATTTCGCACATTTCGAACGGGGTTGTGTGTTTGTGCCGCATCAAATAACGGATTAATCCCCTGTCTTGTCTTAGTTTTTTGGTTCCTTTTCCGTAAGATACCCGTGCGGCTTGCACAACGGATTGATCGGAACCCATGTAATCGACAACGCGGATAAATCCGTCGTCCAAAACTTTGAAAGGCTTCCCCAATATTTCGTCGAGTTCCGGAACTCTGATCGGTTCCAATTTTTCAAATTCTTCGGTCATAAATTTCTCTTTTTGTATGAATTATTTTTATTAAATCGAAAAACAATATTAATTCGAAGCGGAATGAAAAGCAAATTGATTTTTGGAATTGGAGAAAAAACATTAAAAACGTAAGTGCAGATGGACAAAAGTTCCAAATGACGAATGACCAAACGTGAGACGCAAGACGTGAGACGTTAAACGTTGAGACGTAGGGGACGCAAACCTTGCGTCCCGAAAATTATTTTTTATTAGCGAATTCGCGGCAGTTTAATTGTTCCTTTTAGATCCCGAAATAAATTCGGGATGACATAGTAAAATACGATCCGTCGTAGTAGACAGGCTGACGAAACTTTCTAGCTGTCATGCTGAATTTATTTCAGCATCTGATTGTGGCAACGGGTTCTTTTTAGATCCCGAAACAAGTTCGGGATGACAAGTTCTTGGGCGGACGGGATGACAAATAAAAACATCCCCTCTCAAGAGGGGACTTTGTTTAAATTTCACTGCTACCACCATACAAACGGTTGTAAAATTAAATTATTTTTAATTCGTGCCAATTTTTCAAACATCAAAGAACGACCGAACCCCATCGGGGTGGAATATTTATAATAATCATGAACCCCTTAACATAAAAACCCCGTCGGGGTGACACCTTAAATTTGTGTTATGATTTTGTGCCACTCCTACGGAGTTTGGGTTTTGTGTTAGAATCATTGTTCTATAAATATTTCACGCCTACGGCGTTTACGGGTTGAAATGTAGAGTTCCCTTTTAGATCCCGAAACAAGTTCGGGATGACAAGTTCTTGGGCGGACGGAATGACATATAAAAACATCCCCTCTCAAGAGGGGACTTTTGTCTCTATTTTGTTTGAGATTAAATATATGGATATTCCAGAATTATTTCACTTACTTTAAAAATCATAATTCAAGAAAAAACATCCTCTCGCAAGAGGGGACTTTACTATTTTTTTCTTGAAGAATATTTCTTCCATGGGAATTTATATCCCTGGTCTATTTCATCCATTAGTCTTCTCAGCTTTATCCCTGTGTTGGTCATCCTTGTTCCTCTCCAAGGCTTACCAGGACCGGATACATCTTCTGCAGCTGTAGCGCTATGGAATGTGTATTGCCCATTTAGTTCTTCTTGTAGAACAAGTTCTCCTGCAAGCTCTGAACCCATAGTTGGCATCCACTTACTCGTAGCACCTGCACGATCATATACTTTCCCGTATTGAAATACGTTATCATTTGTAAAATGAGGATAATTTCCATGGCTTTGATCATCTGCAAAATAAACCTGTATAAAGTTACTAAGATTATATTTATTTCGCAAGTAGTCTATGACTGGGTTGTCTGTTATGTCATTTACATATACGATTTTCATGTGCATGTTTTTCCATCCGTCTAAGGGATTGTTTATCAGGTATTGCCAGTCATTAAGCCACTCATCCCTTATCTCCCTGTCGTACTGCGTTATGTCCTTGTCTGTTGCGTGCTGGTCGTGCTGAACCTTATCCGAAGTTATGATGAACAAAGTATCCACAATGCTCGCATCCATCTTCATAATAGTTCCTTGTTGGGCATTCAGTAGCATCCCTATATGGTCTCTATTGGTCATGTCAAATACTCCGTTGAATCCATCCATGTAGCTTGCATCTGAGTATCTTTCAAGTATTTTGTAAACCAACGGATCTTTTTCGTCTACTTTTTGTTTCAAAACGTTTAAATCTACGTCTATGTAGTTCAGGATTTCTTTGTCTGGTTGTCCTGTGTATGGGTTGATTGTGTCTTTGGTTGCTGCGTTGAACAGGTTTTTTTTGCCGTAGTTTATGCTGTCCTGTATTGCCTGGAAGTTTATGTACATTGAGTCTGGCTGGTTTAGGTCTTTGAAGTACATTTTTACTCTTGTTCCGAATGTTTCCGGGACTTCGAGTAGTGTTTTTCCGTTTTGGTCGCTTGTGAATACGAGTATTTCTCCTTTTTCATTTTCCAGGTATAGGTTTATGTCTGGTTTGTTTTCGTGGAGGAAGTTTCTTACGCTTATTGGTATTTTGAGTGTGTCTATTATTTGTTTTTCTAGGGTTATGTTTGTTGTTCCGTTTATTTGGTTGTTTTCGTCTATTGTGTAGTTTTCCTGTATTGTTTTTTGGAGGTATCCTGTTATTAATGGGTTTAGTTCCAGGCGTAGTTCTTTTGTGTTTTCGTCGTATGTTATGTTTACGGAGTCTATTTTTGTGTTGAATTCTCCGTTTTGGTTGGTTGTGTCTGTTTTGATTAGTTTGTAGTTGCCGTTGAATAGTTTTTCGAAGAATTTTATTTCTGTTTTTACGGGTTCTCCTTCGGGGCCTGTTGTTGTTCCGTTTATGTTTGCCTGCGCATACACAGGGTTTTTTTTCAGGATTATTTCCAGTCCTTCCTGGTTTATGTCTGTGTTGTTGTTTGGTACTGTTATTTTTATTGTGTCTGGCTGGTAGTTTTCCATGCTTGCTATTAGGTTGAAGTATAGGCTGTCGGGGCTGTAGTCTTGGGTTTTTAGAAGTCTTTTTGTTGCTTTTTTATTGGTTTTTGTTTGTCCGTTTGTGTATCCTGTGAGTTTTCCGTTTGTTATGTTTAGTTTTTGTATTATTTGTTGTCCTTCTATTTGTATTCTTCTTATGTATATTCCGTCTGCGAGTGTTTTCTTTATTTCTGGGAGCTGGTTTGTTCCTGGTTGTATGTCTTGTTCGGTTTCTTGTATTTTTTGTCCTAGTATGTTGTAGTCCTGGATTGTTATTTTTGTTGCGTATGGTGCTATTAGTTTGTTTTTTTGTGTTTGGAATTTTAGTATGTCTTGGTTTTCCAGGTCTTTTATGCCTGTGATGTTGTCAAGGCTTAGTGTGAAGTATCCGTTTTGTTCTGCTGTTGTGCTTCCTCTGAATTCGAAGTTTGGGTCTACGTATTGTTCAAGGGTTATGTTTGCGGGTATTCCCTGGTTTATTTCGTTTTTGGTTTTACCGGAAATAGTTGCTTTAATTGTTTGCGCTTGTGCGGCATAATGAAAAAGGAAAAAAGCAAGGAAAGTAAATGCAAATGTTTTCATTTCGCGACTCTCTTTTGTTAAGGTAAATATGAACATATCGCAATTTAAAAATAATTGTTTTGTTCAATTAAAAAAATAAACAATTACCGTGCCTTGTAAAAAAATGACGAAAATCACAGTTTTTAATTATGAAATGTTGAAGTTTTTGCAACATTGGTGTGGCATTTTTGCAACATGGGGAGAAAAAGAACAAACGTGAGACGTGAGACGCGAGACGTGAAACGCGAGACGTAAGACGTGAAACGTGAGACGTGAGACGTGAGACGTGAAACGCGAGACGTAAGACGTGAAACGTGAGACGTGAGACGTAAGACGCGAGACGTAGGGGACGAAAATTTTCGTCCCCGATTTTTTTTATTTGCGAATTCGTGGCTAATTTTCCGGTCTGCCAGAAAAAAAATAATAATTACATATTTTTTCTAAATTCTTTAATTTTTGGTTTACTTATTTATAAAAAATTTGTTTTGGGATGAAAAACATAAAATTCATAATGCTTCTTCCTTTGCTTTATTTTGCAGGCACTAATAATGTGAATGCTCAATATTCCAGGCCTGATGTCCCTGTTGACAGCATAACTGTTGAATATGGTTATGCACCTGAAAACAGAGGTCCTAACAGGGCAAGACAGCCTGTTTGGGAGCTTAAAGACGGAGTCCCGGTTGTTCGCAAGGTTATAGACTTCGGAAAACTTTACACTGATACTGCTCCATGGCCTCTTCCTGGTTTGATTTATGGTTCAGGGTTCGGGGTTGATGGCACTGGTTTGGAATGGGACACAGTTCTTGTAACAGGAAAAGTATACAGGTGGCCTGAGGACACTCCGATAGAAGGAGCAGGAGTTAATATTTATGATGCATACTCCGACTTAGGTCCGGATATGAGTGGTTGGTTTTTAGGAGAATACTATTTAGATAGTGCAAAACACATGGAAACTGATAAAGATGGAGTATTTTATGAGCGTCTGCTTTTGCCTGTGAAGAAAGACAATATTGTAGTTACAAGTGTGGAAACAGAAAGAAAAAATGAGCTTCCGGACAAATTCATGTTAAAGCAGAACTATCCAAACCCATTCAATCCGAGCACCACGATAGAATACTCTTTGGATGAACCTGTTAAAAACATTGAACTTGACATATACAACATACAAGGGCAGATGATAGCGCAGTTCAAAAACCTGCCTCAAAACACAGGGACATACAAAGTGGTGTGGGATGCAAAGAAAAAGGACGGCTCACAACTTCCTTCAGGAATGTACATCTACGAATTAAGGACAGATAAAGCTGTTCAAAGAAAGAAAATGATGTTTTTGAAATAGGTTTTGTAACATTTAACTGCTAATCAATGATATTTTTGTGTCACTCCTCCGGAGTTTTGATTTTGTGTTAGAATGATTGTTCTATAAATATGTCACGCCTACGGCGTTTGCAGATATAAATCGAGAGTCCCTTTAGATCCCGAAATAAACCACCGAAGGTGGATAATACCATTTTGTAAATAAAACCACCGTAGGTGGTCGGGATGACAATTCAGACAGCAGACGGAATGACAGAAAAAGAAATTTCAAATTACAAATTCCAAATGACAAATAACCGATGACGATTGACCAAACGTGAAACGCGAGACGCGAGACGCAAGACGTGAGACGTAAGACGTGAAACGCGAGACGTGAAACGTAGGGGACGAAAATCTTCGTCCCCGATTTTTTTTATTTGCGAATTCGCGGCTGCTTTTCCGGTCTGCCAGAAAAAAATAATAATTACATATTTTTTCTAAATTCTTTAATTTTTGGTTTACTTATTTATTAAAAAATTTGTTTTGGGATGAAAAACATAGAACTCATAATACTTCTTCCTTTGCTTTATTTTGCAGGCACGAATAATGTGAATGCTCAGCATTACAGGCCTGATGTCCCTGTTGACAGCATAACTGTTTCTTATGGTTATAGTCCTGAAAACAGAGGCCCTAACAGGGCAAGACAGCCTGTTTGGGAACTCAAAGACGGAGTCCCGGTTGTTCGCAAGGTTATAGATTTCGGAAAACTTTACACTGCTGAATGGTATGAGGGAATACCTCTTCCTGGTTTGATTCATGGTTCGGGGTTCGGGGTTGATGGCACTGGTTTGGAATGGGACACTGTTCTTGTAACAGGAAAAGTATACAGGTGGCCTGAGGACACTCCGATAGAAGGAGCAGGAGTTAATATTTTTGATGCATACTCTGACATAGCTCCTGATGTTGATGGTTGGTTTTTAGGAGAATACTATTTAGATAGTGCAAAACACATGGAAACTGATAAAGATGGAGTATTTTATGAGCGTTTGCTTTTGCCTGTGAAGAAAGACAATATTGTAGTTACAAGTGTGGAAACAGAAAGAAAAAATGAGCTTCCGGACAAATTCATGTTAAAGCAGAACTATCCAAACCCATTCAATCCAAGCACTACGATAGAATACTCTTTGGATGAACCTGTTAAAAACATTGAACTTGACATATACAACATACAAGGGCAGAGAATAGCACAGTTCAAAGACCTGCCTCAAAACGCAGGGACATACAAAGTGGTGTGGGACGCAAAGAAAAAGGACGGCTCACAACTTCCTTCAGGAATGTACATCTATGAATTAAGGACAGATAAAGCTGTTCAAAGAAGAAAAATGATGTTCTTGAAATAGGCTTTCACTGTTGCCACCGTCCACACTGCGGTAAAATAATGCTAGCAAAGAAATGACAAATTCCAGACGTTAAACGTAAGAAGTAAAACGCAAGACGTAGGGGACGCAAACCTTGCGTCCCGAAAATTATTTTTTATTAGCGAATTCGCGGCAGTTTAATTGTTCATTTTAGATCCCGAAACGAGTTCGGGATGACAGGTTCTTGGGTCTGTTATGCTATTTATAGCGTGTCATGCTGTTCGCCGCAGGCGAATTGTTTCAGCATCTGATTTAAACTACGTGTTCTTTCTAGATCCCGAAACAAGTTCGGGATGACAAGTTCTTGGGCGGACGGAATGACAAATCAAAAATCCCAAATAACAAATTCCAAATGACAAATGACCGATGACGAATGACAAGATTGTATGTTTAAAAAGAAAAAAAAGGTTGTCCCGCGCTGCAAAATTGTTAATAAACAATTTATGATTATCTTAGAAGAT
>Ga0256832_1001176_pt1 | contig 17635 bp, 14 predicted proteins | sample 134614metaG_FD_190534 | JGI IMG/M metagenome (GOLD analysis project Ga0256832, IMG submission 190534) | Hydrothermal vent microbial communities from Lau Basin, Pacific Ocean - 134-614 | ecosystem: Environmental > Aquatic > Marine > Hydrothermal vents | place: Pacific Ocean: Lau Basin | collected...
CGCTCGGTACTGAAAGCGGCTTTGCAACAGGCGGATACCCTGAGTGTAGAGCAGTATTACCAGCAGCAGGCATTCGAAGGATTGCCAAGTTACCGGTATCGGGGAAGAGATTTGCAGGGGCAGTCGTGGTATCGGCTGGCGCCGCAGCGCAAGGGCTGATGCAGCTCAGTCCAATCGCCCATTTACCAACGGGGTGCTTTCCATCTGGGGAATGCCCCGTTTTTTCTGTCCGGGTGATAGACTGCGGCCAGGACGAATGATTTATCCAATACCTTATGGAAAACGAAACCCCATTCACCCTCATCCAAGGTGACAAGGACGAGAACGAGCGGCTCTTTCAGGAACTCATCGACGCACCCCATGCGTTCACCCTGGAGGAGTTCGACGCCCGGGTGAAACGTTTTCGGGACCGTTTGCCCTTTGAAGCCATCGAAGCGCTTATTCTTCGCCGTGTCGAGAACTATCCTTTCAAGGATAAACTGGGGCAACAGATGTTGCTGTCTATCATTCAGGGGGAATATCAGGAATATGAGCGGCTATGTGCCATTAATGCCAAACGGGAGCGGCTGGGGTTGAAGGTGCTGGAAGGGAAAGCAGGAAAGAAAGACTCCCTGCCCCCCGGGTCAGGTCAATGACCTTCGGGCTGCGGTGAAAGGCAGTTTTTCGCGGGTTTGGCAGAAAAAACCGCTTTATTGCACGGCTTTTGCGCTTTCAAACACCGAAATGACAGCTTTTTTCGCTTTATTGAAAAATGGGCACAGAAGGCACGGCGCTAAGATGCTCCTATCTGCGTGCGTATTCCCCTAATCATGACCGCTAATTCCAAGAACCCGTCCCAGTTGATCAGGATTTTCTTTCCAGCACATTGCAACAGATAACAAGACCCGTTTACATCTTGGTCAGAACCATGCATTGGCTGGTTCATTGGTTTCTCTCTTTGCAGAGGACAATATAGCTCATTGTGGCAACATTGGCAGTTCAGGGCGGTTAAGCGGAAGAAATGTCAAACGTTTACACCAGACGTTCCTGTTGCCATGGTCAACACAGAACAAATCATGACAGAATTCCGTAAACGATCTTTGCAATCTGGCGCGCAAGCCATGGTGGAACCGCATTGCCAATCTGCTGATACTGCTGCGTCCGGCTGCCCTCGAAATGATAGTCATCGGGAAAGGTCTGCAACCTTGCTGCCTCGCGGGGTGTCAGGCTCCGGCACTGGGCTGGGTCCGGATGAATGAAGTAGTGGCCGTCCTTTGCTATATGGCTTGTAATGGTCGATGATGGCCTATTCCATGACTGAACCCGGAAACGGTCCGCAAAATTGCCGCTTTTCCAGTTGACGTGGGCCGGCGCAAGGAATTCGGGATAGTCGTTCGGCCTCGGGGAGCTGCCATCCATGGCAGCCGCCCAGCATGATGCAAAAAAATACCGGGCCAGATCCGAAGGCATGTGAGAACGGGCAACGTGACCGACCAGAGTCTCGCTTTGCCCTGCCAGCCAAGCACGCAGACGACGCTGGAGTCCTCTCCCGAAGGTTGGCCTTCCCCACAGATAGTCGTCCGCCTCCACCGACAAGCTCCCGTCCAGTTCACGCACTGTTGCACGCATAATCCGATGTACTTCCACCGGAACGTGCCCGCGTGACATCCGCTTGCACTCGCGAACGATATCTTCCCAAGCCTCTGGCGAATCCCCGCCGCGTGAAATCCGACTGCGAATCGCTGGCAAGCCGGTAATGACATCCCCAACATCCACAGAACTCGCCGGCACCAGAACCTCTGGATGGCATTCAATATCGGAACGAATTCCAAGCAGGATCACTCGGTGACGGGCCTGCGGTACTCCAAACCGTTCCGAACGAATCAGATAGTCTTCCCATTCGAGCTCGGTAGGCGGCTTGTCGACTACAAGCGAATGGATCCGGTATTCCAGATCGTGTGCTCCATACACACGAGCCGCCTTTGCGGGTTGGGTAAGATCCTCCAGGATTCTTCCGAAAATTCGCTCCCCGTGCACACGCGCAGAAAGGATCCCGCGCACATTCTCCATGACGAAAACCTCGGGCCGCACCCTTGCCAGAATTCTCAGATATTCACGATAGAGAAAGTTCCGTTCGTCGTTTTCGGGCCGGTATCCCCTCTTCCCCCTGTTGCGCGAACGGCCGACCAGAGAATAGGCTTGACATGGTGGTCCGCCAATCACCACCCAAGGTTCGTTTCCGGCTTCGGCGAGTACCTTCCTCAGCTGTTGCAAGATCTGCGTGTTGTCCTTCCCCAGTTCAACAGGGCGCCCCATCGTCTCTTCGTGAGCAGCACCGGCTTCCCTCGACCAGCTGGCGAACAGAGTCTCTCGGGAAATTTCTCCTTGGCGGTACGCCTCGTATTCAAGGGGGAATCCTTGCGGAAAAAATCGGCGTAGAAACGCGCGCAGCGTCAGTGTGGCGTGGGCAGATGCTTCCTTCTCCACCGACATGCGTATGCGAAACGGGCGCCTGCCGGCGCCGTTTTCGAGCGTAGCAAACCCCTCGCCAAACCCACCGGGGCCTGCGAAAAGGTCAATGACATTGATGCGAGCAAGTTGCCTGCGTACCATGAGTCAGCGCGTCGCAGGTGCGTTAGAATAGTGTTTCATAAACATTGAGGGCACGCCGTGACCGATATCGTTGACAAGACCACGCGATCCCGCATGATGGCCGGCATTCGGGGAAAAGACACGAAACCGGAACTTGCCATAAGAAAAGCACTGCATGCAATGGGATTCCGCTTCCGCCTGCACAGGAAGGATCTTCCCGGCCGGCCGGACATCGTTCTTCCAAAATATCAGCTTGTGATCTTCGTTCATGGCTGTTTCTGGCATCGTCATCCGGGATGCTCTTTTGCCGCCACACCGGCCACTCGCCCCAAGTTCTGGAAAGCCAAGTTGGAGGGCAACCGCAGGCGCGACGTCGAAAAGCAAAAGGCGTTACGGGATCAAGGCTGGCGGGTGTTCACCGTGTGGGAATGCGGGATCAGGCATGATCCGGAAGACCTGATGAGACAGCTTGCTGTTACCATTCAGAATGCAAAAGTGTTCGAAGCCGATTTTCCGTCAACACCGCCATTACCAAAACAGAAATGAAATTACCCATCCGTACTCCAGCATTTTTTCCAACGCTTTCGACAGCAAATATTCTTGTCAAGAAGGAATTGCATCATTGAACCCGTCACTTCTCAAACGTTCAAAAATATCAATGCAGGCCATTGCCTGCTTCTCTGTTGGAAGCTTGTGTGGAATGCTCGCCGCCGCCTCAAGTATACCAAGATCCTTTTCTGAAAGAAGCTTGCGATCCTTCCCCCAATCCAGAACTTTTCGCCAGAATTTACCACCTGCATTAACAACGGCAGTTTGGGCCTCGATGCCATTCAGAACCTTTTGCTCCTTCCTTCCCCATCGCTTTCTTGAAGCCGCCTCCTCCTCGGTTATGAGCTCATTAACGAATCCGGACGGCCACTCGACGTCAAGGGCTTTTACTCGTTCCCAACAAGCCTGTTTCTTTGCCCATTCCGTCACATTCCTGATGCCAGACGGCGGTTCAACCAGGACATCATGTACCACCTTGGCCACATGAGCGAGCGCTTTTTCCATCTGCTCACTGATTGATTGCTGATCCCAAATCCTCGAGAAATCGACGGACTTCTTCATTTCCGCTACATCATGGGCGATTTTCGAAATTGCATAAGCAACAATGTTGGCTCTATAACCACCTTCGTACCACGGCTGGCCCGAAACAATCCTTTCAGTACGTTTGAAGACGATCGCTTTTGCAATGGCATCCTTGAAGAAGGTTTCGTTGAAATCCTTCTCTCTCTTTTTCCATGCATTGCCGATGGCATGGGCGAAGTAGGCAAAATTCTTCTGAGCACCAAGGCTCACCTTGTCAGGGCGTGGTTCCCAGACAATAAGAAATTTCGCGATGTCGGTTTTGGAGATAAGCTGAGCTCTCGGATTTTCGAGATCGAACTTCTTGCGCTGCGCGGGAGTGAGCAGCGACCGGGCATCGTTGTACTGACCACGCGCACGCTCATAGAACCATTTGGTCTGCCAAAAAGTTCCGTCCGGTGATGGAGCATAGATGCGGCGCGAGAAGTCTTCCATTCGAATGTGGAATGGGTGGTTTGCAAAAAAATCGGCCGCGTTCACTCTGTTCTGACTGTTTGCATACTCGGAGATCTTTGGCACGATCTCTTCCGCGCGCTCTGGCGCGACAATGGAGAGCTTCATCTGAACGAAGACCTTGGAAAGGTCGATCTTGTTGCGAAAAGCCACGTGGATGGAAGCAGTTGTCTGACCACCATTGACTATCTGGAAATTCCTGAGTCCTGTGAGGATGAGCTGGCCAGCCTGTTCCTCGGTGAATACCGCTTCGGCTGTTGCCGTGATCCCATTGTTGTAGGCAAAAAACATCCCAGGCTCATTCTGAAGTGTATTCCTGATCCCCTTGTTCACGTTGCCTCTTGCCTGCAAAAACACACGCACGTTCTGTTCGAGAAGCCTGGCGCCCCACCTGTCGTAGATGCCTGCCAGTATCCTGCCCGGAACGACAACCAAGTAGGATTCATAGTCCTCTTCTGAAAGGTGCGCGGGAAGAACCGGCAGAGCCACACCGAAATCTTCCTTCAGATTAATCTCGATGTCTTCCTTGCCATGGCCAATCGTGGCGAAGCGATGCAGGCGCTTGATGTCCCAGACGCTGTACGTGATGGTTCGCCCATCAAATTCGTTTGCCTCTCTGCCATCAACTCGTTCACTGAGTTCCCGATTGCTGATTAGAATCAACCGAGCGCGATTGATCCCGTTCCAACGCTGGGCAATCAGATCGGCAAGGCCGAAGGCACGGCTGGTTTCCTCCAACGCATTCCGCCACGTTGGTTCCAAAGCCTTCTGAAGAAACCTGGACAGACGCCGAAAGATCGCATTCATCTCTGTGCCAGTCAGGCGGCCAACTTCATGTGATTGGTTGAAATCCGCGATGATGAGGCTCAGGGTTCCCGACGAGTCGATTGGGTCGCCACCGTAGCCATCGACTCTGATCCCGCTTCCGGGGCGGCCACGATAGTCGGCTCTGTCAGCCGTGTCGAGTTCCCCGGCATCTGTTAGATACTCGCAGAATTTTTCGAAAAACACGTCCTCCACGAACCGCCCATCAGCATCTGCTTCGGCAAGGATTTCCTGAAAAAGATCCCTGTTGAACTCGTCAATGGTGATTGCCATCCCCTCCTCCCGTCAGCAGTTGCCTCACTGTGGCGGTGTCCGTTCGATACTGTTCGCATTCCTGCAATGAAATGGAATACCGAACCCGGCTGACCCCGTTGGGATACATTCCCGGCATCACCCGCGGGAATGCGTCACTTACAATGTAGAGGTGCTCGGCCCCCAGCAGCCATCTCCTGTCCGAATAATCATCCAACCAATCGAAACCTGCCGCCAACAATCGCTCTTCGAAGATCTCCAAGGCGGAAGAATCCTTTTCCTGGACTTCGTCGAGGACTTCCTGCGCCACGGTTGTAAGGGTGACAGCTTTTTCGTCCTCGATTGTGGCTGAAGCGATCTCCAATACGCTCAAGATGAGGGTGTTTACGCCCTCTGTGTCCAGCTGAAACTCATTCGAAATCTCCACAAAGGGCGTTGCTGCGCCCCGTCGAGCCTTGGCCTCGATGCAAATCTCACCGATCTCGAAATCCTTCGGGGAATTTAAGGGCCCCGTCCAGGATCTGACCGCCGCCTGCACTCCCACGCTAGGAATGAGAATGTGTCGCAGAACCCTCAACTCGCCGATGAGGCCCTTCTGCTCGTCATCACTCAGCCGACCGTCCTTGCCTCCGCGCAGGAGCCTGTGCCAACGCCAAGTTCGCGCAAGGAACAACTCAACCGCTTCCTTTTCAGTCCTGGCAAGCCGAATTGCCGAGATGACGTCCACACAGAGTCGGTGGAAAATCTCCCGTTGTTCCCTTTCCTTCAGGCGCAACATCAGAATAGCAGGACCATCTGCATCCGAGACCTGCAACCTGATTTCGAGACCGCGTAACTTGGGAAGCTGATTAGCGGGCCTGTTGGCCGGATCATGTCGAAGCACTAGGAGGCAGCTCTGATCAGCATCCAACGCCCAGTACAGCCGCCACGGCAGTCCCGGATCGACGAGTCGGCTGCTCAAGGCGGTCAACTTGTCTGGTGGAGGAAGCGGTTTCCAAGGGTCGGCGCCTTCAGTCATCATCGCCTCCGACCTCTTCCTCGTCGGCTTCCTCCCGGTACCGTTCCCTGAACCATGTCGTGTTTACCACATACTCGACCTTCTTCTCTTCATGTTCAGTTCGAGGGAAGCTGATGCTCCAGGCAACCACCGGTTTTGCCTGGCTGAGATCCTCGTTTTCAGAACCTATGGTCAGTAAATGCACAATCAGAAGCGGGCGCTTCCGCACCCTGCGGTAGATGCGATCCGGATAATTCAGTTTATCAGGATTCCTTGGCGGATTGGTTTCGTTCCTGTATTCGGATCTCGCCTTCTCTATCTCTTTGTCGGTGAGACCAATCTGTTCGATACCGCGAGACGAGACACGCTGCTTCTCTGTTACAAGGAGGGTCTTTTCGTCACTTCTTCGTCCGGCCGACCGCCGTTGGCAGACGATTTCGAACCCCAGACTCGTGTCAATGAGCGACTTTTCTGACCTTCGCGAGACTCCCGCGAAATACACGTCCCATTCCGACAGTTCCGTCTGCATGCGCTCCTCGATGTACTTCCTGACGGGATCTGTATCTGTCAGGAACGAACCGGGATGATTTCGAAATGCTGCAAGGAAATCGATCACGAAACTGGCGGGGACACCTCTTACCAGTTTACCACCTCCGACGTTCTCGGACTTCTCCGGAATCAATCCGATCGACCGCAATCTTTCCGCGAAAACAATCGCGGCTCGATGGTTGGCGTTTCGGCTTTCCTCATCCCGTCGCAACACGGCCGTTTCGACAAACTGGTTTGCCAAGCCGATCGAGACGACAAGTTTCTCCCCCGACCCCATCTTGTTCCTCGCTGTCACGATCAGCGTGTCGGGATGGCTCCGAACCTTGAGGCCGAACTCTCGGGGAGTCGCATTGGCTGCCTCCATGCGACGGAGTTCATCTCTCAGTTCTTCAATGGATTCGGCGATATGTGCATACCAGCCCTCTGCCTCTTCGAGCATCCAGATACGACACAGATCCTCGTATCCGGGGCGGTAACCGAACCATCGCCCCATTTGCATCAACGTATCGTACATCATGGAGTTGCGCAGAAAGTAGCTGACAACCAGCCCTTCCAGCGTCAGTCCCCGAGAGAGAGAAAAGCCTCCGACCGCGATGACGTTCAATCCGGACCTCTGATGGTCGGCGTAATCGAGTGAATCCGAAGAGCGGCTGTTTATCTCGATGACCTTGATGGGGCTCACACTGTCCCAGAGCCTTCCCTGCACCTCTCCCCAGGATGCACCGCAGTCGCCGTATTCCTCGACGAACACTTCATGAAGGGCTGCAATCTCCGCGTTCTTTAACGCCTCGAACTCGGGCTTGGCGCCGTTGACCCTAATGCTGCTTCGGGTCTGATCCACGAAATTATGTATTTCATTCCGAAGTTGCCTTTGGACATCCGTGAAACGGGATGCGTTAACCAGCATCGAATTGTGGCTGTTCTCCTGCCCGCGAACGAGCCGTATTGCGCGTGCCAGGATGAATGCCCTCACGGCTCGCTCCAGACTGCCCGGCAACCCGGCGATGATATGGTCTTTCTTATGCTTCAGGGGCAAGAGATCTTCGTTGTCCTCGATGTGCCGGATGATCGACATCCCCTTGTCATCATCCGGGTCGCTGAGGAAAACCCGAGACGCTCCGAAATAGTTGTCGGGCGGGTCGAGACTTACAATGAAATCTCTCGGGAAGAGATCTTCACCGAACATCTCATCGTCGCTATCCGGGTCAATGAAGATGTTTGCAAAAGGCGTGGCCGTATATCCGACATAACAGCTTCGATCGAACACATCGAGAAGTTGCCGGATTTGTCCGTTGATACGTGACACCTCCTCATTTCCCCTCCCGATGTTGATCGAGGCGTTATCAGCCTCATCATCGATCAGAAGCATCGGCGCACCAATCGAGGACGTTCCACGCTTTGCGTTATGCTCCTTGAGCCATTCAAGGAGGTTCTTGAGTGTGCTGCTGTTCTTCTTGATGACGAATACCGCCGGCTCCTTCAGGTTCTCGAGTGGAATGCCAACGCTGGTCGCGGTCTGCTTGTTGAAATCCCTGAGCGTGTTTGTGAAGGCATTTGGCCGTCGGCTGGAGTCATATCGCCCGACACCGATGATGCTCGTGGCCCCAACCTGGTTCGACAGGAGCTTGGAACTGTCGAATCCAATGAAGCCCTCGTCGAGGCGCATCTGGGTTTGGCTGCGAAGATTGTTGTGGATGCCGGCAATGACGATGATGACCTGGTATCCAGCATCGGCTGCCTTGCATATGAGCCCAGTATAGTTGGCTGTCTTCCCGGATTGCACGTGGCCGACAACCATTCCGCGCCGGTCCCATTTTCCGGACTTCCCGGGGTTCTCCAGCAGCCCGAGAGTCCTGTCGGTTACACTGTCAAGCGTGGCTAGGACCTGCCCGGAAAACCCCCTTTCAGCCAGCAAACGGCGATATCGGTCCCAGTAGTATGGTTTTATCTCCGATTTGGCCTCTTCCAGCCACTTCTCGAATCCGGCTTCCTGCAACGTGACTCCAATATCCATGGTCACACCATGAACATGTTCGAATTCGAGGGCCAGTTGTTCAACTTCTTCATCCGTAACAGAAGGATAGAGTGTCCGTACTTTCTCGATCTGTTCCCGGATCATTTCAGGAGTTGGCAGGCGTTTAGCCAACCAGGCACTGACCATATCCCTTAGATCCTGTAGATCTTTTCTCATTGAATCACCTCTGAAATTACCTCCCTTGCTTCTTCCCACCGGGACTTAAACGGCTCTGCCGAGGACATCATCAGATGAATATCATCTTCTGAGCAGCCCGAGGCCTTAAGAACATGACAGCTCCTTTTCACGATTTCTCGAAACGATTCACCATCGAGTACCTGGGATGAAACGCTCTCCGGGTTCGAGCTCACATCGGAAAAAATCGAATCTATCGGCATCGCTGAAGCAACTAGATCCAAAAGGTACAAAAACTCTCGTTTCTGCTGGTCGGATAGTTCTTCAGAGAAACTTTTGAAGGCCGGATGCTCTGGATTTAAGCGATAGTGAATCCGGTTCTTGTCCTGTACACGCATCCATACTGGCAATCGGTTATCACTGGTCAGGCGCTTTCCTCGTGAGACATAGATTCTCTTAGAACCCGCACCAATCGTTTCTATGATGCGTCGCAGCCTGTTCCTGAGCGGAGCTGGCGGCTGGGCCGAGGCTTTCTTGACATCTATTTTCCATTCTGCGTCCATTCCGTTTGGCATGTCGATTCGAACCCTGGCCAACTTCGTCAGATCGGTTTGCTTGGCCATGTTGAACCATGTGCCATGGATGATCAGACGTTTTTCCCTATAGAGGTAGAACCCCTGATTCTTGATGTACCCCTCCGGACCGGCATATCTATTCCAATCCTCTAAAGACACTTTCTTGTGATGCGGCAAAGTAAAAGTCTGAATCAGGATTTCACGATCACCCAACCTGAAAACCTCTTCCGGGCCACGAATTGTCGCGGGATGACGGGAGTGAAAAGGGTCGAAAGGTTCCAATGGCCGCCCATTGAGGGACATCCTCACTCGCTTCAATCCCTTTTCGCCCGCCATGTATCTGTGAAACACGAGTTCCAGATGAGAAGCAGTTTCATCTATCTGGCGGATCATGTTCTTACGGTCGTCTCCGTTCCTTTCATCTATCAACCGGTCGAGTTTCTGCCATACGACGAGTGTCCCATCGCCGCTCAAGCGATCCGCCCAAGGAATATCACCGAAGTCGTGTGGAAACTCAACAATCCAATTATCTTCGCGGGCAACTGTATCGAGATCCCAAACGGCACAGGAGGTCTTACCGCCTTTACGGGTAAGAACAAGCAGCCTTCTGCACTGTGAAAAGGATGCCGTCTTTAGGCCAAGACCAAACCTTCCAAGGTCATGCGCAGAACGATGATCGAGCGGGCTCTTTGTACCCGGCCTCATTGCTTCCAGCAATTCAGTTTCCGACATACCGCATCCGTCGTCAAGAATGCCGATTGCTGGGCTTGCCGAATCCGTATCCGCTAGGAATTTAATTGTGTTCGCTCCCGCCGTGATCGAGTTGTCGATCACATCAGCCACTGCTGTCTGTAAAGAATATCCGATGTCCCTCATGCTCTCAATGAGAACAGAGGCCCGTGGTGCAACAATTTTTCGTCTTAATGTGTCCATCTGCCCACTACATACCCCTAGTTAACATTAACAGGCTTGGAAGAAATCTGTGTCTGGGACATACTAAGGACAACGACAGTAAAAGCAAGATTCATGCGTCTCTAATTAGGCTCCCACATAGGCATCGGCGTCAAACAGCATCCAAAATTGATCAGGTATCAGCGTACAATTTTGACTAGGTCATGAGGCCTGATTGCGGTGTTTGAACCGTTAGATTCATTTCCGGTTTCGATGATGTCGCAGGTAATGCGGTCGAGCATGAGGGCCTCATGTAGGGACTGGTGAACACCTGCACCCATTTGGAGAAGGGCGATGTGTGGTAATAATCAGGCTGGAACATTCATAGACCTAGTTGGCCAAGTAGAACAGCAATGCACCGCCCGATTCCGGGAACGGCAGATAACCAGGTTCACCCAAGATCACCAAATTGTATTGGTTCAAACCCGATCTGACACATCACAGATGAAAAAGTGAGGGTTACCGGTTTTGATGGGGGTGCAACCCCAACCCATCAAAACACGAAGGAGGTAACCCTCATGTTGCATAGTAGCGAACGCATCATCAGACACAAGCTTGGCCTGTTGAACCTGGCCGAGGAACTGGGCAATGTTTCTCGGGCCTGCAGGGTCATGGGCCCGTCTTGGGACACGTTCTTTCGTTATCAGAAAGCGGTTGAAGAAGGGGTATTGAGGCCCTGCTGGAGCCAGACCGCCGTCGTCTGAATCACAAGAATCGGGTGGCACCGGAAATTGAGGAGGCGGTGGTGGCATATGCCATTGATTTTCCGGCTCATGGCCAAGTCCGGGTCAGCAACGAACTGCGTAAACGGGGGATTTTTGTCTCCCCCTCTGACATGCGCAATATCTGGCTGCGTCACGAGCTGGCCGACTTTCGGAGCCGATTGAAGGCCCTGGAGGCGAAAATGGCCGCCAAGGAAGGGCTTATCCTGACAGAAGCCCAAGTCCAAGCCTTGGAGAAAAAGAAGCTTGATGAGGAGAGTCACGGCGAGATCGAAACCGCCCATCCCGGCTATCTAGGCTCTCAGGACACGTTCTACGTGGGGGCCCTCAAAGGCGTGGTCCGGATCTACCAGCAGACATACGTGGAAACCCACGCCAAGATCGCCTTTTCAAAGCTATACACGACCAAGACGCCCATTATCGCTGCTGATTTGCTCAACGACCGGGGGCTGCCTTTTAACAAAGCCCCCGGATTACCGGTGCTGCGGATCTTGACCGACCGGGGCACCGAGTACTGCGGCAAGCCCGAGACGCATGATTACCAGTTGTTCATGACGGTCAATGACATCAACTACGCCAAGCACTTGGTTATCAGGTGCCTGCGCAAATAGCCGCGTAGGTTGTACAAAAAACAGGGGGCATTACAGATATGCTGTGGGCGCACTCCCATGGCAGCCTTGGAGGACGGCAAGGAAATTTGGCAGGAGAGGGTCGTAGGCTGAGCATGACCTGACAGCCGCCCCCGAAAAACCGGTAAATGTCAGATCAAATCCGAACCACTGCAATTTATCAATAACAACTCCAATCGAATTTATACTGGGCCTTGCCGTTTACTGTTCGGTAGTATAAATGCCCTCTAGCACCATCTCCTGTTTCAAACCCAACATCTCCAGTTACCTGAAGCAGGCTCTCCCATCCATTGCTATATTCCGTATAGAAATCATCTTGAACCGGATTGGGGATTCCAAAAAGGAATGTTCTTTGACTCTCTATATTTCGTATATGCCAATAATCTTCGTAGAATCTGTCAATCAACGCTTTGCACGGGATTAGTTCGCCTTCATCTCCTATGGCCATATTTATAGATGAATCAAACATGACCCCGTTCTTTATCCAGTCAACAATATCAACTCCACGGACATCAAAATTATAACCCCATAACAGATGCTCATTTTCATTTACTAAATATCTGTCATGAGCAACTTCATCATTCAGCACATTATAGGGTATTACTCTTATAAATGAATGATTTTTCGTTTGGTCAGCCGCATACCATAGCTGCAATATTCCATCGTCTATATGCTTCTTTATGCGCTGGCCAGCTTTACCTATATCTATTTGCGCTAAAGGAATATAAGGCTTTCCGCTTTCATCTACTGGCCATGGAAAACTGTCGGACGTCCATGGAAACCCACCAAACATTTCACCTTTTCGATTGAAATCAGATAGGGATTCTATAGACCTATATATAGGCCTCCATGCGTGCATTACCGCATTACATAGATATTCCTCATAATTATTTCCGAAGTAGCGATACGATGAATATGTATAATCGATATCATCTTTCTTTTCCTGACGTTTTATGCATCGCAATACAGATCGTATCCTGTTTCTTACTTCCATTATATTCGAGCTGTATTTTATGTAATTATATTCCTCTTCTCTCGCCATATTATTATTGTTGGTAACTGTTACGCTAGAGGATACTAGGGCGCGAGCGACCTTAATTATCCATCTTTTGCATTCGCGTTTCATGTCGAGTATTTTTGTTCCGCGTAACGCATTATCTTGGTCAGAATATTTATATTCACTTACTCGCAATTGAAACCCGTTTTCAGTTTCATCAACATGGTAATAATCCAGGTCTGTACCAATATTACGAAACCTTCTAGCACTTTCTAACGCATCTTTCTTGGTCTTGTATATGCTGCCAGAGAGAAGCATCTCCCCTCTACTGGAATAAACGCGCATCATATATTTGTTAGCGCCCATCCTTTCTATTACGATCCGTGCTGGCATCCAGCTATCCTCGTCTCACACCAAAACAAATGCATAAGCAATAAGAATAATGATTCGGCTTATTGCATAATGGAGCAGTAAACCTGAATCCGTGACCTTACACCCCTAGCCACTCATCTGTAGCAGCAATTGCCGATGGATGCTTTGGGAGCATCCCTCCACTTTCACTGATATCCGCTTTCCTACCGGAAATGCGCGGCCCATTCCATCTCCAGCACCCCACCGGGCTGAACCGGTGTTTTCCAGTCAGCCCCTACCCCCCTCAATATCAATGGAGTTCGAGACAGTTCCTGCGAACTTCAAAGCATCAGCATGTGCGCGTAGGGGCGTGCCATCGCCACCTGGCCAGCCAAGCTGAAATCGTTGAAAACCGGACATTTCAAATCGGTGAAAAAGGGACATTTGGAATCGGCGTTGACATGAGTTTGCGTACCGGAACCGGTAGAGTGCCTTGCGAAACGGCACACCAGCGCAGATCAGTTTGTGCTGGCCGATGTAGCGCAGGATGTTGTAAACCAAAATTTCTTGGGCCACTCCCAGGACCTTGGTCTCAAACTTGCCCGGGGGCGGACGTTCCAGATCCCGGTCGGTCTTGAATTTTCTGTGAAATTGCTCGGCTGTTCCCGGTTGCTGATAAAGGTGGATCCTAAACGTCATTGGCGCAACCTATATCCGTTCGATATTGGTATTCCCAAGGTAACTGCTGACCAGGGCAATATGACGATTGGTGTTTGTCGTATCTACCATGAATATCCTTATGCTGAACTTATTGAGTAATATCATACGCACTGCTTGCGTCAATTTGTATCGTTTTGTAAGAAACCTGGTAAATCTTCCCAACGGGAACTAAAATGAAGTGTTCACGCGCAGTGTTTGCAACACTATTCAGATGGCCAAACCCGTCATGGATCAAAATCAAGCTTCTATGCCAAAGGTGCGCATACCAAGTTCACGGGGAACATGACTTGTGGAATTACGTGAACGGTTCCATGGGTGCCTGTTGGGACTTGCTGTAGGCGACGCCCTGGGGACGTCCCTGGAGTTTTCACTCCCCGGAACATTCGAACCCATATCCGATATGTTGGGTGGCGGCCCTTTTGAACTTCAACCGGGACAATGGACGGACGACACCTCGATGGCGCTGTGTCTTGCCGAAAGCCTTATCGAAAAAGACGGTTTTGACGTGCGAGATCAAATGCAATGTTACCTGCGCTGGTTTGAAGAAGGACATTTGAGCAGTACTGGGGCGTGCTTTGATATTGGCGCTACTGTTTCCAGTGCATTACGGCGCTTCCGGCATGATGGCAATCCTTTTGCGGGGGATACCGATTTGCAAGCCGGGGGCAATGGATCCCTGATGCGCCTGGCACCTGTTCCCATGGCCTATGCCAATGATCCTGACACCGCTATCGCAAATGCAGGGGTAAGTTCCCACACTACCCATGGTTCTCCTGAGGCTGTCGATGCCTGTTGCTATTATGCGGGTCTGATCGTGGGCGCACTGACGGGTGAATCCAAAGAAAGATTGCTCGCCAGCCGCTATCGTCCTTCCAATCAATGACAACCAGGGGAACTTTCAGAAAATATCGACCTCATAGCCGCTGGATCCTTCAAGAACAAACACCCCCCGGAGATTAAGGGAGGTGGGTATGTTGTTCATGCCCTAGAGGCCGCGCTGTGGGCTTTCCACAATAGCAATAGCTTTGAAGAAGGCGTCCTGAAAGCGGTTAATCTTGGTGATGATGCCGATACCACCGGTGCGATCCACGGACAATTAGCCGGCGCATACTATGGCGTGGAAGCCATCCCAAAGCGTTGGCGAGAACGCCTCGCTCACGAGCAGATGATTTATGATTTTGCTGATGGACTGCTGGAACTAGCGGATTGAGGAATTACTCCAACAAATACTGGGAACAGGCAAAAGCAAAAGAACGATCTCTATGAATCACACACTTCATACAAACTAGCCCGGCGGGAACTGTAGCGCTGGAGCATTATTGGATGCCCTTGCTATGGGCTCCCCTCACAACAGAAAATCCAGCATCATTCAGACTATCCTCTCTTGACCTTAAAAACTCCCGCAATATTTCAATATTGACCTTGCGTTTCTTAGCATCTTTTTCTTTTACTGAGCCACCTCGGCAGGAACAATTTTCGCTTCCCTCCAACCGAATCTGATGCCATGTACGCTGGCATAATGAGCAAGGGACATAGTACATTTCTTCATGGTGTTGCCTTTTCGTTGGCCGCCATAAAGGAGGCAATTTATTTTTGTATTTCTTAACCAAATCTCCTGGAACCAAGTCCCATATTTGGTTACTCCTCACAATATTCGAGCGAAATTTAATAGCTCCCACATTACGATTGAGACTGCGTTTATTTTCTCGTTGTTGCTTAATTCTTGTTTGTTGCCTTTTCCCTTTACTATCTTGCCCAATAGACAGCCCAAACTCCAAGTTATGGATTTCGCGCACACTATGATCTCCAACCATAGAAGAGCTTGCTGCCAGCGTAGCAATAAGGTCATGATCGATATTTACATTTACATCAAGCCTTTCTGTCAATGGTACTGCTTCTTCATCTACAGCAACAAGAAGAGTTGCATATGTCCTTCTTGGATCTCCTGGTAGGTTTCTTCCAGGCCATACTGGCCTAGCGAATTGCAGTTTGGCGTACCTATCCCTTGGGTCTACGCAATACGCCTTAAAGTGAAAATTGTTATTCTGATTCTCGATCGGCAGTTCTGCTCCTTCATCTATCAACGTCGAGTAGTCATCATCCCCCAATAAAAGTTCTAAGGGTTTAGCAAGCGTAAGTCGCACCTCATCATGGGCAATCCAGGCAGCACCCTGAGAAATAATCCTATCGCCATCCTCGATATTGGGAACGCGCAGTGGATCAAACCGCTCCAACAGTCGCTCTCTTATATAGGGCATGCGAACCATACCTCCAGTTGCCACACAAAGCGCTATGGAAGCCTGATTCACCCCTGTTGATTCCAGTAGCTGATCAATATTGTTCATCCCCGCATCAACTATATCCCGCGTTAGTTCTACTAGCTTTTCTCTGGTCATCTTCACTTCCAAGGTGTGATCAGGCCCATCAGATCTAAGATAGTGTGCCACCGCAATCGTCGCGCTAGACCTGTCTGAAAGGGCGATCTTGGCGGTTTCACATTGCGAGATCAATTTAGCTTCAGCATGAGGAAACTCATTGGCCATAGTATCGATACCATACTGCCTCATGTGCTCATTCTTGGCGTAACTGATTAATCGGTCGTCAAATCTGTCTCCCCCGACAGTGTTATCTCCCTTACTCTGAATTTGAACCAACATCCCCTTGGATATCTTGCACAAAGTTAGGTCCAAGGTTCCGCCTCCCCAATCGAATACCAGAATTAACTGGCCTTCAAGATCGGCAAGGCGCCTTTGAAAATCAGGTTGAGATCTTAGGTATCCATACAAAGCTGCAAACGGTTCCTGCACAAACTGGTGAATATGAATGCCTGCTTTCAATGCAGCTTCCCGGAGATCCCGGCGGGCCCGCCCCACGGCATTTACCGGGATTGTCATTACCGCTCGATCAAACAATTCTCCAGCAAGATTACGTTGTCGAGCATCATCACAAATATGCCTCAGTATTTCAGCCACTACATCACTAACACTCCTTGCAACACCTCCCACATGGATTTTCTCACCGCTCCCCAGGAATCGTTTTGGGGAGCGGACAAAATCACCAATAACACCTATGTCAGTTGTTTCCATGGCATTCCTGGCCTCTCGCCCAACGACCACTTCTTCCCCGTGGTACCGAATGACTGATGGATGCGGCAATTGGTCATCCTCATTGACCAGGGAGAGCATCTTCTCTCCAACAACAATGGATGCCAAAGAATTGGTCGTTCCGAAATCTAATCCGAAGATCTTAGCCATTCAATTTCCCTCCCGATTTCTTGTTTGGCCATTTCCAAGCGCTCGACTATGATAGTCTTTCTCGGCGGATCCAATTCTGCAAACTCGTACGCTGTTTCAAGAAGCGGACTCAGCTTCTTTTCCAGGAATACTCTGGCGCGCCCCCTCAATTCTCCCTCGCCATGTACGCTTATCGCCTTTTGCTGCTCTATCCTTTTCATAAGAGATGCAATTTCCTCCTTTGATACTTCGAGTCGCCCGCTCAGGTCGGCTATTGCTTCCTTATTCCTATCCAGTTCCGCCTTCACCTCCCTTAGCTGCTCCAAATAATTTTGTGCGCGCCCGAACTCTTTATCTCGCTGTTGCCTTTCCCACCTTTGTGCCTCCCGTGCATGCTCCGCCTTTATCAAAACACTTCTAGCAACCCGCAGCATGTCGAGCATTGCTTTGAACTTAGTTGCCGGTTTGAGCAGAACCTCGAATACGTCAGGAAGCCTCCCATTACTCTTAGCATTATCAGGAAGTAACTCCTT
>Ga0256832_1001177_pt1 | contig 17632 bp, 12 predicted proteins | sample 134614metaG_FD_190534 | JGI IMG/M metagenome (GOLD analysis project Ga0256832, IMG submission 190534) | Hydrothermal vent microbial communities from Lau Basin, Pacific Ocean - 134-614 | ecosystem: Environmental > Aquatic > Marine > Hydrothermal vents | place: Pacific Ocean: Lau Basin | collected...
GGCTTCACCTGTTGCTCATATCTGGTATTTAAAATCTACTCCTTCAAAAATCGGTAGTTTATTAGGATTAACTTCAAGAGACATTGAAAGGGCAATATATTTTGAATCTTATTTAATTGTAGAATTCCCAGAGGAAGAGGAAGAAGAAGCTTTTGAAAAAGATACAACAACAATTCCTCTTAAAGATGGAGGACTAACCCAGCACGTAAAAGTTTATGTTGTTTCAGAAGAAGATTTCAGAAAAAATCCTGATTATCAGAATTCAGATAAATATGAATACGGAATGGGAGCAGAAAAGGTTAAAGATATCCTTTCAAGACTTGACCTTGAAATATTTGCACAAAAACTACGTAAAGAAATGCAAAGTTATACTGTTGGATTTGAAGATTTAGGGCCAGAATTTAAACAACAGCATGAAAGATTGTATAAAAAAGTTATTTCTGAAATTGCCAGAAGACTGGCAGAAGTTGGATTTAAATTTGGTGATGAGATTGCCGAGGAACACCATTTAGATATTCTTTTCACAAAAGAGTACTGTGCTGTAATTGATCCAAAAGATACACCTCTTAAAAAAGGACAGATTTTATACATTGAGGAATATGAAAAATTAGTTGAAGAATACGGACAGGATGCATTTGAAGTAGCTACTGGGCCAGAAGCAATTGAAAAACTTTATAAAGATTACAGAAAAGAGCATCCTGAAATTCCTTCATTTGAAGTGATCAAAGAGAGTGTTAGAAATACAATTTTAAAACAGGTTGCAGAACAAAAACTTAAAAAATTAGTTAGAAGACTTAGACTTGTTGAAGGATTCTTAAATTCAGAAAATCAGCCTGAATGGATGATCTTAGATAGAATTCCTGTATTCCCACCAGATTTAAGACCGCTTATTCCACTTGATGGTGGAAGATTTGCAACGTCTGATTTAAATGATTTATACAGAAGAGTTATAAATAGAAATAACAGATTAAAAAGGTTGATAGAGCTTGATGCTCCTGAAATTATTATAAGAAATGAAAAAAGAATGCTTCAAGAAGCAGTAGATGCTCTAATAGACAATGGAAGAAGAGGAAGAATTGTTACCCAGAATAACAGACCTTTAAAATCATTATCTGATTCATTAAGAGGAAAACAGGGTAGATTCAGACAGAACCTATTAGGAAAAAGGGTTGATTACTCTGGACGTTCTGTTATTGTTGTTGGGCCTGACCTTGAAATGCACGAGTGTGGTCTTCCTAAGCAGATGGCACTGGAGCTTTTCAAACCATTTGTTTTCAGAAGATTGGAAGAGAAAGGTTATGCAACATCTATAAAGAATGCAAAAAGAATGGTAGAAGAAAAAACACCTGAAGTGTGGGAATGTTTAGAAGAGGTTGTAACACAACATCCTGTTTTACTAAACCGTGCACCTACACTTCACAGGATGTCTGTTCAGGCATTTGAACCAAAACTTGTAGAAGGAAAAGCTATTCAACTTCATCCACTTGTTTGTCCTCCATTTAACGCTGACTTTGACGGTGACCAGATGGCTGTTCACGTTCCATTGTCAGTTGATGCACAGATGGAATCTTATATATTAATGCTATCTACACAAAACATTCTTTCCCCTGCACACGGTAAACCTATTACAATGCCTTCTCAGGATATTATTCTTGGTCTTCACTACTTAACTCAAGAACTTGAAGGTTCAAAAGGAGAAGGAAAACTGTTCTCTAATCCTGAAGAAGCAAAACTTGCTTATGAATTGGGAAAGATCGATCTACTGGCTAAAATAAAAGTCAGATTAGATAATGGAGAACTTGTTGAAACAACTGTTGGAAGGTTAATATTTAATGAAATTCTTCCTGAAGGATATCCATTTGTTAATGAAATACTAAATAAAAAGAAAATTTCACAGATAGTTTCAGATATATATGATAAATTTGGAAATGAAATGACTGCGCAGACATTGGACAAAATAAAAAAATTAGGTTTTGAAGAAGCAGCAATGTCTGGTGTATCCATTTCTATATCTGATCTTGTTGTTCCGAAAGAGAAATGGACAATTGTTAGAAAAGCAGAAGAAGAAGCTCAACAGGTCTGGAAACAGTACGAAGACGGAATTATCACAAAAGGTGAAATGCATAATAAAGTTATTGATATATGGTCTCAGACAACAAATGAAGTTGCAAAAATGATGTTTGATGAGTTGGAAAACTCAAAAAGAGTTGAGAATGGAAAAGAATATCCAGGAACATTTAATCCAGTTTATATGATGGCATCATCTGGTGCTAGAGGTAGTAAAGACCAGATAAGACAGCTTGCTGGAATGCGTGGATTGATGGCAAAACACTCAGGTGAATTTATTGAAACACCAATCAGATCAAACTTTAGGGAAGGTTTATCTGTTGTTGAGTACTTTATTTCAACATACGGTGCAAGAAAAGGTCTTGCAGATACAGCTTTAAAAACAGCTGTTGCTGGATATTTAACAAGAAGATTAGTTGATGTTGCCCAGGATGTGATTATCACAAATGAAGATTGTGGAACTTTAAAAGGAATTTCTGTTTCTGCAATTATTGAAGCAGGAGAGATTGTTATCCCATTCAAAGATAGAATTATAGGAAGATATACAGCAGAGGATATTTATGATCCTTATACTGATGAACTCATTGTTGCTGCAGGTGAAGAGATAACTAAGGAAATTGCAGATAAAATAGAAGAAGCTGGATTAGAAGAAATACAGATAAGATCAGTATTAACTTGTGAGCAAAAACACGGTGTTTGTGCAAAATGTTATGGAAGAGATCTTGCACAACAAAAACTTGTTGATATTGGAGAAGCTGTTGGAATTATTGCAGCCCAGTCTATCGGTGAACCTGGAACACAGCTTACAATGAGAACATTCCATATTGGTGGTGCTGCAACGGCTAAAAAAGTTCAATCGAAATATGTTGCTTCAACTTCTGGAAAAGTAAAACTATTAAATGTAAAAACTGTTACCGACAAAGATGGAAACGTACTTGTTGTTAATAGAGATGGGGCAATAAAAATATTAGATGAAGATGGAAAAATAAAAGAAAGATTCCCTGTTCCTTATGGGTCAAAACTTTATGTAAAAGACGGTCAAGAAGTGAAAGAAGGTGATATCCTTGTGGAATGGGATCCGTTCAGTGAACCAATTATTGCAGAAAAATCTGGAACATTAGAATTAAGAGATATTATTCTAGATATCACATTGAGAGAAGAAAGAGATAATATAACAGGAAAAACAATCTTGGATATCAACTTTATGAGACCTAAAGATGCATATTTACATACACCAAGAATGGTAATCAAAGGTGATGACGGCAAAGAATATGTTTATGATTTACCTGTAAATGCTCTTCTTTTAATACCAAGGGAAAAACTTGTATCTAACTGGGAAAAATGTCTTGCATGTTCTGAAGCAGAACAGGCAGATGTATTCCACAACTTCTTACAGGTTGAACCTGGATATAAAGTAAGAGAAGGTGAAATAATAGCTAAGATACCTAAAGAAAAAGCAAAAGTTAGAGATATTGTTGGTGGTCTTCCAAGGGTTGAAGAGTTATTAGAAGCAAGAGAACCTAAGAATAAGGCGGTTGTTTCTGAAATTGATGGAATTGTTAGAATTTATGAAGATGCGGATGAGATTATTGTTTATAACCCTGTGTTAGGAAAATCTGAGACATATGATGTTCCTTCAGACGCATATGTTATTGTAAAAAATGGATTCCACGTTAAAGAGGGACAGGATTTAGTTGATAACGGTTCTGTTAAAGCAGAATTTGATGGAATAGTCAGAGTAAAAAGTAAAGGCTATAAAATCATCGTCTTCAATAAAGAAACTGGAATGCAGAGAGAGTACTCTGTACCAAAAGGTAAACATATCATTGTAAAAGATGGAGAAAATGTTAAAGCTGGGGATCCATTAACAGAAGGAACACCAAATCCTCACGATATTTTAAGAATTATGGGCCCTGAAGAATTGGCGGCATTCCTTGTTAAAGAAGTTCAGATGGTTTATAGACTGCAGGGAGTTGAGATTAATGATAAACATTTTGAAACCATAATTAGACAGATTTTAAGAAAGATTAAGATTGTTGATCCTGGAGATAGCAGATTCTTATTAAATGAAGTTGTAGATAAACTTGATCTAGAAGAGGAAATTGAAAGAATTACAGCAGAAGGCGGAAAGCCACCGAAAGCAGAACCTGTTTTAGTAGGTATAACAAAAGCTTCACTCTCAACAAGAAGCTGGATTTCTGCAGCATCGTTCCAAGAAACAACAAGAGTTCTTGCAGATGCAGCTGTTGAAGGAAAAGAAGATAGATTGGAAGGCTTGAAAGAAAACGTTATAATCGGTAATATCGTTCCTGCTGGAACAGGAATAAAACAGTATGCAGAGATAGATGCCATTCTTCCTGAAGAAGAAAAGGAAACAATTGATCTTTTCTCAACAAAAGAAGAAGAATAAGTGATGTAAAGGGGGTTTAACCCCCTCTTTACTCTTTTATTTTTTTGTATATATTTATATTTTTACAAAGAAATCTAAAAGTACATTCAAGCTTTATATAAGTCGTTTGTAATTGACAATTTTTCAATATTTTTTTATAATGATAGCTTGTCTTATATTATAAGGAGGTATTAGTGTGCCAACAATAAATCAGTTAGTTAGAAAAGGTAGAGAAAAAGTTGTTAAAAAATCTAAAGCACCTGCTTTAGAAGGAAACCCTCAAAAAAGGGGAGTTTGTGTTAGGGTTTATACTACAACCCCTAAAAAGCCTAACTCTGCTTTAAGAAAAGTTGCAAGGGTTAGATTATCAAATGGTTATGAAGTTACATGTTATATCCCAGGTATCGGTCATAACTTACAGGAACACTCAATTGTATTAGTTAGAGGTGGTAGGGTTAAGGACTTACCAGGGGTTAGATACAAGATTATTAGAGGAGCCCTTGACGCAGCAGGTGTAAAAGATAGAAGACAGTCACGTTCTAAATACGGTGCTAAAAAACCTAAAGAAAAATAAAAAGAGGTAAAGGAAAATGCCAAGAAAAGGTCCAGTAAAACCAAGAGAAATAATGCCTGACCCAATTTATAGAGATGTGTTAGTGCATAAACTTATCAACAAAGTTATGGTTGATGGTAAAAAAACAGTTGCAGAAAAAATCGTTTATCAGGCAATGCAGATTTTAGCTGAAAAAACAGGTGAAGAACCTTTAGCTGCATTACACAAGGCTATTGACAATATTAAGCCTGATTTAGAAGTTAGACCAAGAAGAGTAGGTGGTTCTACTTATCAGGTTCCGATGGAAGTTCCTCCAAGAAGGCAGGAGTCTTTAGCATTAAGATGGTTAGTTGAAGCAGCAAGAAGTAAATCAGGAAAAGGTAACTACACAATGCTAGAAAGATTATCAAATGAACTTCTTGATGCTTACCATAACAGAGGAACTGCTGTTAAGAAAAAAGAAGATACACATAGAATGGCTGAAGCAAATAAAGCATTTGCACATTACGCGTGGTAAAAATTAAAATTGCGACTAATTAAAATAAAAACTTGAATAAAGAATAAAAATTAAAAATTAATAAATTTTGCAACTAATTTAATCAAATTAAGATTCGGAGGAAAAAATAAAATGGCTAGGCAAGTGCCAATAGAAAAATTAAGAAATATAGGTATCGTTGCACACATTGATGCAGGTAAAACAACAACAACAGAAAGAATTCTATTTTATACAGGTAAAACTTATAAAATAGGTGAAGTTCATGAAGGTGCCGCTACTATGGACTGGATGGAACAGGAAAAAGAAAGAGGTATTACAATCACCTCTGCAACAACGGCGGCATACTGGAAAGGTTATCAGTTAAATATTATTGACACACCTGGGCACGTTGATTTTGGTGTTGAAGTTGTTCGTTCAATGAAAGCTCTCGACGGAATTGTTTTTGTTTTCTCATCTGTTGAAGCAGTTCAGCCTCAATCGGAAGCTAACTGGCGATGGGCAGATAAATTTGAAAAGCCAAGAATTGCGTTTGTTAACAAAATGGATAGAACTGGAGCTGATTTCTTCAACGTTTATGAAGATATTAAGAAAAAATTAGGAGCCAATGTAGTTCCTATTCAAATTCCAATTGGAGCAGAGGAAAATTTCAAGGGAATTGTTGATCTTTTTGAAATGAAGGCTTACATATGGGAAGGTGATGAGCTCGGAGCTAAATATGATGTTACTGATATTCCAGAAGAGTTAAAAGATATTGCTGAAGAATGGCGTGACAAAATGGTGGAAGCCATTGTGGAAACTGATGAAGAGTTAATGGAAAAATATCTTGAAGGTGAAGAAATTTCTGTAGATGAACTTAAAAAAGCTTTAAGAAAAGCAACAATAAACAGAGAAATAGTTCCGATGCTTTGCGGTTCTGCTTTCAAAAATAAAGGTGTTCAACCGTTATTAGATGCAGTTGTTGATTTCTTACCATCACCTAAAGATGTTCCACCTGTAAAAGGTGTAAATCCAGAAACAGGTGAAGAAGAAGTTAGACATGCTGATGATAATGAACCTTTCTGTGCATTGGCATTTAAAGTTATGGCTGATCCATATGCAGGGCAATTAACTTATTTTAGAGTTTACTCAGGTAAAGTAAAAGTTGGAGATACAGTTCTTATCGCAAATAAAGGTAAGAAAGCAAGAATGGGAAGAATACTCAGAATGCATGCAAACCAGAGGGAAGAAATTCAAGATATCTATGCAGGTGATATTGCTGCAGCAGTTGGTTTAGATACAACTACAGGTGATACACTTTCTGATTTGGAACATCCTATTATTCTTGAAAGTATGGATTTCCCAGAACCAGTTATTGCTATGGCTATAGAGCCAAAAACAAAGTCAGATCAAGAAAAATTATCTCAGGTATTAAATAAATTTATGAAAGAAGATCCAACATTTAAAGTTTCTGTTGATCCAGAAACTAATCAAACTCTTATCCACGGAATGGGTGAGCTTCACCTTGAAATTATGGTTGACAGAATGAAGAGAGAGTATGGTATTGAAGTTAATGTAGGTAAACCTCAGGTTGCTTACAAAGAAACTATCAAAGCTCATGCAAAAGGTGAAGGTAAATTTATCAGACAGTCTGGTGGTAGAGGTCAGTACGGTCATGCAGTTATAGAAATTGAACCAAACCCAGAAAAAGAGTATGAATTTGTTGACAAAATTGTTGGTGGTGTGATTCCAAAAGAATACATCCCTGCAGTTGATGAAGGTATTAGAGAAGCTATGGCAAACGGGGTAGTTGCTGGATATCCATTAATAAATGTAAAAGCAACTCTTTTTGATGGATCTTTCCACGAAGTTGACTCATCTGAAATTGCATTTAAAATTGCAGGTTCTATGGCATTTAGAGATGCTGCTAAAAAAGCAAATCCTGTATTACTTGAACCAATTATGTTGGTTGAAGTTGATACCCCAGAAGAGTATATGGGGGATGTAATGGGTGACCTTAACAAAAGAAGAGGAAAAATCCTCGGAATGGAAAAAAGAGGTACAACTCAGACAATAAGAGCAGAAGTTCCTTTATCAGAAATGTTTGGATATGCAACTGATCTTAGATCTTTAACTCAAGGTAGAGCGACATTTACAATGACATTTGAGAAATATGAAGAAGTTCCAAAACACATTGCAGATCAAATCGCAGGTGAAAGAGCAAAAGCTCAGGCTTAATAAATTTAAAAACTAAACAGGAGGTAAAAAAGCGAAATGGCAAGAGAAAAGTTCGAGAGAACCAAAGAGCACGTAAACGTAGGAACAATAGGACACGTTGACCACGGAAAGACAACATTAACAGCAGCGATCTCATATGTATTATCAAAGAAAGGATTAGCTGAATTCATAGGATACGGAGATATCGATAAAGCACCAGAAGAAAGAGACAGAGGAATCACAATCAACATCACACACATCGAATACGAAACAGAGAAAAGACACTATGCACACGTTGACTGTCCAGGTCACGCAGACTATATCAAAAACATGATCACAGGTGCAGCACAGATGGACGGAGCAATCCTCGTTGTGTCAGCAGCAGACGGACCAATGCCACAAACAAGAGAGCACGTATTATTAGCAAGACAGGTTAACGTTCCATACATCGTAGTATTCCTAAACAAATGTGATATGGTAGACGACGAAGAACTCTTAGAACTCGTAGAATTAGAAGTAAGAGAACTCTTAGACAAATACGAATTTCCAGGAGATGAAGTACCAGTAATCAGAGGATCAGCATTAGGAGCATTAGAAGACAAACCAGAATGGATAGAAAAAATAGAAGAACTCTTAGATGCGATGGATAACTACATACCATCACCAGAAAGAGAAACAGACAAACCATTCTTAATGGCAATAGAAGACGTATTCACAATATCAGGAAGAGGTACAGTAGTAACAGGAAGAGTAGAAAGAGGAGTATTACACGTAGGAGATGAAGTAGAGATAGTAGGATTATCAGACGAGATCAGAAAGACAGTAGTAACAGGAATAGAGATGTTCAGAAAGTCATTAGACGAAGCACAAGCAGGAGATAACGTAGGAGTACTCTTAAGAGGAATAGCAAAAGACGAAGTAGAAAGAGGACAGGTATTAGCACAACCAGGAACAATCACACCACACAAGAAATTCAAAGCACAAGTATATATCCTATCAAAAGAAGAAGGAGGAAGACACACACCATTCTTCTTAGGATACAGACCACAGTTCTATATCAGAACAGCAGACATCACAGGATCAGTGGTAGAGTTACCAGAAGGACAAGAGATGGTAATGCCAGGTGACAACGTAGAATTAACAGTAGAATTAATGGAACCAGTAGCTATAGAAGAGCAAATGAGATTTGCTATTAGAGAAGGTGGTAGAACTGTTGGTGCTGGTATCGTTACAGAAATTATTGAGTAATAAAAACAAAAGAGGATAAGGTAAATGGCTAGAGAGATAATTACATTAGCTTGTACAGAGTGTAAAAGAAAAAATTACACTACTACTAAAAATAAAAGAAAACATCCAGAAAGAATGGAATTGAGAAAATACTGTAGATTTTGTAGAAAACATACATTACATAGAGAACTAAAATAATTAATTCAAAGGGGCAGTAGCTCAATTTGGCAGAGCAGCGGACTCCAAATCCGCAGGTTGAGGGTTCGAGTCCTTCCTGCCCCGTTTAAATTTTGAGGAAATTAAATGTCAGTAAGGGATATTATCCAGTTTTTGAAAGAAGTTAGAGATGAGCTGAAACAGGTAACGTGGCCAAGTCCACAACTTGTTAAAAATGCAACGATAGCAGTTATTGTTTTAACTTTAATAGTTTCAGTTTATCTATGGGTTCTTGATATAGGATTTTCAAAAATAATTTCCTACATAATGGAGAGGTAATTTTAGATGCCTGAAAATGAAAAAAAAGAAATAGAAATCGAGAAAGAAGAAAATAAATCAGCTGAAGTGGAAGAAGAAAAGCAAGAAAACAAAGAAAATGATTCTGAATATAAATGGTATGCATTATATACCCAATCAAATTTAGAAGTTAAAGCAAAAGAAAATCTTCTGAAAAATTTAGAACTAAACGGAATGCAGGATCTGGTTAAAGAAGTTGTTGTTCCAGCAGAAGAAAAAGTTGTTATTAAGGCATTAGGCAAAGAAAAGTATAGACTTTCTTTGAAAGGTGCAAATAGAGAAATAGGTGTCCAGGGTAAAAAAGGTGAAACTGTTTTCTCGATAGAAAATGGAAAAGTTAGAGTACTAGAAAGTGTAGAAGGTGATGAAGACTGTGTGAAACACAGTCCAATATACAAACCTGGACAAAAGATACAGTGTAAAGAAAATAAAACGGAAGTTAGAATTGTTTTAGAAAATAAAATCTTTCCTGGATATTTATTAATAAAAGCTAAGCTTACTGATGATTTAATAGATTTAATAAAGAAAACACCATTTATCATCGGTTTTGTTAGTGCAGGAAATATGCCTGTTCCTTTAGAAGAAAAAGATATACAAAAAGTGTTAAGTCAAATACAAAAAGGAGCACCGAAACTCAAAAAACTTATGTTTGCTCCTGGCGACAAAGTTAGAATAATAGAAGGCCCATTTATGAACTTTACAGGTGTAGTAGAAGAAGTAATACCTGAAAGAGAAAAATTAGTAGTTTCCATTTCAATATTTGGAAGATCCACACCGGTTGAACTTGAGTTCTCCCAGGTGGAAAAGATATAAACTCAAGGAGGTGTAACTTTTATGGCTAAAAAAGTTGCAGGTAAAATCGAGCTGATGATTCCAGCTCAACAAGCATCACCATCACCACCAGTTGGGCCAGCTTTAGGTCAACATGGTGTAAATATTATGGAATTCGTTAAGAGTTTCAATGCTGCTACAGCTGAAATGAAACCAGGGACAATCGTACCTGTGGTTATCACTGTCTATGCAGATAGATCTTTTACTTTTATTCTCAAAACTCCTCCAGCATCTTATCTATTGAAAGAGGCTGCTGGAATCAAAAAAGGAGCTTCAGATCCTAAAAGAGAAAAAGTTGGAAAGATTACGGTTGATCAGTTGAAAGAAATCGCGGAAATGAAAATCAAAGATTTCAACACTGAGGACATTAATGCTGCTATGAGAACCATAGCAGGAACTGCAAGAAGTATGGGAATAGAAGTAGAAGGATTTAAGGAGTAGAGCGATGGCAAAAAGAGGAAAAAAATATTTAGAGGCTTTAAAACTTGTTGATAAAGAAAAAGCATATTCTTTAGAAGAAGCAGTTAAAACATTAAAAGAAATTGCAAACGTTGCAAAAAGAAACTTTGATGAAACTGTTGAATTAGTTTTTAGATTAGGTGTTGATCCAAGATATGCTGATCAAATGGTAAGAGGTTCTGTTGTGTTACCTCATGGATTAGGTAAAGAGCTAAAAGTACTTGTTATCACACAGGGTGAAAAAGTTAAGGAAGCAGAAGAAGCAGGTGCTGATTATGTTGGTGGCGAAGATTTGATTAATAAAATCTTAAATGAAAACTGGCTTGATTTTGATGTAGTTATTGCTACACCTGATATGATGCCTAAAGTTGCAAAATTAGGTAGAGTTTTAGGGCCAAGAGGCTTAATGCCTAACCCTAAAATGGGAACAGTTACAGAAAATGTAAAAAATGCAGTTTCTGAAGCTAAAAAGGGAAGAGTCGAATTTAAGGTTGATAAGACAGGAAATCTTCATGTACCAATTGGTAAAATCTCGTTTGATGAAAATAAATTAGAAGATAATGCTCTCGCAGTAGTTGATACGGTTCAGAAGTTAAGACCAACAGGAATAAAAGGTCAATACATGAAAAATCTCGCTATAAAAACAACAATGAGTCCTGCATTAAAGTTAGATATTAATGATGTTCTTAAAAAAGCTGAATTAAAAGCTGCTTAAAAGTTTAAGTAATCGGAGGAATAACAATGTCAGTAGCTGAAGAAAGAAAAGCTATACAAAAAAAGAAAAAGATAGTAGAAGAATTAAGAGAAAGAATAGATAAATCAAACATTATGGTTGTTTTTGATTTTAAAGGTGTTGATGCAAATTCGATGGCAGAGTTTAGAAAGCTGCTTAGAAGAGAAAATGCAGAGATAAGAGTGGTGAAAAACACTATTTTATATAGAGCTTGCAATGGAACACCACTTTATGATAAAATAGATATTTTCAAAGGGCCATCTGCGGTTATTTTTGGATATGAGGATATTGTAGCACCAGCAAAAACATTAAAAGAGTTCCTCAAGGATAGAGGGGAAGTAAAAGTTAAAGCTGGTTTAGTAGAAGGGGCTTATGCGCCAGCAGAGCAGATTGAGGCATTGGCTTCTCTCCCAAGCAGAGAAGTACTACTTGCTCAACTTCTTGCAACAATGCAGGCTCCAATTACAAACTTTGTGCGTACTCTTAATGCAGTACCTCAAAAAGCAGTAATGGTTCTTAATGCAATTAAAGAAGAAAAAGAAAAACAAGGTTAACAATTTATAAAAATTTAAAATTTTAAAATAACAGGAGGTTGTTATAACATGGCAACAATTTCAAAAGAAGAGATCAAAGAAGCAATCAAAAACATGACAGTTTTAGAGCTTGCAGAGCTCGTTAAAGAATTAGAAGAAGAATTTGGTGTATCTGCTGCTGCAATGGTAGCTGCTGCTCCTGCTGCTGGTGGAGCTGCTGGTGGTGAAGCTGCTGCAGAAAAAACTGAATTCGATGTGATTTTACAAAGTCCTGGTGACAAGAAAATTAACGTAATTAAAGTTGTTAGAGAGATTACAGGACTCGGATTAAAAGAAGCTAAAGAATTAGTTGATTCTGCTCCAAAAGCTATCAAAGAAGGAGTTTCTAAAGAAGAAGCAGAGCAAATTAAAGCTAAATTAGAAGAAGCTGGTGCCACTGTCGAAGTTAAGTGATTTTAAAATCATCAAAAAACATTACAAATAAATACATTTTTAAAGGCAGGCCATATTTAAACGGTATGGTCTGCCTTTAGCTATTTTATTAGCATTTAGTATAATTCTGGATTAAATTGTTTATTTAATTCAACTGAAAACACAAAATAAAAGACATAAAAAATTTTAATTTAGAAATTTTTAAAAATATGTTTAAGGTGGTGCAAAAATGGGAATACACAAAGCAAGATCAAATAATCCTTTCAGAAAAAATTTATCAAAGAGAAAAGAAGTTTTAACACCTCCTGATTTACTTTCTGTACCAAAGAAATCATTCGAAGATTTTGTTCAATTTGATAAAAATCCGTATGAAAGAGAAGATAAAGGTTTAGAAAATATATTCAGATCATCTTTTCCATTTAAAGATCCAAATGACCAGATAGAAATTAAATATATTGCATATGAGTTGGGTGATTGGGAATGTGGAAAATGTAGAAAGCCTTTACCTGAAGATGAGGTTGGAGGCCCAGGAGTTCCTTGCCCACATTGTGGTGGAGTTCTTATTTATAAAGAAAAACATACAATAAGTGAAGCAAAATATAAAGGGATAACATACAGTGCACCTTTAAGAGTTCTCCTTGAGTTGATTGTTAATCAAATTGATGAAGCGACAGGAGAGATAATTCCTAAAACGATAAAGAAACAAAAAGTTTACTTCGGTGAATTACCTTTAATGACAGAACATGCTGATTTTATTATTAACGGTAGTGAACGTGTTATTGTTTCACAGTTAATTAGATCTTCAGGTATATTTTTTGAAGCTAAAGAAGATAAAACAAAAGATACTCTTACAAGAGTGATCTATAAAGGTAGTATTATTCCTGAAAAAGGTTCAAGACTGGAATTTGAACATGCGACAAATGTGGAAATTTTCCATGCAAAAATCGACAGAAGAAAATTATTAGGTACAACGATCTTAAGAGCATTTGGTACAGATACTGCATACAAAATATTTAAAGCGTTTTATGGAGATGTTGAAAAATATATTGTTAAAGATGGTGAATTATTTGATGAAAAAACAGGAACAGAAGTCCCTGTAGAAGATTTATTTAACAAAGAAATATTCATTACATATTTAAAGGATGAAGAAGGTTCTGATATTAAAATTAGACATGAACATTATGTAGAATCTGAAAAGTTAGACAAATATTTGAAAGATGATAGAATTCAGATTGAGGAAGTTGTTGCACTTGATCCTTTAACATTCAGAAAATCACCTTATGGGAATATCTTAATTGAGACATTAAAGAAAGATCCAATTCAGATAAATGCACAGTTCAGTTTTCAGGATGCTGCAAGGGTCGATATCTATAGAAAGATGAGACCTACCGATACTGCAGCAATAGATCCAAAATCTTTCTTAAAAAGAGCTAATGAGCTTTTTAACAACATGTTCTATGATCCACAAAGATATGATTTATCTAAGGTTGGTAGGGTAAAAATAAATACAAAAGTTCATAACATACCAAAAACTATAAAACCTTTAGATTTAGATGACTTATTGGAAAAATATCCACCTTTAGCATTAGCTGAAGATGTCAAAGTTGGAAAAGAAACTATTCCAGCTGGAACGAAGATAGATAAAGATGTTATTGAGAAATTAAAGAAAGCTAAATTCAAAGAATTAAAAGTACAGGAATATTTAGATGATGAAGCAAGATTTATTCTTCTCCCAGATGTTATAAACATTGTTAAGTACTTATTAGAATTAAGACTTGGTAAAAAACAGGTTGATGATATTGCCCATTTAGGAAATAGAAGAGTTAGACCTGTTGGTGAACTTTTAGAAAACCAGACAAGATTGGGAATTGTTCGTATGAACAAGGCCTTCAAAGATAGGGTTGCTACAATTGATATAGAAGATCCTGCATTGAAACCTTCTCAACTTATTAACCCTAGATATGTTGTTGGTTCTATTATGGAATTCTTAAAGGGTGGCCAGTTATCACAGTTTATGGATCAGGCTAACCCTCTTGCAGAAATAACTCATAAAAGAAGATTATCAGCTTTAGGCCCTGGTGGTTTAACAAGGGATAGTGCAAAATTCGAAATCAGGGACGTTCACCCATCCCATTACGGAAGAGTTTGTCCTATTGAAACACCTGAAGGTCAAAATATCGGTCTTATTTCTTCAATGACAGTTTATAGTCAGATTAACGAATTTGGCTTCTTAGTTACACCTTATAGAAAAGTTAAAGATGGTGTCGTTTCAAATGAAATAGAGTATCTGGCAGCTTATGATGAAGAAAAGTACGTTATAGCTCAAGCTAATGCACCTATTGATAATAAAGGAAATTTCCTTGCAGATAGAGTTTTAGCAAGAGCACAGGGGGACATTCGTCTTGTTGATCCTAAAGAAGTAGATTATATGGACGTATCTCCTAAGCAGGTTGTTTCAGTTTCTGCTTCATTGATTCCATTCCTTGAGCACGATGATGCTAACAGGGCATTAATGGGATCTAACATGCAGAGACAGGCAGTTCCTTTATTAAAAACAGAGTATCCTCTAGTTGGGACAGGCATGGAAAAAACCGTTGCAGATAGCAGTGGTTCTTCTCTACTTGCAAAGAGGGGTGGTGTTGTTGAGTCTGTTTCAGGAGATAAAATCGTTATAAAAGTAAATGAAGATGAAATTAATTTTGATGATCCGTTAGATATCGGTATCGATATTTATGAACTTGTTAAATTTAAAGGTTCTAACCAGGCTACATGTTTACATCAGAGACCACTTGTGAAATCTGGAGATGTTGTTGAAAAAGGAGCTGTCATCGCAGATGGTACATCTACTTATAAAGGTGAACTGTCAGTAGGTAAAAACGTTCTTGTGGCATTTATGCCTTGGAGAGGATATAACTTTGAGGATGCTATTGTAATATCTCAGAGACTTGTAAAAGATGATGTGTTTACTTCTATTCATATCGAAGAGTTTACTGTAGAAGCAAGGGAAACAAAATTAGGTTCGGAAGAGATAACAAGAAATATTCCAAATGCTTCAGAATCTGCACTTGCAAACCTTGATGAGCACGGAATCGTAAGGGTGGGAGCATATGTTAAACCTGGAGATATTCTTGTTGGTAAAGTAACACCTAAAGGCGAAACACAACCTACTCCTGAAGAAAAACTTCTCTTAGCCATATTTGGTGAAAAGGCAAGTGAAGTGAAAGATTCTTCTGTTAGGGTTCCTGCAGGTGTTGAAGGTATTGTTATTGATGTTCAGGTATTTGCAAGAAAGAAAGCAAATAAAGATTCATACCTGGAAAAACTGATTGAAGAAGAAATTGAAAAACTTAATAAAGAACTGAAAGACAAGAAGAGATATATTAATGAAAGAAGAGATTCTTTATTAAAAGAACTGTTGTTAGGACAGACTATTATAAAAGACATAAAAGTCGCCGGTAAGTTGATTGTTAAAAAAGGAGAAAAACTTACTGAAGAAAATATCGATGATGCTATAAGATTTATAGCTTTAAATCCTTCTGGTTACTTAAAAGACAAAGAGCTTATTGAGAAGATAGAAAATATTGTTTCTAGAGCAAAAATGCAGGCTGAGTTTTGGGAAAACATATATGAAAAAAGAAAAGAAAATGTAAAAAAAGGATCTGATCTTAAACCTGGAGTAAATGAACTTGTAAAAGTTTATATTGCTGAAAAACGTAAAATACAGGTTGGTGATAAAATGGCAGGTAGACATGGTAACAAAGGTGTTATTTCTGTTGTTCTACCTGAAGAAGATATGCCATTTATGGAAGATGGAACACCTCTTGATATTGTATTAAACCCATTAGGGGTTCCTTCTCGTATGAACGTTGGTCAGATTCTGGAAACACATCTTGGATTGGCTGCAAAAAGACTCGGAATGAAATTAGAAGAAGAGATCAAAAATATTACAGATAGAGAAAAACTGATTGAGAAATTGGTTGAATATTACAGAATTGCAAATGATATTGATGATGAGCTAATTGTAGAATTCAGAGAAAAAGAAACCCAGGAATTTATAGATGCAGTTAAGGAACTTGATGATGAGCAGTTATTCTCTCTTGTTCAGGATTTAACGAAAATAGGTATTCCAGTTAGAACATCTGTTTTCGAAGGTGCTACTGAAGATGATATAAAGAAAATGTTGAAAAAGGCTGGTTTTAAAGAAACTGGAAAAATGAAGTTGATCGATGGAAGAACAGGTGAACCTATGGATATGGAAGTTACTGCAGGATATATGTATATGCTTAAACTTATTCATATGGTTGACGATAAAATCCATGCACGTTCAACAGGGCCATATTCACTTATTACTCAACAGCCTTTAGGTGGAAGAGCACAATTCGGTGGACAAAGACTTGGGGAAATGGAAGTTTGGGCATTGGAAGCTCATGGAGCAGCTTATACACTTCAAGAAATGCTCACAGTAAAATCTGATGATATAGAAGGTAGAAAAAGAGCTTATGAATCTATAGTTAAAGGAAAATACTATTACGATATCGGAATTCCAGAATCATTTAAAGTTCTTGTTAGAGAATTAAAAGCACTTGCACTTGATGTTAAATGTAAACTTGAAGATGGACAACAGCAGGCATGTGATCAAGTGGATATTGTTACAAAAAGTACCAAAAAAGATATTTTTTAATCTTGTCCTTAAAAAGAAAGGAGGTTTACAACCTTGATAGATAAAACAAAGGAAAATAAGGCAAAAGGGGTAATGCCCTTTGAAAGTATTCAGTTAAATTTAGCTTCACCTGATACTATTCTTTCATGGTCACATGGTGAAGTTAAAAAACCAGAAACATTAAACTATAGAACGTTAAAACCTGAGAAAGACGGTCTTTTCTGTGCAAAGATATTTGGGCCGGTAAAAGATTATGAATGTTTATGTGGAAAATATAAAAAGAAAAAATATGAAGGAACAATTTGTGATAGATGTGGTGTTGAAGTTACCCGTTCTGATGTTAGAAGGGAAAGATTCGGACATATAGAGTTGGCTTCACCTGTTGCTCATATCTGGTATTTAAAATCTACTCCTTCAAAAATCGGTAGTTTATTAGGATTAACTTCAAGAGACATTGAAAGGGCAATATATTTTGAATCTTATTTAATTGTAGAATTTCCAGAAGAAGAGGAAGAAGAAGCTTTTGAAAAAGATACAACAACAATT
>Ga0256832_1001178_pt1 | contig 17629 bp, 11 predicted proteins | sample 134614metaG_FD_190534 | JGI IMG/M metagenome (GOLD analysis project Ga0256832, IMG submission 190534) | Hydrothermal vent microbial communities from Lau Basin, Pacific Ocean - 134-614 | ecosystem: Environmental > Aquatic > Marine > Hydrothermal vents | place: Pacific Ocean: Lau Basin | collected...
TCCGGCCGCTGGGGCGGCATGGGGCGCTGGCCCGGCTGACCGACCCATTCCGGCCGCTGGGGCGGCATCGGGCGCTGGCCGGGCTGGCCGGCCCATTCCGGCCGCTGGGGCGGCATGGGGCGCTGGGTCGGTTGTACCCGGTAGGGCCCGGGTGGCGGCGGGGCCTTGGCGGCCTGCCCCGACGTGTCGCTGTCGGCTGCACTGGCCAGGCTCATGGCCCCGAACAACACGCCGGAGACGGCGGTGGTCAGGGCGATTTTGCGGATGCTCTGTTTCATGGAAATTCCTCTTATCGGTTCATTCGCTCTTGAGGCGGATCCCCCGGCGTTTCTTCTTGCCGGAGGGCTTGCTTGCCCGGTTGGCGGCCGCCTTTTTCTTCGCGGCCTTCTTCTTGCGCACGGTCTTCTTCTTCGCCTGCGGCGGTCTGGTTTCCGGCTCGGCCTGTCCGCTCTCGCGCTCGCCCGGTGCCGGCTCGATCACTTCCTCCGCGGTTGTCGTCTCGCTCTCCTCGCCTTGCACGGCAGCGGGCGCTTCCGGCGGAGACGTTGGTCCGGGTGCCGGGGGCGGCGTGTCACCCCCAGAACCGGAAGGCGGGGGTGGCGGTGGTGAGGGTGGTGAGCGGAAACGGCCCAGCCAGCCCTTCACCAGCGAGGAGACCAGCAACCAGATGCCGCGCACGACGTAGAACACCCACATCAGGGCGCCCATCACCTTGCTGTAGATCCGCATCCACAGCGGCATGGCCGGCGCGGCCGGGGCCTCGGCCGGCTCGCAGACGCCGTTCGGGCAGGTGTCGTCGGCCGGCGGCTCGACGGGATGCCCTTCGGCGCAGGCCAGCTTGTAGAACTGGTTGCGGGCACTGATGCAGCCCAGGGGCACCACCACCAGCGTCAGAATGGTGGCCACGCCGGTGCCGAACAGCAGGCTCACGGCCATGCCCTCGAAGATGGGATCGGTGACGATGGCGGCGGCGCCGGCCATCAGCGTCAGGGCAGTGATGAAGATGGGCCGCATGCGCACCTGGCCGGCGGCGATCACCGCTTCCCGGATCGGCTTGCCCTGCTCCACTTCCACCTTCACGAACTCCACCAGCAGAATGGAGTTGCGCACGATGATCCCGGCCAGGGCGATGAAACCGATCATGGACGTGGCCGTGAACTCGGCGGACAGCAGCCAGTGGCCGGGAATGATGCCGATCAGGGTCAGCGGAATGGGCGCCATGATCAGCCCGGCCAGGGCAAAGTTCTTGAACTCCCAGACGATGAGTCCGTAGATGAGCACCAGCGCGGCCATGAAGGCGATGCCCATGTCGCGGAAGGTTTCGTAGGTGACGGTCCATTCGCCGGTCCATTCGATGTCGGAGCGGCTGTCGTCCTTCGGCGGACCAATCAGGCCGTCGGGCATGCCGGAGAAGGTCACGCCATCGGGCGCCACATAGTTCTTCAGACGATCCTCCACCTCGAACATGCCGTAGATGGGTGCGCCCAGGCGACCTTCCATCTCGCCGGTGACGTATTCGATGGGCCGCAGATCCTTGTGGTAGATGACCGGATCCTCGATGTCGCGCACGAACTTGCCCAGTTCCGCCAGCGGCACCTGGTTGCCGCTGGCCGAGGGAATGGGCAGGCTGCCGAGCCGATCAAGCTGGGCGCGGATCGGCAGGGGCACCTGGATCACGATGTAGGTGGGTTCGCGCACCACGCCGCGCTTGACGTCGCCCAGCTTGTGGCCGCCCAGGGCCATGGCCAGGTTGCGGTTGATGGTGTCCACGGTGATGCCGCGACGGGTGGCCTTGTCCATGTCCACCACGAACCGCCAGTACTCGTAGGGCATGGTCAGATAGTTGTCCACGTCCACGATGTTGGGCACGTCGCGGAACATGGCGGTGAGATCGCGGGCCACCTGGCGACGGGTCTCGGGAGTCGGACCATAGACCTCGGCCACCACCGTCTGCAGCACCGGCGGCCCGGGCGGCATTTCCACCACCTGCACGCTGCGCACGCCGAGGCGCTCGGCCAGGGGCGTGATCAAATGGCGCGCGGCCACGGCGATTTCGTGGCTGCCCCGCTCGCGATCGTTCTTGTTCAGCAGCATGACCTGGATGTCGGCCTGCCAGGGCCGCTGGCGCAGATAGTAGTGACGCACCATGCCGTTGAAGTTGAACGGCGAGGCGGTGCCCACGTAACTCTGCAGCGCCGTCACTTCCGGGATCTGGCGCAGTTCCTCGACGATCTGCCGGGTGACGTTGGCGGTCACCGGCAGGGCCGTGCCCTCGGGCATGTTGACCACCACGTTGAACTCGGGCTTGTTGTCGAAGGGCAGCATCTTCACGGCCACGGCCGTGGTGTAGAACATCAGGCAGGAAAGGATGGTGGCGGCCACGAGGCCGAACAGGAACAGCAGACCCAGGGTGCGGTTGGTGCACAGCGGCATCATGCAGGGCCGGTAGAAACGCCCGATCTTCTCCCGCACCCGCGCTTCGCGCTCCTCGGCCTTCTTCAGGGCGCCGAGCTTGGGGCGCACCCGCAGCGCCATCCAGGGAGCAAAGACGAAGGCCGCGATCAGCGAGAAGAACATGGCCGAGGATCCGAGCACCGGGATCGGCCGCATGTAGGGGCCCATCATGCCGGAGACGAAACCCATGGGCAGCATCGCGGAGATGATGGTCAGTGTGGCCAGCACCGTCGGGTTGCCCACCTCGCGCACCGCGTCGATGGCAATGCGCATGCTGGTCTGCCCCGCTTCCAGCCAGCGGCGGAAGATGTTCTCCACCACCACCGTGGCATCGTCCACCAGGATGCCGATGGCGAATACCAGCGCGAACAGGCTCACCCGATCGATGGTGTAGTCCAGCACCCAGGCCGACCAGACGGTGATCAGGATCACGATGGGAATGATGATGATCACCACCGAGGCGGCCCGCAGGCCCAGGCCGATGAGACACAGCACGCTCACCGCAATGGCCGCCTCGAACAGCGCCTCGAGCAGTTCGTTGACCTTCTGGTTGGCCGTGGCCCCGTAGTTGCGGGTGATCTCCACGTGCACGTTGTCCGGAATCAGGCTGCCCTTGAGTGCATCGAGCTTCTCGAGAATGGCGTTGGCCACGGTCACGCCGTTGCTGCCGATCTTCTTGGCCACGGCCACGGTCACCGCCGGGGCATCGGAGACCGATACCGTACCGGCCGCGCCGCTGAACTGGTTCACCATGTGCCGGGTCTCTTCCGGCGCCATGAACACCCGGGCCACGTCACGCACGTAGACCGGCATCCCCTGGCGCACGCCCACCACCAGCCGGGCCACGTCCTCGGCGCTGTGAATGAAGCGGCCGGTCTGCACGCTGTAGACATTGTCGCCATGCTCCACCTGACCGGCGGGCTGCTCGGAATTGGCGGCGCGGATGGTGGCGGCAATCTGCTCCGGCGCGATGCCGTAGCCGGCCAGGCGCTCGGGCAGGATCTCCACCCGGATCTGCTCGGCGCGCCCGCCCACCACGAAGCCGCGGCCGGTATTGGGCACTTCCTCGAGCCGCTGCAACACGTCCAGGCCGAGGGTGCGCAGGGTCGCATCGTCCACGTCCTCCGACCACAGGGTCACGGTGACCACCGGCACGTCGTCGATGCCGATGGGCTTGACCAGCGGTTTCGAGACACCGGGCGGGATGCGATCCAGGTTGGACTGCAGCTTGTCGTGGACCTTGACGATGGACTCGCCCATGTCCTCGCCGACCTTAAACTGCACGGTGACGATGTTGGAGCCGCGCTGGGTGGCCGAATAGACATGGCGCACACCCGGAATCTCGCTCATGAGTTCCTCGAGCGGCTCGGTCACCAGGCTGGTGACCTGCTCGGCCGAGGCGCCGGGATACTGCAGGAAGATGTCCACCATGGGCACGGAGATCTTGGGATCCTCCTGCCGTGGGGTGAAGAACAGCCCCAGTATGCCGATGGCCAGGAAGGCCATCATCAAAAGCGGCGTGACCGGCGAATTGATGAACTGGCTGGCCAGCCGGCCGGCGATGCCCAGATCCCGGTGCCCGGTTTCGTCCCCGGCAGCGGGGTTTTCCGCCGGTGTGGGGTTTTCGGTGCTCACGTCGTCTCGTCCTGCCACGATTCGAATGCCTCAGCGCTTGTCGGAAGTCCGCGGAACCCAGTTGGAGTTCATGCCGGGCGGGGGACTGGCCAGAATGCGCTCACCCGCGCGCAGGCCCGAGAGTACGGCCACCAGATCCTGTTCCAGCTTCTGGCCCAGGCGTACCAGGCGCAGGGACGGCTTGCCGCCTTCGGTGACCACGAATACCGCCGGCAGACTGCCGCGCCAGACGATGGCCGAGGCGGGAATCACCGGCACGCTGCTCTCCGGCACGCTGGCATCGGGGATCGCCACCTCGGCATACATGCCCGGCCCGCCGGGCACGCCCTGGGGCAGATCCAGCTTGACGGTGACGGTGTGGCGCAGGGAATCGGCCACCGGGAAGATCTGCGCCACGCGGGCGTTGACCTGCATGTCGCCCACGTCGAGGGTGGCCGGCAGGATCATGTCCAGATGCAAGCCGGGCATCAGCCGCGCCGGCACTTCGAGCCGGATCTGAAGATCGTTGGTGTCGGCGTACTTGATCAGGGGCTGGCCGGGCTGCACCGTGTCGCCCACTTCCACCAGTTTTTTCAGGATCACGCCGTCGAAGGGCGCGATGGAGCGGGTGTCGATGAGCTTGGCGTCGATCTCGTCGATCTTCGCGCGCATGGCCAGCACCCGGCTGCTGGCCTGGCCCACGTGGGTGCCGCGGGAATACAGATCCACCTGACGCTCGATCCACGGATTGCCGTAGCGCCAGGCCCGCCAGGTGTCGTTGTAGCCGCCTCCGCCGCCAAAGAAACGCTCGAACATGGACGGAAACAGGCCGGCGCTGCCGCTGCGCTGGGGTTCGAAGTAGCGGGCCAGCTTCTCGCCGGGCGACCAGAACTCGCGGGCATACTGCAGGCGGGCGTCGGTGTAGCCGTAGGTGGTGGCCTGCAGCTCGGCCAGGATCTGGCGCCGCTTGGCCAGCAGGTCGTCGTCGTCCAGCGCCACCAGCACCTGATTGATGCGGAAGCGATCGCCCTCTTCCCCGGCGATGAATTCCACCCGTCCCGGCAACTGGGCCGTGAGCGTGACCTCGCGATAGGGAATCACGGTGCCGCCGATCACCACCTTGGCGCCGATCTGGCGGGAGACCACCGTGATCACCCCGCCGGGCGCGCCGCCGCCATAGCCGTATTCCCGGGCCCGGGGCGGTGCGAAACCGTAGGGATTGCGCGAACGTTCGAGCGGGCGGCTGTCCTGGCGGCGGTACTCGTCCCGCGGCGGATAGTCGTATCCGCTGCGATAGGGATTGCCGTCGAACCCGGCCGCCAGCAGCGGCAGGCTCCAGACCATGCCCAGCAGGAAACCGAACCCCGAACGAAGCATGCGGTGTCTGTTCATGCGCAAAATCCTTCCTGCACCGTCCGGTGCATGCGATGGCAAATGACGAAACGATCCACGGGCCGGTGCTACTGCACGCGACCCATGGCGGCGAAACTCTTGATGAAGGGGCCGGCCATGCGCGGATCCTTGATCATGGCGGCATAGTCGCCCTGCTCGAACTTGAGCTTGCGGGAGGTGTAGGCCATGCCCAGACCGACCATGCCCGGCGGTTTCTGGGCCCACTTCTGCCAGTCGGCGGGGCTGGCGCGCAGATCCCAGTTGAGGGGCTGGCCGTCGTAGGCGCCGGCTTCGGTAACCTGGCCGTTCTCGACCTTGATGTAGCCCCGGGGGGCATCCTCACCGTCGAAGCCGTAACCGATGACGGAATTGAAACCGATCTGGGCCAGGGCCCCGGCCAGTTCCGGATCCTGGTTCCAGACGTCCTTGTACTGGTTCATCCATTCGGCAGAAAACATCTCGGACATGTTCCTCTCCCCTTTGTTGTTCGTTTCGTTGCCCGGCCCTTCACTGGAGCGCGGTTCACGGGAGAATGGAGCAAACCCTGTGCCAGTTCACAAGCATTTGTTTTTATTGAGATAAAAAATGGCGTGTTGCACGCCATACTAACAATTTAATTAATGTTAATATTCGAATATATCCATTCATTCAAAGACTTGGAGCGTTTTCGCCCCGTTGCATCCGTGTTGCACGCCGTGCGCGATACTGCAACACTTGTGATCGGGTTCACACAAACAGGCCGATCATGAGCGAGAACCTCAACATCGTGCCGCTGCTCGAGGCGGTGGTTTCCTACATCGACGAAGGGGTGATCATCGCCGACCCGCGCGGCCAGGTGCTCTACCAGAATCCCTCGGCCGGCCGGCTGCTGGGCCTGCCGGGCAACGAACCGGTGGAGCGGCTCAACGACATCGGCCGCTTCAACCTGCAGAAGGCCCTGCTGCGCGCGGCCATCGACGCCGGCGAGGTGGACGCCGCCGGCAAGCCTTCCGGCAACTTCGTCAGCTTCGAGGAGCGCCTGCGCATCGGCGATGACGAGCGCTATCTGATGTTCCACAGCGGACTGGTGGACAACCCGGGCGGCCGCGAGCGCCTGCGCCTGATTCTGATCCGCGATCGCACCGAGCAGCGCCGTCTGGAAGCGGTCTTCGAGACCGGGGATCCCGACTTCGAGACCCGCGATCCGCGCATGCTCGAGATCGTCAACCGCATCCAGCAGATCGCCGCCACCAACGCCTTCGTGCTGTTGCAGGGAGAATCGGGCACCGGCAAGACCCGCCTGGCCCGGCTGCTGCATCAGGCCAGTCCGCGGGCCCGCCACCCCTTCGTGGAAGTCAACTGTGCGGCCATTCCCGAGACCCTGCTGGAATCGGAACTGTTCGGTCATGTAAAGGGCGCCTTCACCGGGGCCAACCAGAACCGGCAGGGACGCTTCCAGGCCGCCAATCACGGCACCCTGTTCCTCGACGAGGTGAGCGAGATCCCCCTGCACCTGCAGGCCAAGCTGCTGCGGGCGATCCAGGATCAGGAATTCGAGATGGTGGGTTCGGACAAGACGGTGAAGGTGGACGTGCGCATCGTCGCTGCCTCCAACCGCAACCTGCGGGACATGGTGGACTCAGGCCAGTTTCGGGCCGATCTCTACTACCGGCTGGCGGTCATTCCCCTGACCATTCCGGCCCTGCGGGAACGCCCGGGCGACATTCCCGTACTCATCGACCATTTCCGCCAGCGGCTGGCCGCCCGGGGCTATCCGGCCGACGTGGAGACCAGCCCGGAGGCCATGCGCATGCTGATGAACTACCCCTGGCCGGGCAACGTGCGGGAACTGGAGAACGCCCTGGAGCATGGTGTCATCTGCGCGGTGGACGGCGTGATCCAGCCACAGAGCCTGCCCCAGGACGTGTGCGAATACAGCGGCCTGCATGCGGACACGCCGCAGAAGACGGATCCGGATCAGGCCCTGCGGGAGGAAATCCGCAGCGCCCTGCGCCGCGCCAACGGCAGCAAGGCCATGGCCGCGCGGATTCTGGGCATCGATCGCTCGACCCTGTGGCGGCGGATGCAGCGGCTCGGCCTCTCCTGAATCCGGGATCAGCAGATGGGGCGGTTGCAGCCGCGCAGCTTGCAGATGGCAAGCAGCACGGCGACGACGACGCCGGCGGAGACGAGGCCGTAGAGGGTAAGCGCGTCGAGTGTGAACATGATTCTCTCCTTCGGGTTGCCGTGTGGGTTTGACCCGGTTATCGGCATCCGGTTTCAGTATTTTAATATTTCCTAATGTAATTGATAACAAGTGTCCACACCGTGATCGTGGGCACAAATCCCGAAGTTTGCGACCACTTACTTCTGTTCCCGGGATTCCGGCGCATCCCCTGCCGCCCGCAGCAGCGCCGTCCGCACCGGGTCGAATGCCGCCTGCAGGGACGCCAGGGCCCGCTTCATGCCCGCCGGATCGCCCTGTTCGGCCAGCATCTCCAGACATTCGCAGCGGGCCGCCATGGCCTGCGCCCCGACATTCCGGCAGCTGCTCTTGAGCGCGTGCGCCTCGAATCCCACCGCTTCGGCTTCCCCGGCATCCAGGGCCTCGGCCATGCGCGCCAGGCGTGCTTCCGCATCATCCAGGAAGCGCGCGACCAGTTCCGGGAACCCCTCCCCGAGCATCTCGCGCAGCGCTTCCAGCGCGCCGGGCTCCAGCACGGCCTCGCCGTCGTCCGAGGCCGCCGGCAACCAGATCCGGACCGCGCGTGCCAGCGTGTCCATGTCCAGGGGCTTGGACAGCACGTCGTTCATGCCGGCATCCAGACACGACTGCCGATCGGCTTCGCCGACATTGGCAGTCACGGCCAGGATGGGACAGGCGGCCCCGCTTCCGCCCGCGGCCCGCATCTGCCGGGTGGTTTCGCAGCCGTCCATCCCCGGCATCTGCACATCCATCAGGATCAGGTCGAATTCCTCCCCGGCTGCCTTTTCCAGTGCCGCTTCGCCGGAGTCGACCAGCGCCACGCTCAGGCCCAGCTTCTCCAGCATGCGGCCCAGCACCATCTGGTTGAAGGCATTGTCCTCTACCACCAGTACCCGCCCCGACAGGGTGGATTCGGCAACGGCTTCGGAGGAAGTCTCGGCATCGGTGGTGGCCTCGGCCGGGGCCGGCGCCACCGGTAGCACGAAGGCGAAGCGGCTGCCCTCGCCGGGGGTCGATTCCACGGTCAGTTCGCCGCCCATGCGCCGCACCAGATTGCGCGACAGCGCCAGTCCCAGGCCGGTGCCGCCAAAGCGTCGGGTGGTGGAACCATCGGCCTGTTCGAAGGCATCGAAGATCCGGGCCTGGGCTTCCGGCGGAATGCCGATCCCGGTATCCACGATGGCGAAACGGATCCCCGGGCTGCCGTCTTCGCGGGTCGCGTTCTGCACTTCCAGCGTCACGCTGCCCCGCTCGGTGAACTTGAGCGCGTTGCCTAGCAGATTGATGAGTACCTGCAGCAGACGGGTACGATCCGCCACCAGGGTTTCGGGCACGTCCGCATCGATGTGCCGATGCAGGGCCACCGCGCCGTCCCGTACATCGCCGGCGAACATGTCGAACAGCTCCGCCACCAGCGGCTCGAGGGGAAAGCGGGTGTACTCGAGCTTCAGGCTCTCGACCTCGCTGCGCGACAGATCGAGGATGTCGTTGAGAATGTTCAGCAGGTGCCGGCCACAGGTGCGGGCCTTGGCGACATAGTCCTGCTGCTCCGGATCCAGGGCCGTGCGTTCCAGCAGTTCCAGCATGCCCAGCACGCCGTTCATGGGCGTGCGGATCTCGTGGCTCATGTTGGCCAGAAAGGCACTCTTGGCCCGGGCCAGTGAGAGGGCCTGATCCCGGGCCCGGGCCTGTTCCTGAATGTCGAAGGCCACGGCCAGCAGGCCGGTGATCTCGCCACTGCGGTCGTGCAGGGCCGAAACCGAAAGCAGGTGAGGGGCTTCCTCGCCGTTGCGGCACAGCAGATGCACCTCCCGTTCGGCCCGGCCGGTGCGGATCGCCGCCATCAGGGCGGCGGAAACCGCGCCCCGATCGGCCTCCCGGAACAGGGGCATCAGCAACGCGTCCTTCAGATCCCAGCTCTGGCGCCCCGTCACCTCCTGCACCCGCGGGTTGCTCCAGTGAATCCGCCCCTGGGTATCCAGCCGGAACACCAGGCCGTTGATGGACTCGGCCATGATGCGAAACTCGTCCAGCAGTTCGGTGATCTTGTTCTCGTGCTCGCGCTGTTCGGTCACGTCGAACACGTGACAATGCAGCATGGTGCGGCCATCGAGTTCGATGGCGTTGCCCAGCACCTCGAGAATGCGTATGGCCCCGGTGCTGCGCCGGGCATGCAGCTCCCGATGCACCCGTCCCGCCTGGCGAAAGGTTTCGAACAGGTCGCGGCGCTCCCCGGCCTCCGGAAACAGATCGGCCAGCGGCATGCCCGCGAGCCTGCCCGCCTCGTGGCCGAAATACCGGCCGGCCGCCGGATTGGCGGAGAACACTCTGTCCGCTTCCGGGTCCACCACCAGTTGCCGGGACAGGCTGTCCCGGAACAGGCGGCGATACCGATCCTCGCTCTCGCGCTGGCGCGCCTCCAGCAGCAGGGTGCGATTGAACTCCCCGGCCACCTTGGCGGCCATCACGATATGGAACAGGCTGTAGACCGCGATCACCAGCGCCAGGGCCCGATGCTCGCCCCCCTGCAACAGGATGTACAGGAAAGTGGGCAGCACGATCAGCAACTGGTAGGTGACACTCAGCCAGCGCAGGGGCGCCATGGTCTGCACCGAGGTGGCCACGATGCCCGCCGAGCCCATGAACATGGCCAGGGTGGCCACGTCGTAGACCTGATCGGTCATCAGCCACAGGAACAGCAGGCCCCAGGTGCCACCCTGCACGATGTAGAGCAGATAAAAGACCCGGCGCAGGTTGACCGATGGCAGATCCGGTGTGCGCCGGATGCGGTGGGAAACGGCATAGCGCACCAGCGAGAGGACGGTCAGCCCCCCGACCACCCACCACTTGCTGTGCTGGATCACGGGATCGTGGGAGACCACGGTCACCACCAGCCAGATCAGTGGATAGGAAAAGATGCCGACCATGGAGCGGCGGCCGAACTCGTGAAAGCGTTCGATTTCCAGCTGGCGTTGCAGCGCGGCGCTCGGCGGCGCCGTATCGACGGGAACAGTGGCGCGCGCCATCCGATGCCGTCCTCAGACCGCGTACACGGCCTCGACCCGGTTGCCGGGTGGATGCACGACAAAGGATTCGCTCAGACGTTCGACCAGGAGCAGACCCCGCCCGCTGAGCGCCGTCTCGGCGTTGCGCATCAGCCGCTGGCGGGTTTCCGCGTAGTCGAATCCCTGCCCGCTGTCAGTCACCACGATGCGCAGGCGTACCTGACCGTTGGCATCGGGCCGGGCCGAAACGTCGATGGCAATCTGGCCCGTCTGCAGCGTTTCGAGGCGCGCCTCCCGTTCCAGCAGATAGCTGGCGAACCCGTCGGCATTGCCCTTCTGCGCCGAGTCCAGCCCCAGCAGGCCGTGATCCACGGCGTTGTTGTACAACTCGGAAAGAATGGTGAACAGGTGAGCATCGGGTTCGGTGCCCAGCAGATCCCGGATCTGGTTCAGGATCAGCGGCACCGGATCCAGGCGCTGAATGGTGTCGGCCTCGAAACGGTAATTCAGCGTCCAGCCCCGATCCTCGCTCACGGCCACCTCGGCCACCGGCGCCGTGTCCGCCGCGTCCGCCGGTTCGCTCGGGGCCGCAATGCTGCCGTCGCAGGGCACGCACAACAGGCTGATGTCGTCCTGCTGGCGCCGGTCGGCAATGAAGGATTCCACGGCCACGTACAGGCGGGCGAAAGGGGAATGGGCCGGCTGCCCCTCGCGCAGGGTGGTCAGCACCCGCTCGGATCCGAACATCTCGCCGGCGGCATTGCGCGCCTCGGTGACGCCGTCGGTCATGATCAGGAGATGGTCGCCGGGCTGCAGCACATGGTGCACCATCTCCGGCTCGATCAGATCCTCGATGACCCCCAGTGGCAGGCTGGTGGACGGAAAGCGGGAGACGATGGTGCGATCCCGCACCAGCAGTGCTTCGGGCAGGCCACCGTTCCAGATCTGCAGATTTCGGACATCAGGCGAGATGCTGGCGATGCAGGCGGCACAGAACATCTCCGTGGGCAGCATCTCGAACAGCTTGCGGTTCATCTCGGCCAGGATGCTCACGGGACCGTAGCCCTTGGCGGTCATGGAATGGAAGATCTGCGCCAGGGGCATGGCGCCGATGGCGGCATACAGGCCATGTCCGGTGAAATCGCCCATCAGCAGGTGCAACTCGCCGGTGGGTCTGCGGGCGCTGAGGATGAGATCGCCGCTGAAGGTGTCGGCCGGCAGATACATCACTCCGAACTTTTCCATCTCGACGTTCGGCGCGGTAATAACCCCGGAGAACAGTTCCTCCGCCAGCTGCTCGTCGCGGCGCATGAGCTCCGCCTGCTGGCGCAGGGTGTGATTGAGTCGCCGTACCCGCTCGATGGCATTCAGCCGGGCCTGCAACATGGCGAAGCTGATGGGCTTGACCAGGAAATCGTCGCCGCCCGACTCCAGGCCCTTGACCATGTCCTCCTCGGCAGTGAGGGCGGTGAGAAAGATCACGGGCAGGTAGCGATCGCCGGCACCAGCCTTGATCCGCCGGGTGGCTTCGTACCCGTCCATTCCCGGCATCATGATGTCCATGAACACGACGTCCGGTCGGGTTTCGTGGGCCAACTTCACTGCGTCAAGACCGTCGGCGGCTTCCACGATCTCATAGCCGAGGTGGCGCAACTGGGCGCCGAGGATCATGCGGTTGGTCGGTTCGTCGTCGACGACGAGGATCTTGCCGCGGGTCATGTCGGCACTAGCGGAAGGTAAAGAGCTTCTGGAAGTTGGCCACCTCCAGCACCTCGCGGATCTCGCCGGGAATGTCCTCGAGGATGACTTCGGCCTTGCCGCCGGCATGTTTCTTCAGCAGCAGCAACATGCCCAGCGCCGAGCTGTCGAAATAGCGTGCCCGCGCCAGGTTCACGCGATAACGTATGCCGGGCGGTTCGTTGCGATAGGCTTCACGAAAATCCTTGTGATGGGCAAAGTCGAACTGTTCATCCAGATAGATGGTCAGTTCCTTGCCATCGCTGGACTTCTTCACTTCAATGGCCATGGTCTTTCACCTTGATTCATCCGGTTGACACGCCGTGCAGGCTCAGAACAGCTCCACGTCGCCGCTGTCCATGTCCTCCTGGGCAACGGCCTTGTGGCGCTGCTCGTCCCAGCGCCGGCGGATGGCATCGAGTTCCTGTGCCAGACGTTCGGTGTCTTCCCCGGCAGCCTGCTCCAGCAACCCGGCCAGTTCCCGGACCCGATCGAGCCCCGCCTCGGCCGCCTGCAGCGATTGCCGGCAGATGTCCTCGAACTGGAGGCTGCGCACCACGGTCGCGACCGCCGCCACCTGCTGATCGCCCAGCTCCGAGACTTCGCCGATCTTCTCGGCAAAGAACAGGTTCATGGCCTCCACCGCCTTAAGGGTGCGCTGCACCCGGTTGCGGGCCTCGATGGTCACCTGCAGATCCCGGGAAGCCATGGCGTTGACCGTGGCATTGACATGGTCGATGGCCTCCTTGGCCTTGTCCACCTGCGCCTTGATGCGATCGTTGAAGGCCGTGGAACGGGCCGACAGGCTGCGCACCTCGTCGGCGACCACGGCAAAACCCCGTCCGGCATCCCCGGCACGGGCCGCCTCGATGGCCGCGTTGAGCGCCAGCAGGTTGGTCTGGTCGGCGATGGACTTGGCATCGTCCAGCAGGCCGAAGATGCCGTCGAGGTTCTCCACCATGTCGTCGATGTGATGGGCCATCTCCACGCTCTGTTCGCTCACCGAAGTGAGGATATTCATGAATTCCTCCATCAGCCGCGACGTGTCGTCGGCAAACTGGCGCACGTTGACGCTGTCATCGGTGCCGCCGCTGCTGTGTTCCAGTATCTCGGTCACGATCGTTTCCTGGCGCCGGGCAATCTGCGACATGCGTTCGAACTCGCTGCCCAGGGCGGTGACCGACTCCTGGATCAGGCCGACCACACGCTGCACTTCCTCGGCCACGCTGGCATTCTCCGAATCCAGCAGTTCGCCCACCGAGGTCAGCAACGCAGCGGGCGGCGACGGCGTCTCCGCTGCGACCGGAACGGATCGGGAAGGGGCTTCGGCCGTTGCCCGTGGCCATTGCCGCCAGACCAGAATCCCCATGCCCAGCAACAGCACTTCCACGCCCCAGCGCCAGGGTGGCGGTGCGCCGAACAGTTCCAGCGCCAGCAACCCCGCGGCCGAAAGGATGACGATGTACAGTGGTTTCATGACGATTCCACGTCCTTGAGAATGAGACGACCGGGCATGGGGGTCTGTCCGGTTCCGGTATGGGTGTTCCAGTGCCTGTAACGGCCGGAAAATCCTGATCTTTAGGGTGGTGAAAGGGACGCCCCCGCTTTCCCGAAATCGGGAATCCGGGGGAGTACGGTGGCGGGGACCGGCTACGCGATCGGCCGGCCCGGAAGAAAGAGAGACCTCGCGTCCCTGCGAGGATTTGTCGGCGCACCAGGAGAGAGGCGCCGTCCAACATCCCTGCCGGAGCGGGTCGTCCGAGACCCGAAAGTGGTGCGGAAGATCAGTGTTCGCCCTTGGTGCGCAACAGACCGGCCAGGCGATTGCCCTGCTTCTGGGGGCCGCCGCGCGGGAAGATCCGGTGCAGATACCGGCTGCTGCCCCGCTCCGGCCCCCAGACCTGGCGGAAATGCCTGATCATCTTGCGCACCTCACACTGCACGCCGTGTTCGGCATAGTAGTCGCGCAGGAAGCGCACCACTTCCCAGTGCTCCTCGGTCAGTTCCAGCCCCTCGGCCGCCGCCTGGGCACGCACGAAGTCCTCGCTCCACTCGTCCAGATTGACGATGTAGCCTTCGCTGTCGGTCAGGATCTCCCGGCCGTTGACCAGGAGGGTCTTGGTTTGCATGTTGGGGTACATCAGTCGGTTACCTCGGTTCGTTGTCTGTTTCTTTCGCCAGTCAATCCCGGCAGGAGCGGCGCAAGTCGCGACAGAACAGGGCCGAGGGCCGAGTGGCGAGGTCGTCGAAGCCAATGACCCCCGTTTTTCCTCGTCCCTCGTCCCTCGCCACTCGTCCCTGCATGGGTCGCGGCTTGCGCCGCTCCTGCATTTCAAATCTCCGCGCCCTCTGCGCCTTCGCGCCTTTGCGTTGGGTTTTCATTCATTCCGCATCACCAAGCACTTCGGCGATGATTTCCCGGATCTCCGGCACGCACGACCCGCAGTTGGTCCCCGCCCGCAGCACCTCGCCCACAGCCTCAGGCGTGGTCAGGTGCTGTTCGCGGATGGTGTTCACCAGCACGTTGCGGCCCACGCCGAAGCAGGCGCAGACGATGGGGCCCACGTCGTGCTGGCCGGTGGCCGGCTTGCCGGTGAGAATGGCCATGCGATCCCGTTCGGCGAGCTGTCCGTCGGCGAACAGCTTTAGCAGCCAGTCGCGCTCGGGCAGTTTCGGATCGGGGCCGATGAAGATCACGCTCTCCAGGCGGCCGTTCTCGATGCGGGCGGCCCGATAGCGATGCTGGCCCTTGTCGTGATACTCGATCCATTCCACCTGCTCGGCGTGCTGGCAGAGCAGCTCCCGGGCACAGCGCGCCCAGTCGTCCGGAAGTTCACGCCCGGCCAGTTCATAGCGCCACACCCCCTTGCCGCGGGACAGGGCCCAGTAACCGGTGGTGACCATCGGCAGGCGCCGCCGGCTGATCAGGAAACCGTACCAGCTCGCCGGCCACGGGGCGACGCGCACCGGCGTGTGCTTGAATTCGGGCTGGCCGGAGACCGGATCGGTCGCGGCCGCGGTGAGGGTGTCCACCGCGGCGCAGGCGGCGAACTGATCGTTCCAGTGCATGGGCACGAACACGCTGCCCCGGCGCTGACCCTCGTGCAGCCGGGCGCGCACCACGATGGCGCCGCGACGGCTGACAACCTCGACCAGATCGCCGTCGGCGATGGCGGCAGCCGCCGCATCGTCCGGATGCAGCTCGGCGAAGGGCTCGATGATGTGTCCCGACAGGCGCGCCGACTTGCCGGTGCGGGTCATGGTGTGCCACTGATCGCGAATGCGCCCGGTGTTGAGCACCAGCGGATATTCCGCATCCGGCGTCTCGGCCGGCGCATGGGCACCAACGGCCACGAAACGGGCGCGGCCGCCGGGGGTGAAGAAACGGCCGTCCTCGAACAGGCGTGTGCCGTCGCCGTTGGACCGGCCTTCGCGCACCGGCCACTGCACCGGCCGCAGGGCATCGTATTCGGCGTCGGTGATGGCCCGCAGACCGCCGAGATCGAAGTCCCGCGAACCGTCGTTTTCCGCGGCCGACAGCGCCGCATGTTCGCGAAAGATGTCGGCGGCGTTGCGCCAGGCAAAGGCGTCTTCGAACCCCAGTCGGCGGGCGATCTGCTGTACCATCCACCAGTCGGGCCGGGCCTGGCCGGGCGTGGGCAGGAAGGCCCGCTGGCGGCTGATGCGCCGCTCCGAATTGGTCACCGTGCCCTCCCGCTCGCCCCAGGTCTGGGCCGGGAAACGCACGTGGGCGTAGCGGGTGGTGTCGGTGTCGCGCACGCAGTCGGAGACCACCACGAACTCGCAGCTCTCGAGCGCCCGGCGCATGCGCCCGGCATCGGGCAGGCTCACCGCAGGGTTGGTGGCCATGATCCAGACCGCCTTGACCTTCCCCGCCTCGATGGCCTCGAACAGCTCCACCGCCTTGAGACCGGGTTTTTCGGGCAGCGTCGGCGCTTGCCAAAAGGCCTGCACGATGCGCCGATGTTCCGGATCGTCCAGCTCCATGTGGGCGGCGAGCTGGTTGGCCAGCCCGCCCACCTCGCGCCCGCCCATGGCATTGGGCTGCCCGGTGAAGGAAAACGGCCCCATCCCCGGACGACCGATGCGCCCGGTGAGCAAGTGACAGTTGATCAGGCTGTTGATCTTGTCGGTGCCGAAGGACCACTGGTTCATGCCCTGGGAGAAGACGCTCACCACCCGCTCGGTGCGGGCGAACAGCCGGTAGAAGGCTTCCACCTGTTCCGTCGGCAGGTCGCAGGCTTCGGCGACCTTCGCGACGGAACCTGCGGTCTCGCGCGCCGCGGCCAGGGCTTTGTCGAGCCCCTCGGTGAAGTTGGCCACGAACAGGGCGTTGCGCTCGTCGCTCTCGTCCAGATGGACCAGCAGACCGTTGAACAGCACATGGTCGGTGCCCGGCCGAATGGCCAGATGCAGATCGGCGATGTCGCAACTGGGCGTGACCCGCGGATCGATCACCACCACCATCAGATCCGGATTGTCCTTCTTCGCCCTGACGATGCGCTGGAACAGCACCGGATGGCACCAGGCGGCATTGGAGCCGGCCAGCACGATCAGCTTGGCCCGTTCCAGATCGGTGTAGCTGCAGGGCACCGTGTCGCTGCCGAAGGCGCGCTTGTGGGCCGCCACCGCCGAGGACATGCACAGCCGCGAGTTGGTATCGATGTTGGCGCTGCCGATGAAGCCCTTCATCAGCTTGTTGGCGGCGTAGTAGTCCTCGGTGGTGAGCTGGCCAGAGACGTAGAAGGCAATGGCCTCGGGGCCATGTGTATCTAGAATCTCGCGAAACCGCTGCGCCGTGTAGTCCAGGGCATTGTCCCAGCCGTGGGCGGTGCCCGCGATCTCCGGATACAGCAGCCGTCCCTCCATGCCAATCGTGTCGGCCAGCGCCGCGCCCTTGGAGCACAGGCGCCCGAGATTGGCCGGATGAGCCGGATCACCCTTGACCGAAACGTTACCCGCCTCGTCGATGGTCGCCAGCACCCCGCAGCCGACGCCGCAGTAGGGACAGGTGGTCTGGACTTCGACGGCCATTCAGTTGATCTCCGTGCCGATCATGGGATGATTCCGCTTCGTCGAATTGGGTGGAAGGAACACGGAGGGCACGGAGACACGGAGATCACGGAGGCATTCATATGGGATCTGGGTTCTCATTCTGCTCATTCGTTCAAATACACCTTTTCTTTTCTCCGTGCCCTCCGTGTCTCCGTGCCCTCCGTGT
>Ga0256832_1001179_pt1 | contig 17620 bp, 31 predicted proteins | sample 134614metaG_FD_190534 | JGI IMG/M metagenome (GOLD analysis project Ga0256832, IMG submission 190534) | Hydrothermal vent microbial communities from Lau Basin, Pacific Ocean - 134-614 | ecosystem: Environmental > Aquatic > Marine > Hydrothermal vents | place: Pacific Ocean: Lau Basin | collected...
CTTGTATATTTAGGCAGTTGGTTTTTTTATGATACGGATTTGATGAATAATTCTTCTCTTAAAAACTTAATTCTTGAGGACTTGGAAGTGGTGGCCAGAGGCGGACTATTAAAATAGATTAGAAAGCACCATTTTATGGTAATAGTGCTATAGTAAAACATTTCTGTACTCTTTATCATACTCAAATTGTAAGCTATTTGATGTATCTAATTTCAAACCTTTTATTAATAACAAAGATGCTGATTCCATAATCTTTTGCCAATTTTTTAATTCTCCCTATATATCTATTGTCTCTTCGTGTCTCTTGGATCAATACTATACCAGGCTTCTTGCCCGTCATCTTTGAGTAGTAGAGAGCTTGTCCTATAGCTTCGAAGGCTTTTCTCCCAAAATCCACTTCAAAAGCATACGTGCTGGTAAGGCAATCAACTCTAGTGCGATCCGGCAAACGATATTCCAACTGTCCATGGACTTTGGAGCAGAATACCTCTTGGTACATCCGCTCTTTGTGAAGATGCTTAGCATTGGCGAAAGCGAAGATAAGCGTGAAAAAGAGGAGCTTTTTCATTGTTTTCCGTATTTCTTGCGCCAGCGTTTGCAAGAGGATTTGTAGTAGCTGCTACCGCCTTTGAGGCATTCGCATGCCTCTCCATCATGATCACGGTCGAGCCTTTTGTAGCCTGGCTTCTTGGCGAGGAAATATTTTTGCGCTTGGGCTTGAGTGTCGAAATCGGCGCATTTGACTGCGGCGAAAGTATAGGAAAAAAATGAAACAACTATGCAAGAAAAAATAATCAATTTCATATATAAACCCTTTTAATGTGATTCTTTTAGAAAAAATTGTATATTTTCTCTTTTCAATAATTCACATAAAGATATACATTCAACTCCAAAATATTCAGCAACATTTGGTATTTTTATTTTCTTAGTGTTTGGATCAGGAATGTATTTTTCGTGTGTGACAATGGTGTGTCCTCGGATTTTCGATGCTGCGATTAGCCATGGATCAGCTTTTGAAAGAAATTTATCTTTTTCAGATTGAGGTTGGCTCAAAGTTGAAATATATTCTGCTACTTCGCCAAATGATTCTTGAATATCATCACTATCTATTCTTATAATTTTACTTTTCAAAATTGTTTTAACGTTTTCATCATCTATCCAGCGAATTATTTCATCATCTTTCCCATCTTTTAATTCTTTAATTACATAATCTATTGTAGTTATTCGATGATATTTTTTAAGTGCGTCCCAAAAACCTGGGCATATATCAAAATGGTAATATCTATTTTTTGATTCGATGATTACGTTTGAGTCTAATAAATACAAATCAGACCTTTTCCAAAATATTGTATATGGTTTTTAGCTTCACGTTTAAAATGTCCTGTGCTTCTCGATATGTTATTTTATTAGTTTCGATTGCGTACTTAACAATTTTTATGAAATAATTGCCATATCTTTTATTGTAAGTTTTGTAAAAATCTCCACCTCTAGATTTTTTCTTTCTTTGCATCAATTCTATTTGTTGATATTCTTCTACAACTTGACCATATAATTCTTCGAAAACATAACGATCAATTTTATTTGTATTGAGCAATTTATATAATGCCGCTAATTTGCTGATGTTATATCTATTGCTAATTTTGTCTAACAATATTAAATCTATCTGATTGGGTAACTTTCGTATTTCTTTTTCGGGCAGCAATACTTCAGCGGTCACTTTATTACAGAATTGTTCTATTCTATTACTGCTTGTTATTTGGATATCAGAAAATTCACTTTGATTAATAAGGATATGGACAAATTCATGAATCAATGTAAAAATTTGCGCTTTTTTGCTATCATTTTCATTGATATAAATAATAGGTGCATACTTGTTTACATAAACCGCTCCTCTTATTTCTTCTATATCGATTTTTTCTCTATTATTGGTGCCTAAAACAGAGTTTCTGAAAACAAAGATTCTGTTTTCAATAAATTTTTGCAAAAGCTGATCTAAAATATCTTTAGTAGGAAGAGATGGGATCTCCAGCCAGTTTCGTATTTCTTCTGCTATTTTTTTATAATTACTATCTGTATTAAATTTTCCTATAAAATCTAAGGGTTCATACCCTTCGCTTCTAAAAAAATCTTCTAAAAAAAGTTGTTTTTGTTCCAGCTGCAAGAGGAGTTTTTTTATATTAGAGGAGACGGGCTTTTTATTTTTTACAGTTCGGAAGTCAGGGACAGGAAGTTTTTCTTCGGGAGGATTTTTGAGATACAGATATCCAAAAGGTATTTCTAATATTTTTGCCAACTTTTGTGCTTGTTTGAATGTAGGTTTTTCTTTTCCTTCTATCCATGCGGCAACATCTTCTATCTTTTTGTGCAGTTTTTTAGCAATAGTATCCTCGCTAATATTTCTGGTCTCTATTGCCCATCGAATTATCCGAGGATTGATCAATGCTTTTTGCACCCTTTTCTCCCTACTTAGTCCTTAATAAAATTGTAACTAAATTTAGGTATTGTATAATTATACTTAATACAAATCTTTCGTTTTTTGATAGAAATCTTCTACAATATTTTTAGCTTCTTCAAGTTCAAGCCTATCTTTAATCCATTTAATATAAATACAGCCTCTATCTTCATAATAAGGTGCAATTCCCATTAAATCTTCTGCAGTCATGAAAGTGTCAATATTATATTCATAGATTAAATCATCGAAGCACTTTTCTAAATGTTCAACCTGTGTAGTGGAAAGATTATCCAGTTCATCGATAATATAACCTCTATTTTCTAATAATGTAATTATTCTTGTAAAGGTTTTGAGTGGATAAGTTTTTTTACAAATTATATCCATAGTTTTCCTTTTTTTACTGTGTAGTTTTATCCTTTTGCTTATAAAAAACACATCTCGTGCAACCATTCAAATTTTTATTCTACCCCAACCATACTATTAGTACACTTAATGAGACACCATTTTTTTTGATGAATATCTCATAGGGTTCCAAGCTCTTTTTCCAATTTTTCGAGTTCTTCTTTCATCATATCTATCGCAATTTCTAGCAGTTCAAGCCCCTTTTGTTGATCGAGTTTTAGCGCTACAATTGCTCCGCCGTCCCAATCGTTCTGAAAATGAAAACCGGTTAGTTTTTTGCATCCCTGCCTGATGCTATGTGCCATTGATTCATTATCTTCAATAGATCTTTTTAACTCATTAATACGTGCTGCCAAAATATTCCCTTTTTCGAGCTGACTCATTGTCATTTCTCTCCTCCTTTTGGTGTCAAATCAATGCGTCTATCTTCGTTTGAAAACTTCTTTAACATATAAAGCTCCGTTACCGTCGAACCAACCAAAAAACCAAACAGCATCGAGCTGATGCAGATCGCCGCAATATCTATCAAGTCATACATTTCCACTCCCTTTGTTGCAAATAGTTGAAAAAGAATGCCGCTTCGCCTACCGTTAGGCCTTGAGCGCTAAGCTCTTTTAACAGTTCCTTTTGTGCGCGCATCGTTTCTCGCACCTTTTTGAGTCTTTTCACTCTTTTGTCTTTGAGCATTAGGCTTGGATTATGCATCTTTATCCTCCTGTGGTAATGACTCCATAAACGCATCGAGTTCGCTTTTGCGCCAGACGACGCGGGAGTTGTTGACGTTTCCGAGCTTGCGACCTTTTGGAAAATGAGGGAACTCTTTGCGAAATCTGTCAAAGGTTGATTCGCTCACGCCTATATGTTTGGCGGCCTCTTTTTTGGTGAGCCACCTATCTTCTTGCACAGGTGTGATCTTGGCTATCTCCGTTTTGATGGACTCGATAAGCTTTGTCTCGCTCAACACTTTGAGTAGTGCTTCTTCCACATCTTTGCGTATGTCGATGGTAACTGCCATATATTCTCCTTTCTGCCCCTCGCCGATCCCCGCGCCAAACTTACATGTAAGGAAGGAAAGACTCGAGCGTTTTAAGCACGGGGACCGGCCAAGGGCTGAGTGCATTGGCGAGCCTTTGGTATAATTGGTATGCAGGACCCAAAGGCTCGTTCATACACTCAAGGAGCCAAAATGAACACAAGAGAGCGCCGCCAGGCGAAAATTGCCAAGGAAGCCGAAGATTACACTTACAATCTCAAGCTTCATCTCGATGCCAAAAGAAGCACGCTTGATACGATCCTTCGTGTCTCTATGCCTCACCAGCTTGCCAATATGCGCACCATTATGTGGATAAATCTTTTGCTCATTGGCTTTTCTTTGCATATGAGCGGTATCTATGGCCTCAACATCTGGCTCTATCTGTTTTGGCTAGCCGCTTCCTTTGCCATAGTGCTTATCATCGCGGCCATGCTGCAAAGGCGTATCAAGTATTACGGCTGCATAGAAGACAACGACTTTATGGCGGACAAGATTCATTACAATTCGCCGTATGCCAGAGCGGAGGCCATCTCGGTGCTTATCAATATGGTGGATGGTGCGATACAAAAAAACTTTGACATAATGGGCTATTTGGCAAAATGGATGCACACTGCGCTTTGGGCGAGTTTGGTCGGTATGCTCTCTTTTGTACTGTACAGCGGTCTTGCGATCTATCACAAGGAGTATGCTGTGGCAAAAGAAAAACCAAAACCATCCAGAGTGAAGCCCATTACTCCTCCCCAGCGTCCAAAACCTGAGAGTGGAGAGCGAGGCTTAAATCCAAAAGCTGGTCAGTCAAAGCCAAAGTCTGACTAATCCTCTTCCACCATCCACCATATGATAAATGCCACAATAAGCAGCCATGTCAGCCATTCTTGAGACATTTTTTACCCCTTTTATTGGCCAAAGATAAAAACACTCTGGCGGTCTCCCTTTGGTATAATTGAGTAGAGCAAAAAACTTTTACCAGAAGGGAGACCGCGCGAATGTTCTCGTGGCTTGAAGGCCTCGATAAGAAAAGGTGGTGGAACATGTTCGTCATCATTGGATTTGTCTTCGCGGTCCTCTTCGGAACAAAGGCTATCACGATCATCGACCCAACTGCAGGGTTCCTCATGTCTCTTGCTACGCTCCTTTTTGGCATCGCTGAAGCTGCCAATCACCAAGAGGAGACGCAATATACAGTCGGCAGAGAGTATCATCATAACTCTTATATGCCGGAAGATCTCTTTGCGGATGAGTGGCAAAAAATGCCTCCGGTGCACATTCCTACCGGCAAAAAGTATGTCAGAAAGCCTATCTTTATAGGCGTTGTCCTTGACATAGTTTCAGCGATACTCTTCCTTGCTGGCATTGCCAAGCTTTTCGTCTGAGTTGTCAAAGAACTTTGAGCGATACCGCTCAATGGAGCCTTGCACTCAAGGCTCGATGAGAGGTATTTGATATAATTTTCAAAAAGGAATCTCTATGGAAAAATCTCCACTTTCTCTCGAACTTCTCTCTCGCGTCAAAGAGATCAAGTTTTTCTCAGATGAATACGATGAGACCGAGGAGATGAATGAACTCCTCAAAAAAGGATGGGTTCTCATCGCTATCACTAAATGGGTCTACGATACTGGCTCTGAAAGGAACTCTTTTTATCTTGCTCGTCTAAATGACGCATCACCTCTTCAAAAGCAATGACTTCGTTACGCGTCAATTTTCTGAGGCTTTCGACCAATGGTAACACCCTGTGCACAAGCTTTCTTGCGTAGCTCCTTTTGTTTGTGTGGGGGTTTGCAACCATATAGATTTCCATTTCTTTGTTATCCACTTTTTCCACGATCCTTTCAAGCAGATCATTCATTTTTTCCTCCTGTATGGCAAAGATCATGAGCTGCCGCTCAATGGAGCCATCCGGTGATGGCTCTATGAGAGGCGGTATAATATTTATGCGAGGAGGCTATATAAAAATAGGAGGATTTATGGAAGCCGTTAAAAATCAGTTTGGAAAAACCAAATACGATCTTGCGATAAAAATCGCAGACGACTTAAGCCTTGCAAGTGAATGCAAAAAAGAAGCTGGATATCGCAAAACAGAACGAGGATTTTTGATCCCAGACAATATCCAGCAAGTTGACAAAGCTTTAGACCTTTATCTTGAAAGAATCAACAAGATTCTTGATGCTATCAACTTTGGGTAGGAATATAAACTCTAATCTCAAGAATTTCATCCTCTTCTGAATTAGGTGCAGGTTGAAATTCGATCTTTATAATGGATAGACCAAGCTTGCACTCTAAAAATTTGGCAAGCTTTTTGATAAGCTTACTGCGCATAGCATTCCTTTCTTTCCTCCTCGCATTTTCAAAGAACTCAGAGCTAACCGCTCAATGAAGCCATCCGGTGATGGCTCTATGAGAGGCGCTGGATTTGGGTGTAAAATCCTTTGCAGTTTCTTTTGATGTAATCGAGTATGCGTCTATCCAGCGGTGAAGGTTTTTTGCCGCCGCATTTCGCATAGAGCCTCGTGCGCAAGGCGCCGATGGTCGTTTGGACTTCCTGTGCCATATCTTCCAGGCTTTTGCCTTTGAGTGCCAAGCAGAGCTTGACATTTTGCAAGATGGTCAACTTGGGATTAAACCGCATGTGCACAAACCTCGTTCATTTTGAATGTATTTCGCTATAATTTATTAGCGTTATAAGAATGAAAATGTTTATTGAATGTATTATACATCTAAAATACATTCAATGTCAAGGGTTTGTTATGGAAAATCATTCAGATATGAATGTTAGAGACATTCTAAAACGAATAAAATATGCATTGAATGTAGATAAAGATAAATTAATCAGTGAAAAGTTGGGAATCCCCTATCCAACGTTAGATACATGGAAAAGACGTAATAAAATTTCTGAAGGGAAATTGCGGGAAATAGCAAAAAAATTGAATGTAGATTATGAATGGCTTTTGAATGGTAAAACTGTTAACACTACTTCCCAAACCTCTCCCCAGGTCATCTCTATCCCCTATTTCCCCGATACGTTCGTCTCTGCCGGTGGCGGAGCATACAACTACAGCTCGGCGCCGAAGCAGATCACCTTTACCAAAGATTTCCTCGAAGAGGTGCTCTCTGTCAAGAGTTTTGAGGGGCTGCATCTCATCACGGCGGTAGGCGATAGCATGGAGCCATCCATAGAGGAGGGAGACAAGCTTTTGGTGCTGGACTATGCCAAAGAGGGGCACGCCTTTATAGACGGCGGGGTGTATGTGATAGCCTATGCCAGCGGCGTCGTGGTCAAGCGCGTCTATCTGCGCCAGGACCACATCATCCTCCATAGCGACAATCCAAACATAAGCGACGAAAAGCTCTCGGGCGACGACCTGGAGGCTGCCAAAGTGATAGGCAGAGTAGTAGGGATAGTGAGGAAGATGTGAGAGTTTGAGTGAGCAATAGTAAATCATAAAAAAGGAGCATCGATGAGCATATCAAAACGCAAACTTAAATACTACAATCTCAATTTTTCTTTGTATCATAACGGAAGTGAAATCCCCCAAAATCCGAAAAACATTATAGAGCAATTTTTGCACAACTACGATTCATGCAATCATTTGGAGCGTAAAATGGATATCAATAATAATCGCTTCTGCTTCCTTGATAGTTCTTATAATTATGATTATCCATATCTTAGTGGATTTTTCATTTCAGCAAAAACGCAGCATAGGCCACCACTGATCGATGAGACGACGCTGAGTAAGCGGCGAAATCCAAAGCATCTTACAGAAGGTGAAGAGGAGAGAACACATTTCGTCATTAAAATCGATGAAAGCACAGGCGATTTAATCTTGCTATTAGAGTCTCGCAATGTGGGTATAACTGTTGGCGTGATAGCAAGATATATAAAAAGAATGCTAAGAGATAGTAATATTGAGTTTAAATGGAGTATAATTACAAAAGAAAACTTTATCGATGAGCTAAGAAACCTCTATCAGGTGAAAGTGTGCGATATATATGTCCAAAAAGATATTTTAGGTTCGGATGCTTTGCGGTTTGCCAACCCATCGGAGAATATGCAAGAGGAGGTTATGCTTACCATTAAAGCAAAACCAAGAAAATCTATTAAAGAAAAAACTATGGAAATCGCGCACAATTTTCTTGGAGGTACAAGCGAGCATATAAAAAGGATAAAAGTGGTTGGAGTTGATGACAATAAAAATCCCGTTACGCTCAATACTACAGCTGCGCAACAAGACAAATATGTAAAAGTTAATCTTGATGAGGAGACGAAAATAGTCGATTCTGATGATATGTTGCAAAAAATGAGAGAAATTTTAGAGGATTTTTAAGTGTATAGGGAGTTCTATTTTCTCATCGAAGCTTATATAAGGACGCTGACAAAAAAAGAGGTAGTCTACGAGATTGTAATGCCGCTTTTTGTAGCACTTGCATTCCCATATATTTTCAATATCACTGTCAATAAGGATATTATTGCTTCTATTATTAATCTCATGGCAATTATCTTGGGATTTGTCGTAGCAACTATTACAATCCTTCTCACATCTGGTGACAATAATCTAAAGTTATCAAAAGAGTTTCGTCTTGATAAAAAAGTTTTTGGTAAAGATATCACGCTTTTTCGCCAACTTCTTATACTTTTTTTCTATATAGCTTTTGTGGCTATGATAGAATTGATTGTGAGTATTTTAACCATTTATTTTGGATTATATGGGAAAATATCTACGGCGATAAACCTCTTTTTGATTTTTCATCTTATTTTACTAAGTATTAGAAATCTTACAAATCTCTTTTTTATTGAATTCAGATAGCTATATGTGGCAAATCGGGTTGATCACACCGAAGGGAATATCCTTGAGGGGAGTTACTTTAATATTTTTTTTATACTCTCTTTTTGGGAAGAGTGCATCATAATTTTTTGTGGCTATTGCTTCTTTGATAGCGTCGCTCTCTTCTTGGTAGCGTTCTTTGAGGCGAAAGAGTGTGAGGTTTTTGATCTGTTCGGGGGATAGGGTGCTTTTGAGCTTTTTGATTCCCTCTTCATAGCGAAGTGTATTTGAGCCTTTGCATCCTCGAAAGAGCTTTTTGAGCTCACTCCCCCACCAGTATGAGAGATATGCTTCAAGGCTCAATTCTAAAAATTTCGGTTTTCGTATTAGCTCCATGCTTTTATTTTTGAGAGCGTAGATTCCGACATCTTTGTCTATGGTATCGATTTTGTCGAGGAATTTTTCTGCCAAAACGATGTTGACATAATTTGCATATTTTTTATAGTGTTCTATTTGTTTGTCGAGTCGCTTGAGAGAGTCTTTTTCACTTTTTATTTCATAGATAGAGATGTATCCGTTGACGACGAAGATATCTGCTCGCACCAACCCTCTGGTATTTGCAAAAATATTCCCCAAGCCTATCTCAGGAACTACGATAAAATGTTTCTCTTTTGTAACAAGGTGCTTGATGACCGTGATTTTTATCTTTTTTTCGTCCATGTATTTCATATTTTGATATCAAGGTTCAATATGGATTTCTTTATAAATGGCTATGGGTGTTATGATAATAGAATGGGGAGGGAAAAAAAGATTTTTAATACCTTCCGAAAATTGTCTACTTGAACTGATGAAATCTTCCACTGAGGAATGTTCATCACCGGTTCCTTGATGTTTGTTTTCGTAAAATCCTATAATATGAATATCATCAAGACCAGATGCGCCATGTTTTAATTGAAAAGTATCTGGATCTTCTGCTAAAAATTCTCTTTTTAGTGAGCCTACGATAGAGTACGCTTCAGTTTTAAGTAACAAAATAGAATCTATCGATACGTGATCCAAAAAAGATTTGATGAGTTTTTTGATTTGCCGAAGCTCTTTTTTCTCTTTGGAGGTTTTGACTTGTTCTAAAAGGAACATATCTCCTATGTCCGCAAAAAGCTTCAAAACATTGTTGGTAGCGATATGGAGATTGCCCTCTGCTTTCACGATATCGCCTTGGCAAGCATTCTCTATATCGCAAGAGTTTTTTGAGAGGACCGTCAGAGTATCGATGATGATAAGTTGTTCAGGATCTATTTGTTCTTTTTTTGTTTCATGTATGGATTTGTAGCCGGAGAGCGCCCCGCTCATTAGTGGCTTTATGCCGCCTTCAACTTTTTCAGCTTCTTGTTCTGCTGTGCCGGTCGTCTGTTCTACTTGCTTCAAAAGTCCTTCAAACATTTGCGCATAAAATGCGTCTATACGATCTTTGTCAAGATACAAAAAATCATATAATACCATCGGTCTTTCTTATACGTTTGATGTTTTCTCTGGTTTTGGCGAATCTGCGCTGAAATTTTTTTCTCTCACGTTTTTTATATTCATAAATTTTTGCAAAAAACTTCCGCATTTCTTCGTTGTATGTGTGCAAATACTTTTTCATTTCAGCGTAGGTTTCTTTTCTCATTATCTATAACTCCATAGCACTGTAACTAATTATACCTGCTTAATACTATTTATCGCCTTAATAGAACCTTATTTTTTATCACTTCCTTACATCCACATAAATCGCTGTTATTATTGTATCACGAATGTATAATATTTGACAAATCATTCAAATGAATGTAAAATACATCAAATCTGCCACACCGGGAGGCGGGGATTTCTTCCTCGGCTCTCGCCTCCCGCCTCGCGGTGTGGCAAGCCGAGGAGGAGACAATGGTAGAAAAACGACGACACATCTACAAAGCCATCACAGAGGCGCTTGCCGCGTTTGAAGATAGGCACTACATCAGCGCCAGGCAGCATTTCGCACCGCTTCTTGGACTGCGCGGTCCCAACGCGCACATCATGCTCTCCAATCTCTTGAACTTCACTTCCTACTCCATGATGAGCAAAAAGATGCATATCGACCAGGTAGCCGTCATCACCGAAGAGCTCACGGAGAGCGGCGATAGAGACATAGCGCTGAAGATGTGGGATCAGATCCTGGATGCATATGGATTCAAGGTCACTGAGGGCGCCACATCGCAAGAGGCGTGCGCTATCGACGTGACGATGGTATTCAAAACGGCGCTCGATATCGATCGCAAGCACGGCACGCTGGCGCAAGAGATACTCCAGGCTCTGGAAGATGGAGTAGTGGAGGAGTATGAGATAGAGACGATAGAAAAGGCGGCGTATGAGCTAAGAGCTGCCGTGAAGATGCTGGAGAGCATCATAGAACAATTCAAAAAGGCAGGGCGATGACCACCTTCAACACAATCCTCTCAAAGACCCTCTCCCACGAAGGGACGTATTCAAATCGTAAATCAGATCGAGGCGGGGAGACTTACAAGGGTATCTCCCGCAAGTATCACCCAAAGTGGCCGGGCTGGAAGATCATCGATGACGCGAAGAATCGCATTGGCGGCATCGAGGCGTTAAAAAGAGGTGATGTGACTCCTGTGCTGGGAGCCGAGGCGCAAGAGGAGCTGGAAAAGCTGGTGCGAAGCTTTTACAAGGAGAAGTTTTGGCACCGCATCAAAGGCGACGCGCTGAGCATGATAGATGATGAGATAGCCTTTTTGGTGTTCGACGCCACGGTCAATCCGACGGATCGCACCAATGGAGCGAAGATGCTCCAGGAGGCTCTCAACCAATTGGGCTATAAGATCGCGATCGACGGCGCGATAGGTCCCGTGACATTGCATACGCTCTCTTACGCTATCGATGAGTGGGGCAGAGAAAACGTGCGGGAGATGTTTCGCAAAATCAGGGCGCTGCATTATGCGCGTGAAGTGAAACGCAATCCCCGTCAAGCCATCTTCATCGATGGCTGGATCAAGAGGGCGCTGGGGCTGGCGTGACACGAGGTGAGCTTTGGCTCAAGCGACGCTTGGAGTGGTTAGACAAGCTGGAGCGAGGCGAAGTGAAGGCGGATCTGAATGAGTTGGACTTCACGGCGAATTTGCCAAAGCCGCTGCCACGAAAAGAAGCATTTGCGTATTACAACGCCAAGCTTGCCAAATATTGGGGGAGCAAGATGGGAGAGTTTGACAAAGAAGTGGAAAGACTTGAAAAGCTTCCAAAGCACAAATATGGATCCATCAAGCTTTCCACTTTTTTGGAGGCGCTTAGGGCTGCGTATGAGCTAGGCAAAGTAACAGCAAAAAACAAGGAGGCGTTATGAGACTGCCACCAAAGGGAGGGCAAAACAGAGCTCTCTACGACTATTTGGCCGAGGGCAATAAGATCACCAGCCTTGAGGCTGCGCAAAAGTTTGGGATACTCAATTTGCCACAGCGCATATTTGACCTCAAAAAGAAGTTTGGCCTCAAGATCGGCAGCAAAGTCGTGCACAAAGGCAAAGTGAAATATTGCGTCTATTGGATGGAGCGATGATACTGAGCGAGTATGACATAGCCAGAAGCGTACTTAGCTCGCTGCTTCATTGCGATATGTCGCCGTATTCTGAGCAGCTTAAAAACTTCAAGATAGAGCCGCAATACTTTACGCACCCAGTGCATAATGCGGTCGCAAAAGCGATAGAAAAACTTCAGGCAAAAAACTACCCTCCCTATGATGTGTATGTGCAGGAGCTGCTCGGTATCGAGACCGGTGATGAGTATGTCAAAAACGAATATGCCCTGATACTTGCAGCAAATCCATATATGACTCCACAAGAGCTAAAGAGGATCTACGCAATCCTCAAGCGCAGACACGCCACAAGACTGCTAAAGGCACTCAGATGATAGAAAAGATTGAGAAGATAAAACGCCAAATCCTCGACATAGAGCGAAAGATAGAAAGAGAAGAGGACATACGCGAGATAGTCGCTCTCAAAAAGCAAAGAATCAAGCTTGAGAGCGAGCTTGTGGAGCTGATGGAACAAGAATTTGGCGAGGCCAATGATGCCGGTGTCGTATCGCTGGCTGAGGCGATACAGCTCTATGAAGCTATGCCAAAAAAGCCGGTGTATGCCACGGGCATCGAGGCGCTGGATAAGCACTTTGGCGGTGGGTTGGCGATGAGTCAGCTGGTTATTGCTGCCGGGGAAAAGGGCGCTGGCAAAACGCTTCTTACGATGCAAATACTCAAAAATGTCTCCCGTGGCTGGAGGACGATGCTCTTTAGTCTGGAGATGCCCTATTGGAAGGTAGTGGAGCGGTTTCAAAAGCAGCAGCTAAATGAGAGGATACTAACCAATCTCAACATTGCGGATAAGAAATTCACTCTCGAAGCGATAGAGAGCATCATCCGCATCGAGGCTGCGAAGGGGACGAAATTTTTCGTCATAGACTCGCTGATGAAGATAGCCACGCTCAAAAACTTCTCCAGCACCGCTGAGCGCTATTCGCATATATCGGCGACTTTGAGCCGTCTGGCCGTGGAGCTGGATGTGATCATATTTTTGATAGCGCAAATGAGCAAAGAGGATACAAAGAACGGGCACAAAGGTCTCAAGTATTCAGGCGATCTGGAGTATGACGCCGATGTGATCCTCTACATCCTCAAAGACAAAAACGTGCTGAGTAAAAGAGTGCTTATATGCGATAAAAACCGCCAAAACGGCGAAGAGTTTAAAGAGATCATCTACATCGACAAAAACACGCTGGAGTTTAAGTCCGAGCCGGCGGTGGAGGTGGTCTATAACGAAGACAAAATCAATATGGAGGTGATTTGATGTTGGATCAAGATTATGCGTTGTACCCGTTGAAATTGGTCAATGAGCTGTTTATGCAAGGCAATAGGAAAAAGGCGCGTGCTTTTATGGAGTATTGGCATGATATGCATGTGATAGAAATAGCACAAGATGAGTATCTGTACGCGAAAGAGTGGGGATTGAGTGTGGAGGAGGCTGCCGATTGGATCGATGATTTCAATAACGAAATAGATAGATTTGCACGGGAGTGGAGAGAAAGGTCAGAGAAACATTTTCAAAAGTGTATAGAGCTGGAGGAGCAGGAAAATGGCGAGAGTTGGAATTTATAAATCTTACCCATCCGATTATGTCAGATGGCTGAAGCAAAACGGCAAGAGGAAAAAGGCATCGGCTTTTATGGAGTATTTCGACGACAGTGAGAATGATGATCATTTCTCAATAAGCTTTTATGCAAACTCCTGGGGAGTGGCTAAGTCCACTGCCTGGAGTTGGATACAAGAGTTTAAGGAAGTGATCAATAAATTTAGTGTATATTGGGAGCTGAAAAACAAACAAAAAGACTCCCGAAAAAGCTCTCAAAAAAAATTTACCCGAACGCAAACCGAACGCCAGCCGAACGATTTGGAACAGAGTCATACCTCTGAAACTACCGAAAAATCGAGCTTTTCAGATAATAGAAAAAATCCAGCCGAACGCTTGCCGAACGAAGTATATAATATATACGATGATGACAATATAAGCGGTTCGCTGCATGACAAACACTTCAACGATCTCTTTTTCATCTACAGACAAAATTATAAATTTGCTGGTAATAGGGACAATGCCTATCAAGAGTATAAAAAAATCAAAGACAACATAGGCTACGAAAAACTCAAAAGAGCAATAATCTTCTATTTGCATGATCCAGATATAGAAAAAAGATATAACTTTGCAAATTTCCTCAAAAATCGGGTCTATCTCTCATATATCCCCAAAAGGCTCAAGATCAAAATAGGCAAAGAGTGGAAAATAGGCACATACGATGATACGCAAAACATCTTCGTGGCGGATGATGGATTCAAGGGCATATTGGAGCCGCAAAGACTTGTAGAGCTTTTTGCAAAAGGGGAGCTGGAGTTTGTGCAATGAAATTCAATGTGAAGCTTGAAAACGTTGAAGGCTTGGAGAAGCTTTTGGATGAAAAAATCTATCGTAAAGCTTTGCAAAGAACCATCAAAAGAATGGGAACGAAGTTTAAAAAAAGAGCCATGAAAGAGGTGCGCAAGACGTATAACGTCAAGGCAAAAACACTCAAAGCGCACATCAAAGAGCATATGAGTAAGGCAAGTAACAACGGCATAGAATGGCGCTTTAGTGTAACGGGAAGGCCTGTCAATCTCATTCACTTTGGAGCTCGCCAGACGAGCAAGGGTGTGAGCGTCAAAGTCAAAAAAGGAAATGGCAGAAGAGTCATCAAAAGTGCTTTTATCGCTCATGATAGTGGAGGTCATAAGCGTGTATTTATGCGAAAAGGCAAAGAGCGCATGCCAATAGAGTCAAAGAGCACACTCTCTTATCCGCAGATGTTCAACAAAGAGATCATAGATAAAGCCATGAAAGAGGTTGAGGAAAATTATGAAAAAGAATTCAAGCACAATCTTGACTACTATCTGGGGAGATTGAAGTGAGAAGAGTCATCAAAGCAATAAATATTGCGGGTCCTGTTTGGCCAAAAATCTCCTGCGGGCGCTTGCGAGCGCGGGATTTGGATAGTTTTTGGGGTGTCAACTTGGTTGACACTTTGAGTTGTGTAAACGTTGACAGTTACCGAGAATAGGGGGCGGAGTGGTATTGGTGTCACAAAGAAAATTTGCAAAGCTTATTGGGCGATCGCATGCGTATGTGAACAAGCTCGTGAAGCAAGGCGTGATACCGACGCACAATGGAAAGATTAATCCCGAAGAAGCGAAGCGCATCCTCGAAGAGCACAAAGACCCAGCACGCGAGGCGCAGCGAAAGGCAAATGCGAAGCGAAGAAAAGAGAAAACCATTTTCGATGCTGCTGGTGGCTATGAGAGTTTGGCAGATATGACGCCTGAAGAGCGCAAAGCGTATGAAGAGGAGCGAAGGCGCGAGGCTGAAAGAGCCAAAAGAGTCATCGAAGAGGTGGAGCGTGCCGGGCTGGAAGTGAGTGAGGAGCTAAAAGAGCTTGCAGCGAAAAGCAGTCTCAACGAAGCCAAGACAATCTCGGAAATACTCAATGCAAAGCTCAAAGAGATCCAGTATAAAAAAGAGGTGGGAGAGCTTGTGAGCAAAGCTGAAGTGGAAAGAGAAGCGTTTGAGTTGGCGCGAAAGGTGCGTGATGCGATACTGAGTGTGCCAGATCGTGTGAGTGCGATGATAGCCACAAAGAGTGATCCAAAAGAGATCCGAGACATTCTAACTCAAGAGCTGCACCATGCTCTTGCAGCTTTGAGCAAGGAGGCGGTATGAGTGCGTTGGTCTATACAAGAGCGTTTTTGCAAGGATTGGAACCCGATCCACTTATCACAGTGAGCGAGTGGGCTGACAGGTTTCGCTACTTGCCAAAAGAGTCGAGTGCGGAGCCTGGTAAGTGGCGTACCCAGAGGTTTCCATTTTTGCGTGAGATCATGGACGCACTCAGTCCCCAAGACCCAACGACTGAGATCAAGCTCATCAAAGGCACGCAAATAGGTGGGACTGAGATAGCCAATAACTTTTTGATGTGCTATATGGACATCTACCCATCGCCGATGCTTTTGATGCTGCCGACTGAAACTTTGATGAAGAAGCATCGCACGATGAAGCTCATCCCATCCATCAAAAGTGTGCCAAGGCTTTTGGCCAAAATCAAGCCGGGTAAAACAAAAAGTGATGTGGGTGAGACCACGATGATGGAGTTTCCCGGCGGGAGTTTGATGTTTGGTTACTCCAACTCCACCGCAAACTTTAGAAGCCTCTCTTTTCGTGTGGTGTGTCTTGACGATGTGGATGGTTATCCAGACGATGTAAACGGCGAGGGGAGCCCAATCGTTTTGGCCAAAAACAGAGCAGATAACTTCCCCAATAGAAAAATCTACATCAACTCCACGCCTACCATCAAGGGCATTAGCCACATTGAGCGTGAGTATGAAGATAGCGATCAGCGTGAATACTATATGCCTTGCCCCTTTTGCAAAGAGCTTATCAAGTTTGAGAAGGAAAATTTTGTCTATGAGTATGATGAAAAGAGCTATGAGCTTACAAGCGATGTGCGCTACAAATGCCCAGAGTGCGGTGAGCTCATAGAAGAGTATCACAAAACGTGGATGATGGATGAGAAGAATGGTGCCAAATGGATCCCCCAAAATCCCGGGCACCCATACAAAGGCTATCGACTGCCTTCATACTATTCGCCTATTGGATTTTTGAGCTGGGAGAAGATCTTTAGAGAGTATCTCAAAGCCCTCAAAGCTAAAAACGAAGAGGATGATCGCAAGCTCAAGGCGTGGGTGAATATTCGGGATGCTTCGCTATACGAAGAGCATCACGAAGCAAGACCCCAGAGCGATATATTGCTGCTCAAGCGTGATCTCGCTCCAGGTATCGTTCCGCCAAATACCGCCTTTTTGGTGATGAGCGTGGATGTGCAGCTCGATCACTTCTGGTATGAGTTACGTGCTTTGCAGTATGGCAACTCCAAGCACGTGGTGCGCTACGGCAGAGTGGAGAGCTGGGTAGAGCTGGAAGATATTTTTAGCACCTACTATGAAGACAAAGATGGCAACAAATATATGGTCAAAAAATGCGCCATCGATAGCGGGTATCGCACGGATGAAGTCTATGAGTTTTGTGCGATGCACAGCAATGTGTGCATCCCTATCAAGGGGGCTGAGAAGATGATAGGACCTTGGAGAATATCAGATGTTACAAAAAAGAAAGATGGCATCACTATCGCAACGGGGCTCAAGCTCTATACGATCAATACCAAATACTTCAAAGATATGCTTCACGCAAACATCGATAGATCCATCGAGGCTGCGAAAGAGGGAGAGATGGATCAAAACAACGTGCTTACACTGCATAACGAGACCACTGAGGAGTTTGCCAAGCACTACACCAGCGAGGTCAAAGCCGAAGAGGTGAATAAA
>Ga0256832_1001180_pt1 | contig 17593 bp, 16 predicted proteins | sample 134614metaG_FD_190534 | JGI IMG/M metagenome (GOLD analysis project Ga0256832, IMG submission 190534) | Hydrothermal vent microbial communities from Lau Basin, Pacific Ocean - 134-614 | ecosystem: Environmental > Aquatic > Marine > Hydrothermal vents | place: Pacific Ocean: Lau Basin | collected...
GTATCGAGGCTTGTGCGGTGTGTGGTGTAGTATGCCGCAGCCTGTGCGGGTGTGCTGCCCGCCTCTTGGTAGAGTTTCGTTATCTTTGCTTGGGTATCTTCCGTGATGCGTATGAGGTTCCCCTCACTACAGCTATCACTCTCGAGACACTCTCTTTGTTTGCGCAGCCCCTCTAGGGTGAGCTCTTTGGCACGTATCTCTAGGTAAAAGTAGCTTGTCTCGTCAAGTCCCGCTAGTAAGCCTTTCGGCGTTATCATGAGTAAAAGTGCGATAAGTGCTAGTCGTATCATCTCTTCCCCTTAGTATGCTATGCGCATGACTTGGTATCGCATCAGTGATCTATATCCACGCTCATCTACGGCGCGTACTCCCAGGGTATAGCGGCCGGGTTTGAGGCGTACGCCGTGGTTGTCACGTCCATCATATTCGATGGTATTGGTACCCGCAGGGAGGTTCGCATACTCGCGAGTCGCCGCGACCGTACCGCTATCCGCATCGAAGATCACCAGCTCTACCGTAGCGCTTCTTGTCAGATCAAAAGTTATTTTGAGGGTTTTGGGTTTGCCTCCGTCTTCGTGACTCGACGGCACGAAAATCGGCGGCGCGACTTGTACGTCTCCTATATGCACACCCCCTTTTACATAGATCGTGTTATCGGGCATGCTATACCACCAAGCACCGTAGAGAAAGTATCTATACGGTGGGGGCGTCACGAGAGCTCCGTCGTCGTTTTGCGAATACCAGATATCGGTATAGCTTCCTCGGCCCAAAGGCTGTCTATTTCTAAAGGTAATGATCCTTGTGTTGGAATCCGTATACCCCATGAAAGATACCACCTCACCGGCTCTAGGTAGCGTAAAGGTGATGCGCACGGGACGATTGTCAAAAGGGGCGAAAGTATACGGAGCCGTGGAGCGGCTCATACTGTGTCGCGCACCTCCGGTACTCTCTCTTAGATCCAGTTTCTTGATCTTGCCGTCCTCTTTATAATAGATGACGGCATAGTAGGGCCCCTCTTTGAGCTCGATACCGTCTTCTGCGCGCCCGTCCCACACATCGTCATATTCTCCTGCGGCTCTTTGGCTCCAAGGCACCAAAATACGCACAGGGTTACCTGCTCTATCTTCGATCACTATCTGCACCTGTGCATCTGCAGCTAGTTTGGTATGGATAGTCGCACTCTCCCCAAGCTCGGGATCTATCGTATCGGTATCTACAGAGAGCGTCACCTGCTGATGTACCCGTATGCTCGTAGAGTCTACCGCCACACGACCGTCGCTTGTGCGCGCTTCGATAGTGGGGTAGAATGTGCCTGCAGCGGTATATGTGTGCTCTACTCTCGGCGTTTGCGTACTGTTATAGTCCCATGTGCCGTCTCCATCAAAATCCCAGCGATATGAGACGAATCCTTTATCTTGCGGATCTGTCACGCTGGCATCTAATACGACTCGCAACGGAGCCACTCCCTCTTGAGGCGTAACAAGCGCTTGTACGGTAGGCGCACCTTCTTCGGACGCTCGTACCGTCGTAGTGGGTGCGCTATATATAGCCGTGGCGCCCCGGGTATCGGTGACACGTAACTTGGCACTATAAACACCGGTTTTCGTGTAGGTGTATTGGGTATCTCCCGTTTCGGTGCTCTCATAATCCCACACGCCGTCTCCGTCGAAATCCCACTCATACTTGGCTATGCCTTCGTTGTCGTTTACGGTGACGTGAAAATGTACCGTTAAAGGTACGGAACCGTTGGATGGTTCTAGATCTACCCGTACTCTCGGAGGCTCGTTCGTAATATGCACCGTCACGTTACCTTCAGCGACTTTGTTGTTTGCATCTACGACCTTAAGCCCTACCACGTAATCACCCGGCACATTATAAGTACGCGAAGTGGAGTCTGGAAAGAGGTTTGAGATCTCATAATTTCCGTCACCGTCCATATCCCAATAGTAGTGGATGATGGCCGTATCTGTCGTTACTCTAGGATAGAAGCGTATCGTTGCAGGTGCCGGAGCGCTACTTGGAACGGCCACCGGAACGGCGGAAAGCGTCTCTTTTTGGCGCAAAAAGATAGAAAAGGTAGCGCCTGCACTATTGCCCGCTCTATCCGAAGCATTGACCTCCATCTCGATATTGCCGTACGTCAGCGGGTGCTCCTCATCGGGTGTATATGTATAGATGTCCGTCTCGTTTCCTTCATGCACCAGCGTGACCGTGCGATTTTCTTCTACAAAACGTAACGTCACGCTCTCGGGATCGACCCCCGTACCGTTTTCGTCATCTTTGATGCTAAAAGTGAGCTTTTGCAAAGGATCGACGATGACACTCCCCGGCTGTGGATTTTGAAGGATAATAGTAGGCGGCGTGGTATCGTAGCGCCCTTCGTAAAAGAACTCATACGCTCCACGGTTGCCAAGCTTATCGGCAATAAATAGTGTGACACGAAAACGCCCCATGGGCAATCTATGGTCGCTATCGGGAGCAAGGGCGATCACATCGGATTGCATAGAACAGCGTGCCGTCCAATTGCTATCGGCTACGTAACATTCCAAACTGTCCGGATCGATACCTATTCCGGCATCGTAAGCTTGGAATCGCAAGATAGTTTGATCATCGGTGATAGTGCTATTGGCTTCCGGTTCTTGGGCTTGGATGCGTGGAGGAAGCGTATCGACAAAGATCGTAACACTCTTTTGCGCTTCGCTGATGCCAAAAATTCTCTCAAAAAGGCGTCGACGCTTATAGGGCACATGCAAAGATATCGTCACGTTCCCTTCGGGCAAGAGCCTTGTCGGAGCAGGCTTATAAATGATTTGTAAAGGCTCTTTGTCACGGGGGCGATGATGTGCGACTTTTGTATCTTGCGTTCTCTGTTCTTCATTGACGAAAAGTTTACGTTTTTTGGTAGCTAAAAGCAGTTTAGCAGATTTATCTTTTGCGCTAAAAACTATGCTTATGTTATTTTCGTTTACCGCGGTACCGTCTTGTATGTCGGTCTCAAATTCGATGCCGCATCCCGTCATAAATAGTGCGATAAAAACAGCAACGATTATCTTCGCTTTTGCTCCAAAACTCTCTACCATGTATCCACCTTGAAAAGATGCTTAAATTGAAAAATTTTCCTACATATTTACTTAAGTATTAATTAAATCATATGCCGCCTCACTTCACAACAAAGTTTATACTCTTTGTAGCTACGTTACCGTCAAAAGTCGTCACATTGACGGTCATAATATGGGATCCTTTTTTTAGACCGTTCGGTTCATAGATCCATCGTATCGGAATGTAGCCTTGTTCTGCTTCCGAAACGAATCTACCGTCTACGTAAAAACTCACCTCGTATTGCTTTTTTTGCACAAGGGCTAGATCCTCTTTGTCCATTTGCAAAACTACCGTTACGGGTTTATCGTTTTTGAGTATGTATATTCCGTTTTTCTTAGGTGCTTTGAGAATCTTGAGCATCAGTTTCGGCGTCCTTTCATCCGACCTACATTTGAAGTAGTGCACCGAGATTCGTTTGCCGTCTCGCATCAGCATTTTGGAAGTAATCTGCTTAGGCAGGTTGCAAGAGAGTTGTTTACGCTTAAAATATGTGAGGTAGTCTTCTTTTGTATTGTTGGTGGTAATGATGGAATATTTTGGGAGAGCAAACGCGGTGATGGCAGCGATATAGCGAAAACGAGAAAAGTCTACATTTCCCGAATCGTTTTTAAAATTCCATTTATGGCGCACTTTGCCTGCGGATCTGGGTCGCCAATTTGATAAGATTCGTAGCATAGGGCCGCCGTCGATACCTACACGCACGAGTGTTCTCGCCGGTACGGGAAGGGTATAGGATATTGTGCCGTATATATCGGCTTTTCTATCAATATCTTGTAAAATCTCTCCACCGGTTTTGCGTGCATCATACTCCACTCGCCGACCATCCGTTTGCAGAATATAACGAAGCACGTACGCCTCATCCGGCACCACATCTCCATCACTATCCTTACCGTCCCAGACTACTCGGTATGTACCGCCTTTGGGCACCTTCATAGATATTGTTCGAATCAAACTCCAGTCGCTCGTATAGATTTCGATGCGCACTTCTCCCGCTTTGCTTGTTCGAAACGGTATCGCTATCTTCTCGCCTAAAGCGGGCGAAAATTCGCTCTTTGGTAGCTTTAAAGGCTCTATCGATGCCGCTAACGCCCATACCGTCCCAAGAAGCACGACTCCAAAAAGTACTTTTTTTATCATGGGTAGACCTTCAGTTCTCGAATTCTAGAAAATCGTTTTGTCATTTCCACCTCCTTGAGCTTTCCGTTTTGCAAATGGAGCAAGCGTTCTTTGCCCTTTTTTGAGCGCACAAAAAATATTCCTCCCTCTCCATCGGGCATCGGCCACAAGTCTGCCGCCTCCGGCTCGTAAGCGATGCGCTCTCCCTTACATACGGAACGATACATATCGAGACGATAGATCGCATAACCGTCGCTCTCTTTGGCGCTATAGTATAGAGTATTGCGATGAGAATCATACGAAGGGTGATGCGCTAGCCGGTTTTCTAAAGTCAACTGCTTTGCAAACCCGTATCTATCGCTTTGCCAAATCTCTTGGATTATTTGGCCGCATCCGTCGGCACAAGTCACTTTGGCGTAAAATACTCTTTTTTTGTCGATCCATGGATCGAGAATCGTAGCGTATTGCGCTACTAACGGGTTTTGGCTATGAGGGTGATCGAGATTAAAGGTGACAATTTGTGTCTTTTTGCTGCTTCCATCGAGTAGCTTCACGATTGCGACCCGATCCTTGTCCACAAAACGAGGCTGCGTGTAGGCATCTTTTCGAGCTCGCAACAAAACCTTCTCGCTTCCTTTTGACTTCAGACGCACACTCCTATCTGCTGCCACATACACAATCCTCTCGTTTTTTACATCATAATCAAAAGTCTGCACATCCAAGTCGGTATGGATAAACCGACAAGCCCCGTCGTTACAAACTACCGGCTGCCATCGATTGTTCGCATCCAAACTCAAAAAAGCTATCGTCTCGGCATAAAGGACTTGAACTAGAGCAAAAACCGATACAACAAAAAAGCTCCTCACTTTGCGTCCTTTTCGCAAAATCGATCTATGACTTTAAAAGCTTTATCAAGATTCGAAGGATCTGGAGTTTTCGGCAAAGCTTCATGAAGCATTCGCTCAAACGTCGTGATTGTTGGATATTGCTGCTTGCGCCAAGGGGCAGCTTCGAGAATTCTTGAGACCTTTACCAATTTTTCGGCACACGGATCGTGGATATTGAGGATTTTTTTTGCGCTTTCATATGCGGTAAAACGTGCGCTTCTGCGAAAACGAGATTGGGCGGTATTGATCTGAAATTTCGGATCTATACGAACATGTTCTCCTTTTTCGATCCCCGCAAAAAGAGCTTGTGGGTCTCGAAATTTTCGTATCAGCCATGCCGTCAAAACAGAATCACTCTCATAGGGATAATAGGCATAATAGATATCAGCGCGCATAGTCGATATAATAGCCGCAAAAAACAATAACGCTCTCACCTTACCAGCTCTTTCCAAGATTTTGCCCACTCGGTACACTCAGCTATCTCCTCCAAACTACTTTTTACATAAATCTTCGCATCCTGCACCAAAATTATACTGGTAAACTCTTTAGGAATGAAGGGGTAGTGCGTAACTTGTATCACGGCTATATCTTTCATATCAGATAATCGATAAACCGTTTCGGTAAGCTCCTTTGCTTGCACCATATCGATATTGGCAAAGGGTTCATCGAGAAGCAGATAGCGCACGTCGGCAGCAAGGGCTCGCGCTAAAGCGAGTTTGCGCCTTTGGCCCCAAGAGAGCTGATGAGGCTTGCTATCGCCGATATCTTGCAGCTGCAGATCTTCGATAATGCTATCTTCTTCTTTGTTTTTTTTACGAAGATTCCCGCGATTGAGCACGAATCGTATATGCTCTCGCACGCTTAGATGTGGCCAAAGATCGTCCTCTTGGGAAAGAAGATATATGCCTTGATAGACTTTGCTACAGCCGCTTTGGGCGGAAATTTGCTTCCCATCTATCTCTATCCTTCCTCGCTCGATCGGTTCCAACCCCACTATCACACGCAAAAGAGTACTTTTGCCGCTCCCGGAAGGTCCTATGACAATATACTTTTCAGCTCGATGAAACTCCAAGTGCGAAACAGACAATGAAAAACCTTCTTTGCGTATGAAAAGATTATCGACGCGAATCAAAAGTCTCCCTTTTATTTCCTAATGTTACGACATACGCTATACTCGATACAGTCAAGATAATACATAATGACAAAAAGGATATAGTCGTCATATCTCCGTAATGAAGAAGATTGTATATTTTTACTATTACGGTTTCGACTCCGACGGGAGCTAAGAGCAAGGGAATATCGAGCTCATAGAGCGCGACGACCGTCAATATGAGAAACTCTGCAAAAATAAACATCTTTTGCATCGGCAGCTCTACAAAAATCACTCTACGCCAAATAGGAATTTCGACATAACAAAAAAAGCGATCTTGTATAAAGCGTCTTTGTAACCAAAAAAGAAAATATGAAATAGGCAACATTCCATAAACATAACCCGCAAAAAATAGTAGCCATTGATTGCGCACGAAAGGAATATCCACGATTTCAAAGGGAGCTTGCACGATCAGAGCGAGTACAGAGCGGGGAATCAAAAAGTAAAAAAGCAAAACAAAAACTATCAAACGGCTTTTTGGCGTAAAGTAATACAGCATCCTCGAAACGATCATCCCCAAAAGAGAAGCCACGATTGCAATGACCCCACTTATAAGAAGTATATGTACATTTTCTCGCAAAATCTGTGTGATCGATACGTCCGCATACGGCAAAAGCCTCAAAAAGCCGTAACCGATCCAGGAAATAAGAGCCAAACAAAGTACCGCCATCATAGCTGCAAGCGGTTTGAAAGCGCATGATTGCAAAGAAGTATAGATATTTGAGACTGTAATCGATTCAAGAAGTCGTTTGAGAGTGCCGGCAAAATAATAGATCAAAACCGCAAAAGGTACGACTATCAGCAACACCGCACTCAATATCTGTGCAGTATTGTCACCCACTATAATATAGGAAAAAATCACTTCACCAAACGTACGATATCCCAAGATAGAGGGCACATCTTGGGCAAAAAAATAAAAGATAAAAAAAGTCGCACCAAGCAAAAAAACATAGCGAAGCAGCTGCGGCAAAACAATCACAAAAATCGCGTTTGCAGGAGAGGCCGTTTGAAGCGCTGAATAAAAAGCATATTGCGACATTTTTCTAGCTACCGCAAATCCAATGAGCATAGATAGGCTCCAGCTATGTAACCCATAAATCATGGAAGAGATCGCTAACGGATGAAGTGACTCTAGCGCGTGATAAGCTTTTATAAGACTTAGCAATATTACGGGATGTACAAAAAATAATGCGGCCGCAACGGATAAAGAAAATTTTTGTACTCTGGGGCCACCTCCCGTATATAGAAAATAAGCCCCTATAAAACCTGCAAAAACAAAAGGAAAACTAGATAAAAAAGCCAACTGTAGCGAGTGCGCCACGTAGGAAAAGTTATAATGTATTACAATATCATAAAATTCCGATAAACGAGTAAATGTCAATAATATCAATATACCGGACAGTGGATAGAGTAAAAGAATGTATCCCAAACCTTGTTTCGTAATTTTCATTGCAACATCTGCACAAAGCTATCTTTTGCCTCTTGGTAGGCTCGGAGGAGTTTATGAGGAGAAACACTCCAATACTTGCAACTACCAGGATATCGAGTAGATAGAAGTGTCACATCGATTGCGCCCATTTTCGCTAACTCTTCTTCAACTTCAGGCGAAAGCAAAAAGTCTATAAATTTTTTCGCATTTTGGGGATTAGGGCCACCTCGAACCAAAGAGACAGTTCCATGTACCAAAAAGTTTCCTCTACCGGCCTGATCGTAACAAATTGCTTTTACATCTTTTTGCCGTCGCCTACCAGAGAGCACATCATCCGTATCGGTCAAACCTACGAGATATCTCCCGGAGGCCACATCTTCCATCACTACCGAATTGCCGGCTACGAATACGGTATGATTCCGTTTTATTTTATCTATAAGTTTTTGAAACCCTTTAGCGCCCATACGAGCATAGAGCGCTGCCATATGTGTCGCAGCCGTACCGGCGAAAGGGTAAGATAAAACCACCTTTTTGGCAAATCGCTTATCCCAAAGATCCATGAGACTTTTCGGATACGGGATATTTTGGATTGTTTTGGGGTTTATTACTATCACCCTGAGTCTACCCCCTATACCGTACCATAAATGTTTATCTTTATCGTAGCACTTGTGGACGGGATAAAGAGCGTCGAGATTCTTAGGATGATATGGAGCGAAAACGCCTTTTTGAGCTAAAACAAGTGTTTGCAGCTGCTCCGAATTCCAAAACACATCGGCCCTGGGATGATCTCTTTCTGCGATGAGTCGTCGCTTGAGCCCCACTGCTTTGGCAGCTTCGGCATCATAAAGAGGCCTAACTTTTATGCCCGTTTCTTTTTCAAACAGTGCAAAGATTTTCGAAGAGTAGACTTGATCTACCGAAGTATATACTACAACCTCTCGTTTCTTGTTTTGCGAACAGCCTATCATAAAAAAAGCTAATATCACGATCAACAAATAGTGCATACTCTTCTCTATCATCACAACTCCACGCCTTTCAAAGCCTCTTGCTCAATAGGGCGGGTATAGTCGTAGTGGACTACGATATCTACGGGCTTTGCTAAAAGCCTTTCTAGTTTTGCGGATGCGGCAATCTTTTTGGCAAACAGATCGTCGGTGGATTTGGGAATCACGAAGATATCGATATCTCCACCCCTCTTGTGCTGATCCAGCCTACTTCCAAAAATCAGTATCCTACTTTCGCCAAAAATCTCACTCACCGTCTGTTTGATAATATCTTTTTCGCGTTCCTCAAGCCTCACGGCACCGCTCCTCTATTTTTGTATAAATAGCCAAAAGCGTATCGATATGCTGTAATACATAATTGATTCTTGCCACCTGTTCATGTACTTCATCAGGATAATCATGAGCGATCGCATTACGCACCTTGCGCAGCTGCGCCCATGTATCTATATCCACTATCCCCTCTTTTTCAAGCTCTTTGAGAATCTCTTCGAAGCTAAGACCGCTTGTCACAAATCCATTGCACTCTAAATATGCACGAAAAAGCTTGGCTCCCAAAAGATCTTGCAATTTAGAAAAACGAAACAGCACGATCTCGTAGGCAAATTTTTGCAACTTCGTAAGATTTGCAAAACTCTTTGTATCTAGCTTGCCTGCGGGTATTTCCGCCAAGGCCTCTTGTAAACTTGCAATATGCGAAGCGGCCTCTTGCATATAGCGCTCTATTCGTCTCATGCGATGCCTTTATGCAAATTCTATCATACCTTTTGCCATGCGGCCATATTTTCGATGAGTGCATCGTGTATGCGACCGTTGGAGGCGACGATGATGTCGCCAAAGCGGTAGGGTGCGCCTAGATGGTCGGTCACCGTGCCGCCTGCTTCCTCGACCAACAATATACCGGCCGCCACGTCCCAGGGCATGAGATTGACCTCGTAAAATCCAGCGAAGCGTCCACAGGCTACGTAGGCTAGATCGATCGCGGCGCTGCCGAGCCTCCTGATATCGCGGGTCTTGGGCAAAAGGTTGGCCATAGTATCGATGACGAAGCGATAGTCTCTTCCCATCTGCACTTTGGTATAGGGAAACCCGGTAGCAAGCAGCGCGTCGATGAGCTGTGTCACTTCGCTCACTACGATCCTCTCTTCACTCAAAAAGGCTCCCTCACCCCTCTTGGCATAGAAAAACTCCTCTAAAATCGGATTATAGACCGCCGCTTCGATAGGCTCTCCATCTTCCCAGATGCCTACAGAGACGCAGCAGTAGGCGATGTGATGGACGAAGTTGGTGGTGCCGTCGATCGGATCGATAAAAATGGCTCTTTGGGGGATAGTGCCGTCGAAACTCTCCTCGGCTACGATGGCAAAATCGGGATATCTTTTGGCCAGCGCCTCTTTGAGATACTCCTCTATCGCCACATCAAACTGCGTCACCAGATCGACGCTCGCTTTTTTGTGTATCTCCTTTTCTCTTCATAGGCTTCGGCTAGCATCCCTCCGGCGATTTTGACCACCTCTTTCATCGTTAACCTTTCGTTAATTTTCCATTAAGAATAGTAAAGATTTTTATCATATCATTTCAATGATTAAACTTTCGAGGAGGAAAGTATGAAACGTGTAATGATTCTCTCCATAGTAGCTGCCGCATTGCTTAGCGCAGCGACGATAACGTTCAACGAAGCACCCAAGGTCACGAAGCGCGTGATGCCCTCATCCGGCCCCAATACCGTGCTCTCTTTTTACGACGCCATCAAGGACGCCAAAGAGAGCGTGGTCAATATCTCCACTAAAAAGCGCATCAAGATGCCCTCACTCCAGTCGATGCCCTTTTTCAACGATCCCTTTTTCAAACAGTTTTTCGGTCCGATGTTTCGCAACTCCATCCCAAGAAGTCGCGTGGAGCGTAGCCTGGGAAGTGGCGTGATCATCAGTAGCGACGGCTACATCGTCACCAACAACCACGTCATCCGCAACGCCGACGAGATCACCGTCACACTGCCCGGCGATACCAAAGAGTACAAAGCCAAAGTGGTGGGCAAGGATCCTCTCACCGACCTAGCCGTCATCAAAATCGACAAAAAAGGCCTCAAAGCCATCAAGATAGCCGACTCATCCCAGATCAAGCCCGGTGACATCGTCTTTGCCATCGGCAACCCCTTCGGTATCGGCGAGACCATCACCCAAGGGATAGTGAGCGCTACGAACCGTGACAACGTAGGCATCAACACCTACGAAAACTTCATCCAAACAGACGCCGCCATCAACCCCGGCAACAGCGGTGGAGCGCTGGTAGATAGCCGCGGCGCGCTCATAGGTATCAACAGCGCCATCATCACAAGAAGCGGCGGCAACAACGGCATCGGATTCGCCATCCCCTCCAATATGGTCAAAGACGTAGTGAAAAAGCTCGTAGAAAAAGGCAAGATCGAGCGTGGATACCTGGGTGTGGTGATCGAGGATCTACGGGGCAATCTCAAAGAGGTCTACGCCCACAAATACGGTGCCGTGGTAGTAGATGTGCAGCCAGATAGCGCAGCGGCAAAAGCGGGGATCAAGCGCGGCGATCTCATCATCGAGGTGGACGGCAAGAAGGTGGACGACGCCAACACCCTCAAATCGATCATCGGCTCCTATCCTCCCGGCAAAGAGGTGCATATAACGTATGAGCGCAACAAGACTCTGCACTACGCCACCGTCAAACTAGCAGAACGCCCGGGATCGACAGACAGCGAAGCGGTGGAAACCCTCAAAGGTCTCGAAGTTCAAACACTCGATGACCAACTGCGCAAAATGTACAACATCCCAAGCGACATCAAAGGTGTCTTCGTCACCGACGTCAAGGAAAACAGTGCCGCGGACAAAGCGGGGATCAAACTGGGCGATGTTATAATAGGCGTAGAGGATATGAACATAACGAGCGTAGAAGATCTCAAGAGAGCCTTCGCCAAATATAGAGGTCCTAAAAAGATCTTCATCAAACGTCAGGGCATCCCGCTTATCGTGGTGCTCAAGTGATCTCCTCCCCTGCGGGGGACAAAGGATATGTATGAAAGTGGTGATGATAGAAGATGATCTCGAGCTTGCCGAGATTCTGAGCGAATATCTCAAAAAGTACGGCATAGAGGTCAAAAACTACGACGATCCCTTTATCGCGCTCTCGGCACTCCATATCGAAAAGGACTACGACGCCTTGATCCTCGATCTGACGCTTCCCGGGATGGATGGACTCGAAATCCTCAAAAAACTTCGCGAATTTAGCGACATTCCCGTCATCATCAGCAGTGCCAGAAGCGATCTGAGCGACAAGGTGATCGGACTGGAGCTGGGAGCGGACGATTATCTGCCCAAACCCTACGACCCCAAGGAGCTCGAAGCCAGACTCAAAGCCATCACGCGCCGCCGCGCCAAACCACCCAAAGAGCCGGAGTTTCGCATCTACAAAAACCGTCGCGAAATCGCCTACAAGGATCAGGTCCTCCCTCTCACGCCCGCCGAATACGAGGTGCTCAGCTATCTTATCGAACACCCGAACCAACCCATCAACCGCGAAGAGCTCCTCTATGCGTGCGAGAGCCTCAGCGAAAGTGCATCGGAAAAGACCATCGACGTGATCGTCAGCCGTATCCGCCACAAACTGGGCGAAGATCCCAAAAACCCCCGCTACATACTCTCCGTGCGCGGCGTGGGGTATAAATTTGTCCCATGAAAAAGAGCTCCATATTCCTATGGATCACTATCATCTTTTTGCTGGGCTTCATCGGCATCGCGGGAGCCTACGTGCTCTCGCTCAAATATATAAAAACCGCCGATGAATACCAGCGCCAAAAGCGCTTCGACTACATCGCCCAAGCCATCATCTTTCAGATCGCCAACTTCAAAGACCCCAAAGAGCTTCTGAGTAACTTCGAGTCTCTCGACCTCGTGCCCATCATGCATCTACGCGAGGTGCGCACCATCTTAGAGGGTGCCGAACCCATCAAAAAGCGCAAATTTCCCATAGGCCAGGTGATCGTGCTCAAAAAACGAGGACACTACTACTATCTGGTGCAAAGCTTTGGCAACGTGATACTCCTCAAAGATGTGGCCAAGAGCATGGAGTCCCTCAAAGTGCTCTACACCACCATCTTTGCCGTCACTTTGGGACTACTGCTGCTCATATACATCCTCATGATTCTCAAGCTCCGCCCTCTCAAAAAGATCACCAAGGAGATCGGCAAATTCTCCCAGGGTCAGCTCGATCTCGATCTCGATATCCAAGGCTTCAAGGAACTGAGCGAAGTGGCCGCGGCCCTCGACAACGCCGCCAAAAGCCTCAAGAGCATCCAAAACTCTCGCAAACTGCTCTTGCGCAACATCATGCACGAGCTCAAAACCCCCATCACCAAAGGACGCATTCAGGCCGAAATGGTAGAAGATCCCAAGCAGCGCCAGCGACTGGTGCAGATATTCGAGAAGCTCAACTCTCTCATCAACGAGCTAGCCGCCGTGGAAGCGGTCAACTCCAAAATCAAGCCAAACTTCGAAGAGTTGCGCCTTAGCGACATCTTGGATGAAGCGATCAATATCGGGATGTTCGATAAAAAAGATATCACCATCGTCAAAAAAGCCGATCCCACCATCCAAGCCGACTATCGCCTCATGGCCATCGCTCTCAAAAACCTCATCGACAACGCTCTCAAATACGCCACCGACGGTCATGTGACGATAGTGCTCGAAAACGACGCCATCCATTTCATCAATCGCGGCCCCAAACTCCAAGGCCCCCTCGAGCACTACCTCGAACCCTTTAGCAAAGAGGGCAAAAAGAGCGGCTTTGGCCTGGGACTCTATCTGGTGGACAACATCCTCAAACTCCACGACTGCGCGCTTTCGTATCGCTACGAAGAAGAGAAGAGTATCTTTAGCGTAACTTGTAAATAATTTTTGCTTCCGTTCGATAATATCCGCACAAGCAACAAAATAGCAACGGAGCGGGAGCATGCGCTATATCCTACTTTTTCTCATAGCCCTGACACTCTATGGCAAAAATCTCGATGCACTCTTGCAAGCCTATCGCAGCGATAGTGAGCTTTCGAAAATCACCAAAATAGATAGCGCCGGCTTCGTCTATGTCTACACCCGTGAAGAGCTCGAAAAGATGCAGACCTATACCCTTAGCGACATCCTGCGCACGATCCCTGGACTCAACTATACCCTATCATCAAACTATCTCAATCTCTTTAGCTTCGTCTCCACAGCCTACGCTCCGCCCAATATCGCAAGACTCTACATCAACGACCACGACGTCACCAGCGCGTCGTTTGGGAGTGCACTGCTTATCTGGGGTGAGATGCCGGTAGAGTATATCGACCACATCGAAGTCTATAAAGGATCTTCATCCATCGAATTTGGCGACGAGTCGGCTCTCATCGTCATCAAGGTCTACACCAAGCTTCCCGACAGAGAGCTGGGCAACAAACTACGCATCATAGCAGACCATCGCGGCAGCGGCGGCATCGATCTCTATACCGCGCAACTTTTCGAAGACTCCTCGCTCTTTGGGTATCTGCACGGCTACAACTTCAACGCCAAAGAGCACTCCAGAAACGGCTATACGTTTTCACGCGACAAGAAGGATTTCGCAGCCTACGTAAACTATAAAACTCCCGACTACTCCCTCGAAGCGGCACACTACAACCTCTCCAAAGACCCCTTCCTAGGCTACGGCCGCAGCGCCGAGCCCACAGGCGGCGGTCTGCACGCCCATCACAGCTACGTCAAACTCGACACCATCCTTTGGCAGACCGATTTTAGCCTCTCGCTAGACAAACTCCGCTACGCGCGCGTCTATGAAGATGCTGTAGGTATCTTCACCACGCGCGGCAAGGTCAACTACTATCGCATCAAATTTACCGACACCATCGCTTCGCTCAACTTCAAAAAGCGCATAGAAACCCGGAGCAATTCGTTACTACTAGGTGGCTTTTACAAATACAAAGGGTATGAAAGTAGCGGCGATTTCGACGGCTATCGCAACAGCACCTCCACGCACCTGAGTCTCTTTTCCCTCTATGGCGAAAACAGCTTCTATTTCGATCCTACCACGCTTCTCATTCTTTCGCTCAAAGGGGATTTCTACCGCTTCGCACACAACGTCAAAGACCACAACGAAAAGACGCTGCGCATAGGTCTGATCAAAAATCTCGGCTCATGGCAGCTCAAAAGCTTCTACACCGATACCTACATACCAGCACAATTTTTCCATCTCTACTCCAAGGACAACGTCCCCTTACGCACCAATCCTCGCCTCAAATTCCCGCATATTCAGATGTTCGTACTTGGCGGCATCTACAAAGCAGATGCACACACCTTCAAGCTCAAGGGCGGAGCCAAAAAGATAGAAAACTATATCACCTACCATCCTGCACGCGGTTTTTACAACAAAAAAGATAATACCTATTTCAGTTTCGCGGAATTCAACTACGCCTACGAAAGCGGCGATAACAAAGTGATGCTCGATATCGTCAAAGGAGACAACTCCGACAAACATGTCTCACCCGACTTGCAGATCAACCTGCGCTCCTTCCACTCGCTGGGCAAGCTCGATATCTACAACGAGCTGCTCTACAAAAACGGCTACGACTACACCTCCCGCACGGTGACGATCCCCGTCAAGCGCAGTCTCGACTACACCTTGGCGCTGCGCTACCACTATAGCAAGGATCTCATCCTTGGCTTCAAAGCCCAGAACCTCTTCAATACCGGCTTCAAGCAGGCCTACAGCAGTATAGACGGGGCATTGCCGGTATACGAGAGAAGATTCATCGCCAATATGGAGTATACGTTTTGAAAAAGCTCATACTCGTTCTGGCTCTGGTGGTATCGCTCTTTGGGGGTGTGGAGGAGCAGATATACGCGCTCATCATCGATGCCGTTTTCCCCCAAAAGCATCTCGTCAAGGTGTGGGTGGACGATGCGAAGAAGCGTGAAGTCTTCGAACATATCAGACGCGTGGTATTGGTGCGTGATGCAAAAGAGGCAGATATGCTCTTTTTGTACCATGAGCACAAAGCTTTGCAAAAGTGCGATGATTGCATCGTCTTTGTGGGCTCCTATCCGCTACTTCTCAAGACCCAAAAGGAAGCTATCGGAGGATTCTTTTGGCAAAAGGGGCGACCCAATATCATATTCCTACGCAAAAACCTCCAAGCCCGTGGTATCCATCTGCCGAAGGATTTTTCCAAATATATCGAGGATAGACCGTGAAGAGCGTCGGCAAGATAGCGATCGCTTTCATCTCGTTCATTTTCGTGCTCGTGGGGTATCTCTATTTCCAGACACACGACACCCAAGAGCGTCTCAGTAACAATCTCCACCGACTCTTTTTGCGCCATGTCCAGGCTCTGGCACACAATATCGACGGCTACCTCCATCGCTATATCGATCGCGATATCTACGCTACGCTCGCTAAAGATACGAAACTGCGCGTAAATCTCCAAAACGCTCTAGAGATCGCGGCAGCCGATCCCCATCGCTACATCTACGTGCTCTATCGCGACGATCATGGGCGCTATCGCTACTTGCTTGATGGCAGCCACGAAGACAAAGGTTTTTTCGACCAGAAACTGGATGTGGATATCCCCATGTGGGATAGAGCCTACACGAGCGGCGAAGATCAGATCATCACCCACAAAAATTCGCAGTTTCTGGCTATCACCTATCTCCATCCACTCCGCTTTGCAGATCGTGTAGAAGCGATCTTGGCCATCGACTTTACCAGCGCGTTGCCAAAGACTATCGAAGAGATCCTCGCACCTTTGCGCGATATATTCCTCTATATCTTCATAGCCTTTTCGCTTTTGGTGCTGGTGCTGCTCTACCAGCTCTACCTCTATCTCGTGACCAAGAAGCGCGCCATCACCGACCCCTTGACGCACGTCTACAACCGCACCTTCATGAAAGGTTTCGTCGATAGCATCGATCCGCACCACTATGCTATACTGATGATCGACATCGACCATTTCAAAAAGATCAACGACAACTACGGCCACAAAGCGGGCGATTTCATCCTCAAGCAAGCCGCCAATACCATCAAGGCCTCGCTACGTGACAACGACGTGATCGTGCGCTACGGCGGCGAGGAGTTTCTGGTCTTTTTGAAACATCCTGCTAGCGACAAGGATGTGCTCAAGATCGCCGAACGCATACGCACCACCTTCGAACAGGCCAAATTCATCTTCGACGGCCATCCCATCAAGGTGACGGTCTCCATCGGTATCACCCTTCACCCCCAGCGCTACCGCTCCATCAAAGATGCCATCAAAAACGCCGACGAGCAGCTCTACAGCGCCAAACGCGCCGGCCGCAACCGCATAGCCTACAAGGAAGAGGCTCTCAAGAAAAACGGCGACGAAGTGATCAGCGTGGTAAAAGAGGCGATAGAAAACGACAAACTCTTTTGTCACTACCAGCCGATTTTCGATATCGCCACCAAAAAAGCGGTCAAATATGAAGCGCTCGTGCGCCTGGAAGTAAACGGCAAGATCATATTTCCAGGAGAGTTCTTGGAGCAGATCGCCTTTACCACAGTCTATACACAGCTGACCAAGAAGGTATTGGAGGTGGTCTTTGAAGCTATCTCCAAGTATCGCAAATCTATCAGCGTCAACCTCAATTTCTCCGATATCTCCGACAACGTCATTTACCAAAATATCTTAGAAACACTCCAAAAGAACCGCGAACTGGCCCACTACCTGACGATAGAGCTTTTGGAAAACGAGGTCATCGAAGATCCCGAGGCGATGCTAGAGCGCCTGGAGCGCTTCAAGGAGCTTGGCATCACCATCGCCATCGACGATTTTGGCAGTGGTTATTCCAACTTCGAGATCTTTCGCCATCTACCCATCGATATCCTCAAAGTGGACGGCTCTTTG
>Ga0256832_1001181_pt1 | contig 17578 bp, 16 predicted proteins | sample 134614metaG_FD_190534 | JGI IMG/M metagenome (GOLD analysis project Ga0256832, IMG submission 190534) | Hydrothermal vent microbial communities from Lau Basin, Pacific Ocean - 134-614 | ecosystem: Environmental > Aquatic > Marine > Hydrothermal vents | place: Pacific Ocean: Lau Basin | collected...
GCTCGCGCAGCCCCGCGCGCGCGAGCTTGATCGCCGAGGCGAGCGCCTCGATCGCCGGATCCTGGCCGAATACCACCCGCTTCAGCGAGCGCTCGAGATCCTTCAGCACCTCCACGTCATCCTTGGAGACGTTCTTGGGCGGGATGCGCGCGATCTTGGAAACGACCGCCTCGATCTCGCGCACGCCGATCGTCTTGCGTTTCTTGCTGTCGGCCAAGAGGTGCTGGGCGGCGCCGGCCTCGTCGATCACGTCGATCGCCTTGTCGGGGAGCTTGCGATCGGAGATGTAGCGCGCCGAAAGCTCCACCGCCGCCTTCAGCGCATCGCTGGTGTAGCGGATGCCGTGATGCTTTTCGAAATAGGGTTTCAGCCCTTTCAGGATCTTCACGCTGTCTTCCACCGAAGGTTCGTTCACGTCGATCTTCTGGAAGCGGCGGGAAAGGGCGCGGTCCTTCTCGAAATGCTGGCGGAATTCCTTGTAGGTGGTGGAGCCCATGCACCTGAGCTTGCCCGATTGAAGCGCGGGCTTCAGCAGGTTGGAGGCGTCCATCGCGCCGCCCGAGGTGGCGCCGGCGCCGATCACGGTGTGGATCTCGTCGATGAATAGCACCGCATCGGGGTGATCCTCGAGCTCCTTCATCACCGCCTTCAGCCGCTCCTCGAAATCGCCGCGATAGCGGGTGCCGGCAAGGAGCGCACCGAGATCGAGCGAGAAAATCGTGGCCTTCGAGAGCACTTCCGGGGTCTGGCCCTTCACGATCTTGCGCGCCAGCCCTTCGGCGATCGCCGTCTTGCCGACGCCGGGATCGCCCACGAGAAGCGGATTGTTCTTGCGCCGGCGGCACAGCACCTGGATGCAGCGCTCCACCTCGTGCTCGCGCCCGATCAGCGGATCCACATCCCCCTCGCGCGCTTTTGCATTGAGATCGACGCAATATTTCGAAAGCGCCGTTTCCTTGCCTTCTTCGACAGCCGGCTGCGCCTCCTCCGTATAATCCTCGGCCCCCTGCACCGGGCGGCTTTCGCCGAAGCTCGGATCCTTGGCCACGCCATGAGCGATGAAATTCACCGCGTCATAGCGGGTCATGTCCTGTTCCTGGAGGAAATAGGCGGCGTTGGATTCGCGCTCGGCGAAGATCGCCACCAGCACATTGGCGCCCGTCACCTCCGTGCGCCCCGAACTCTGGACATGGATCGCGGCGCGCTGGATCACCCGCTGGAAGGCGGCGGTGGGCACGGCCTCGCTGCCCTCGACGGTGGTTTCAAGGGTGGAAAGCTCTTCCTCGATGAAGGTGTTGAGCCTCTCGCGCAGCTTTTCGAGATCGACGGCACAGGCCCGCATCACGCGGGCGGCATCGGGCTCGTCGATCAGGGCGAGCAGGAGATGCTCCAGCGTGGCCAGCTCGTGACGGCGCGAATTGGCGATCGCGAGGGCGGCGTGGATGGCTTGTTCGAGCGTGTTCGAGAACGACGGCACCTTGAATGATCCTTTCTTTCGATCCTGCGGGCAGATCCGGCGGGCAGGGGCATCCCCTTGCCCGACCTTGCCTGCATATCATTAAAGTTCGGTGTTCCGCGCCCATCTTCAAGTGTTTTCTTCTCAATTGCCCTCACATTTTCGGGCAGTGCGTGAAACATGCCGGCTTTCGGGCAGTGTTTTCGCCCCGGAGTGGGGAAAGGCCGGAAGGCGGCCGGAAAGCTCAGAAACTGTCCTTCCGGCGCCGGATTTCGGCGAAAACCTCCACATCCGTGGCGTTTTCCATTCCGAGCCGGGCCCTGATCGCCGGCTCCCCGGCGCGCAGGAAGGGGTTGGTGGCCAGTTCCTCGCCGAGGCGGGAGGGCACGGTGGGCAGCCCCTGCGCGCGCCTTTCGCCGATTTCCCGGGCGCGGGCCTGAAGGGCGGGGTTTTCGGGCTCGATCGTGAGCGCAAAACGGGCATTGGACTCCGTATATTCATGCCCCGAGCAGACAAGCGTATCTTCGGGAAGCGCCGCGAGCCTGCCGAGGCTCTCCCACATCTGCGCAGGCGTGCCTTCGAAAAGCCGCCCGCAGCCGAGCGCCATCAGGCTGTCGGCGGTGAAAGCGGCGCCGGTTTCGGGGAAATGGAAGGCGATGTGGCCGATCGTGTGGCCCGGCACGTCGATCACCACGCCCTTCTCGCCGCCCAGCGCCACACCGTCGCCCGGCTGCAGCGCCTGATCGAGGGGCGGCAGGCGGTGGGCATCGGCCGCCGCGCCCAGAACCCGCGCGCCGGTGGCCTTGCGAAGCGCCTCCACACCATCCACATGATCCCAATGGTGATGGGTGAGGAAGATCTGGCCGAGGCGCCAGCCACGCTCCCCGAGCGCGGCGAGGACCGGCCCTGATTCCGGGGCGTCCACCAGGGCCGTCTCGCCGGTTTCGGGATCATGGAGGAGATAGGCGTAGTTGTCGGCAAGGCATGGGATGGTGAGAATTTCGGCGGGCATGGCAATTCTCCCGTGGTTTCCGCTCGGGGCTGGGGTATTGTCGGCAGACATGGGAATTGTGGCCGATCAGGGCGGGAGTCGCAATGCACCTTGACGTGCGCGATATGAAAAACTTCTACGATCGCACCGCGCTCGGGCGTGCGGCGCGAAGGGCGCTGCGCCGTCAGCTGTGCGATCTGTGGCCCGTCGGGCGCTGCCGGGGCGAGGCGGTGGCGGGCTATGGCTACGCCACGCCCCTGCTTGGCCCCTATCTCGAAGAGGCCGGGCGGGTGATCAACATGATGCCCGGGCCCCAGGGCGTGCTGCCCTGGCCGGCGGGGCGGGCAAATGTTTCGCTTCTGTGCGAGGAAGCCCTCTGGCCGCTCGCCAATGAATCGATCGACAGGCTGGTGATTCTGCACGGCCTCGAAGCCAGCGAACACCCTGCCGCCCTGCTCGAGGAAAGCTACCGGATCCTGCAGGGGGGCGGGCGGGCGATCTTCATCGTGCCCAACCGCGCCGGCCTCTGGGCGCGGCGCGACCGCACGCCCTTCGGCTACGGGCGGCCCTACTCGCTCCTGCAGCTCGAAAGCCTGCTCAGGGATTTCGGCTTCGTGCCCGAGCATCACCGCTCGGCGCTGTTCTTTCCGCCCAGCGAGCGCCGTTTCTGGCTGCGCAGCAGCGGGTTCTGGGAAAATGCCGGGCGGCGGCTGCCCTCCTATATCGCGGGCGGGGTGCTGATCGTCGAGGCGAGCAAGCAGGTGCCGGCACCCCGCCGGCCGGGATTGCCCGAAAGGGTGCGTCTCCCGCTCAGGGTGCTGGAAGGGGTGAAGGCTCCCGGCGCGCGCCCGGCATGAGGATGGCCGGCCCCGATGGGCACTGCGCGGGGCGAATCTCCGGGCAGGGGAACGGGGCGGGGAATCACGAAATCGTGAGGCCGCGCCAGTGCGGCGGATGACTTTTCGGGGTGCATTCGGTCGCACTCCTTGCAAGGCCCAGTAAAATAAGGCGCGCCGTTCCGGAGAAACTGCGCCTCGACTGTTGCGAGCCCGGATTTCCTCTGCTACACCGCCTGCGATTTTGCTGCATGCGCGCTCGCGTGTGCATTTTTGATTGCCCGCAGGCTTCGGGAGCACCCCGAAGCGCAGGCGGGCGGCAGGAAATCGAAAGGGTGGACGTGTCAGAACCAGCTTCGATCTCAAGCGGCATCGCCGCACGCTACGCCAAGGCGGTTTTCGATCTTGCCGTTGAAGGCAAGAAGCTGAAGGCGCTGGAAGGCGATATCGCGGCGCTCGAGGCCGCGCTTCGGGAAAGCGCGGATCTGCGGGAGCTGATCGCCTCGCCGATCCATTCGCGCGAGGATCAGGAAAAGGCGATGCTGGCGGTGGCCGGCAAGCTCGGCCTCACCGACATCATGAAGAATACGCTGGCGCTCATGGCGCAGAAGGGGCGGCTCTATCTTCTGCCCCAGCTTCTCGATGCGCTGAAGAGGGCCATCGCCGAGGCCAAGGGCGAGATCACCGCCGAAGTGATCGCCGCCAAGGCGCTCACCAAGACCCAGGCCGACAAGCTCGCACGCGCGCTCAAGGCCAGCACCGGCAAGACCGTGAAACTCAACATGTCCGTCGATCAGGATCTGATCGGCGGGCTCGTCATCAAGCTGGGCTCGAAGATGATCGACACCACGATCGCCTCGAAGCTCGACTCCCTCCAGAATGCAATGAAAGAGGTCGGATAAATGGGGATCCAAGCAGCCGAGATATCTGCTGTCCTGAAGGAGCAGATCAAGAACTTTGGCAAGGAGGCCGAAGTGGCGGAAGTGGGGCGTGTGCTGAGCGTGGGCGACGGCATCGCGCGCGTTTACGGCCTCGACAACATCCAGGCCGGCGAGATGGTCGAGTTTCCCGGCGGCATCCACGGCATGGCGCTGAACCTCGAGGCCGATAACGTCGGTATCGTGATCTTCGGCTCCGACCAGGACATCAGCGAAGGCGATGTGGTGAAGCGCACCAAATCGATCGTGGAGGTGCCGGTGGGCGATGCCTTGCTCGGGCGCGTCGTCGATGGCCTCGGCAACCCGATCGACGGCAAGGGCCCGATCAAGACGAAGGAAACCCGCATCGCCGACGTGAAGGCGCCGGGCATCATCCCGCGCAAATCGGTGCATGAGCCGATGCTGACGGGGCTGAAATCGGTGGACGCCATGATCCCGATCGGCCGCGGCCAGCGCGAGCTCATCATCGGCGACCGCCAGACCGGCAAGACGGCCGTTGCGCTCGATGCGATGCTGAACCAGAAGGTCTACAACGAAGCCGCCGGCGATGACGAGAGCAAGAAGCTCTACTGCGTCTATGTCGCCGTGGGGCAGAAGCGCTCCACCGTGGCGCAGCTGGTGAAGAAGCTCGAGGAAACCGGCGCGATGGAATATTCCATCGTGGTTGCGGCTACCGCCTCCGAGCCTGCGCCGCTCCAGTATCTCGCGCCCTATTCGGCCACCGCGATGGGCGAATATTTCCGTGACAACGGCCGCCATGCACTGATCGTCTATGACGATCTCTCCAAGCAGGCCGTGGCCTATCGCCAGATGTCGCTCCTGCTGCGTCGTCCGCCGGGGCGTGAAGCCTATCCGGGTGACGTGTTCTACCTGCACTCCCGCCTGCTCGAGCGCTCCTGCAAGCTCAACGAGGATTACGGCGCAGGCTCGCTCACGGCCCTGCCGATCGTGGAAACCCAGGCCGGCGACGTTTCGGCCTATATCCCGACCAACGTGATCTCGATCACCGACGGCCAGATCTTCCTCGAAACCGAGCTTTTCTACCAGGGCATCCGCCCCGCCGTGAACACCGGCCTTTCGGTTTCGCGCGTGGGTTCGGCGGCGCAGACGAAGGCGATGAAATCGGTCGCGGGCAAGGTGAAGCTCGAACTGGCGCAATACCGCGAGATGGCGGCATTCGCGCAGTTCGGCTCCGATCTCGATGCCGCGACCCAGGCGCTGCTCAACCGTGGCGCCCGCCTCACCGAGCTGATGAAGCAGCCGCAGTATTCGCCCCTCACCAATGCCGAGATCGTCTGCGTGATCTACGCCGGCACCAACGGCTACCTCGATCCGATCGACGTGAAGGACGTGACCCGCTTCGAAGCCGGCCTGCTCACCCACCTGCGCCAGAAGCACAGGGATCTTCTCGATGACATCACCAACAACGATCGCGCGGTGAAGGGCGAGCTCGAGGAAAAGATCCGGGCGGCCATCGAGGAATTCGCCGAAACCTTCGCATGAACTGACGTGGCCCAAGGAGAGGGATTGGACAGATGCCAAGCCTCAAGGACCTGAAAAACAGGATCGAGAGTGTCAAGAACACTCGCAAGATCACCAAGGCCATGCAGATGGTGGCGGCGGCGAAGCTGCGCCGCGCGCAGGAGGCGGCCGAAGCAGGGCGCCCCTACAGCGAAGGCATGAACAAGGTGATGAGGAGCCTCGCCGCCGCGGCCGCGGATGGCGAGGGGCCGAAGCTCCTGGCCGGCACCGGCTCCGATCAGACCCACCTTCTGGTGGTGATGACGGCCGAGCGCGGGCTGTGCGGCGGCTTCAACAGCTCGATCGTCAAGCTCGCGCGCCAGAAGATCGAGGATCTCCAGGCGCTCGGCAAGACGGTGAAGATACTGACCGTGGGCCGCAAGGGCCGCGATCAGATGAAGCGCGAGTTCGAGGATCTGATGGTCGGCCATGTGGATCTTTCGGATGTGAAGCGCGTGGGCTATGAAAACGCCACCGCCATCGCCCGTGATCTCCTGGCCCGCTATGAGGCCGGCGAGTTCGATGTGGCCACGATCTTCTTCAGCCGTTTCGAAAGCGTGATCAGCCAGGTGCCGACAGAGGCGCAGATCATCCCCGTTGCCCCTGCCGAGGCCGAAGCGGGCGAAGAGGAGAGCGGCAAGGTCGTCTATGAGTTCGAGCCGGGCGAAGAGGAAATCCTGACCGAGCTGCTGCCGCGCGCCGTCGCGACCCAGCTTTTCTCGGCGCTTCTGGAAAACGCGGCCTCCGAGCAGGGGGCGCGCATGTCGGCCATGGACAACGCCACGAGAAATGCCGGCGAGATGATCGACAAGCTGACGATCCAGTACAACCGCTCGCGTCAGGCGGCGATCACCACCGAGCTCATCGAAATCATTGCGGGTGCCGAGGCACTCTAGGAACGGAACGCGGAGAAACGAAATGGCAAAAGCGAAAGCAACCGGCAAGATCACCCAGGTGATTGGTGCTGTTGTCGACGTTCAGTTCGAGGGCGAATTGCCCCACATCCTGAACGCCCTTGAAACCGAGAACAACGGCAAGAAGCTCGTTCTCGAGGTGGCCCAGCACCTGGGCGAAGGCGTGGTGCGCACCATCGCCATGGATTCCACCGAGGGCCTCGTGCGCGGTGATGAGGTGCGCGATACCGGCAAGCCGATCTCGGTGCCGGTGGGCAAGCCCACGCTTGGCCGGATCCTCAACGTGATCGGCGAGCCGGTGGACGAAAAAGGCCCCGTGAAGGCCAAGGAAACCCGCTCCATCCACCAGCCCGCGCCCGATTTCGAGGAGCAGGCCACGGAAACGGAAATCCTCGTCACCGGCATCAAGGTGATCGATTTGCTCGCCCCCTACTCGAAGGGCGGCAAGGTGGGCCTCTTCGGCGGCGCCGGCGTGGGCAAGACGGTGCTCATCATGGAGCTGATCAACAACATCGCCAAGGTGCACTCGGGCTATTCGGTGTTTGCCGGCGTCGGCGAACGCACCCGCGAGGGCAACGATCTCTACTACGAGATGATCGAATCCGGCGTCATCAAGCCCGACAATCTCGAGGAAAGCCAGGTGGCGCTCGTCTATGGCCAGATGAACGAGCCTCCGGGGGCACGCGCCCGCGTGGCGCTCACCGGCCTTACGCTCGCCGAGCAGTTCCGCGATGAATCGGGCACCGACGTTCTCTTCTTCGTCGATAACATCTTCCGCTTCACCCAGGCGGGCTCCGAGGTGTCGGCGCTTCTCGGGCGCATCCCCTCGGCGGTGGGCTACCAGCCGACGCTCGCCACCGACCTCGGCCAGCTCGAGGAACGCATCACCTCGACAAAGGCCGGCGCCATCACCTCGGTGCAGGCGATCTACGTGCCGGCGGACGACCTCACCGATCCGGCGCCCGCCACCACCTTCGCCCACCTCGATGCCACCACCGTGCTTTCGCGCGCGATCTCCGAGCTCGGCATCTACCCGGCCGTGGATCCGCTCGATTCCACCTCGCGCATCCTCGATCCGCTGATCGTGGGCGAGGAGCACTATCAGGTGGCGCGCCAGGTGCAGGAGGTCCTGCAACGCTACAAGGCCCTTCAGGACATCATCGCCATCCTCGGCATGGACGAGCTTTCGGAAGAAGACAAGCTCACCGTGGCCCGCGCCCGCAAGATCCAGCGCTTCCTCAGCCAGCCCTTCGACGTGGCCAAGGTCTTTACCGGCGCTGACGGCGTTCAGGTGCCGCTCGAGGAAACGATCAAATCCTTCAAGGCGGTGGTGGCCGGTGAATACGATCACCTGCCAGAAGCGGCCTTCTACATGGTCGGCGGCATTGATGACGTGATCGCCAAGGCCGAGAAACTGGCGGCCGAAGCCGCCTGAGGAGGGCCTGATGGCTGAAACAATGCAGTTCGATCTGGTGAGCCCGGAAAAACGCCTCGCATCCTTCGCCGCGCGCGCGGTTCAGGTGCCGGGCTCCGAGGGCGAGATGACGGTGATGCCCGGCCACGCGCCGGTCATCACCACCCTGCGCCCCGGTATCGTTCGTGCCAGCGGCGAGAGCGGAGAAGAGGAATTCATCGTCACCCAGGGAATTGCCGAGATTTCCTCGGATTCGGTGATGATCGTTGCCGAACAATCCTTCCCGCGCAGCGAAATGAAGCGCTCGGATCTTGAAAGGCTCCTCGAGGAAGCCCGCGCCCGCGCCGCCGCCGCCAGCGAGGAAGAGCGCCTGACGGCCGAGAAATTCGTGGAAGAGCTGGTGCATTTCATCGAGATGATGGAATAGGCGCACGCCCGGGAGGCTTTCGCCCAAGCTTTCGCATGATCAAAAGGCCCTGCCCTCGGCAGGGCCTTTTCACATGCACCAACCGCTAGATCACGCGCGGGCCCCGCGCCCGGCAAGCCTCTCCCCATCACTGGTCCCTTAAATATCCCCGCCGGAGGCATCTGCCCGTGCCGCAGGCGCCTTCGCTCCGGCGCACAGAGCGGCGGGATCAATCGTGCGAATAATATCCCTCGTAGATCGGCTCCAGGGTCTGCACGTCGAACAGCGAGGAAACGGATGTGCCGTTCCAGATGTTGAGGATCGCCTGGGCAAACATCGGAGCGGTGGGTACGATACGGATGTTATCCGCCGCTTTCACCGCCTCCGTGGGCTCGATCGTATCGGTGATGACGAGGCTTTTCATCACCGATTTGCCGATCCGCTCCACCGCCGGCCCGGAAAGCACGCCATGGGTGATATAGGCGTGCACTTCGCTCGCGCCGGCTTCCATGATTACCTCCGCCGCCTTGCACAGCGTGCCGGCGGTATCGCATATATCGTCCACGATCAGGCATTTCTGCCCGGTCACGTCGCCGATCACCGTCATCCCCTCGATCTCGCCGGGCTTGGAGCGGCGCTTGTCCACGATCGCGAGCCGTGCGCCGATGCGCTTGGCCAGTTCGCGCGCGCGCTGCACGCCGCCCACATCGGGCGAAACCACGGTGATTTCCTCCATGCTGCCGCGGAAATGATGGGCGATGTCGAGGGCGAATATGGGGGAGGCGTAGAGGTTGTCCACCGGGATATCGAAGAAGCCCTGGATCTGGGCCGCGTGCAGATCCATCGTCAGCACCCGCTCGACCCCGGCCTCGGTAATGAGATTGGCCACCAGCTTCGCCGAAATCGGCGTGCGCGCCTTGGTGCGGCGATCCTGGCGGGCATAGCCGAAATAGGGAATGACGGCGGTGATGCGCGCAGCCGAGGAGCGGCGCAGCGCATCGGTGATGATCAGCAGCTCCATCAGATTGTCATTCGCCGGGCGCGAGGTGGGCTGGATGATGAACATGTCCTCGCCGCGCACGTTTTCGTAAACCTCGACGAAGATTTCCTGATCGTTGAACCGCTCCACCCGTGCATCCACGAGCGAGATGTTCATTCCCCGGTGCATCGACATCCGCCGCGCCACGGATTTCGCAAGCGGCAGGTTGGCGGTGCCCGAGATGAGCTTCGGTTCCGAGGTGAATTGCATGGCGGCAGGTCTCCGGCTGGCAGCTTGATGACGGAATCGTGTCGTTGACACCGCTTAGCACCCCTCTAGCATGAAGCAAAGAAATCAGATGCGCAGGAAAGAGAAAATGCCCCGGATCGATTATTATTTCAGCACCCTATCGCCCTATACCTATCTGGCCGGAACCCGGCTGGAGGAAATCGCCGCGCGCCACGGGGCGGAAATCAACTACAAGCCGGTGGATGTGCTGGCGCTTTTTGCCCGCACCGGCGGTGTCGCGCCGCGCGAGCGCCATCCCGCGCGCCAGCAATACCGGGTTCAGGATCTGGCGCGGCGGGCGAAGCGGGCGGAGTTGCCGCTCAATTCCGCACCTGCCTACTGGCCGACCAATCCCGCCCCGAGCGCCTATGCCATCATCGCGGCACAGGCCGCAGGTGGCGGGGGCGATCTCGGGGCGCTGGTGCACGGCTTCTGCCGCGCCGTCTGGGCCGAAGAGAAGAACATCGCGGAAGATGAGGTTGTGCGGGAATGCCTGGCGGCCGCCGGTTTCGATCCGGCGCTGGCCGAGAGCGGGCTCCTCGCGGGGGCCGAAACCTATGCCCGCAACCTCGAGGATGCGGTGGCGGCCGGGGCTTTTGGCGCGCCGTTCTACATCACCGGGGATGATGCGCGGTTCTGGGGGCAGGATCGGCTCGAAGATCTCGATCTCCATCTTTCCGGTGCGCTCTGAATGCCGGGCGAGGCCGGGGCCGTGCATCACGTGCATTGGCATGAATGGGGAGAAGCGGGCAGGCCGGAAGCGCTGATGATCCATTGTGCGCTTTCGAGCGGCCGCGCCTGGGCCGGCGTCGCGGAGCATCTTGGCCGGGATCTGCATATGACCGCCTTCGATCTGCCTGGCCACGGGAGAAGCGCAAGCTGGAATGGCGAAAGGGATTATCATGCGCTTGCCACCGCCAACGCCGCGCAATTCTGCGCAACGCCGCGCCATGTGATCGGCCATTCCCTCGGGGCGACGATCGCCCTCAGGCTGGCGCTGGAGCGGCCGGAATGCGTGAAAAGCCTCGTGCTGATCGAGCCGGTGCTCTTTGCCGCCGCGCGAGGAACGGCGGGATTCGATGAGGAAGAAACTGCCATGCGCCCCTTCGTGGAGGCGATGGAGCGGGGGGATCACGTGGCCGCTGCCCGTGCCTTCACAGGCCGCTGGGGGGGCGGCCAGCCCTGGGAGGCGCTGCCGGAAGCGCAAAGGGAATACATGATCGCCCGGATCGGGCTCATCCCCGCCACGCGGGCCGTGCTCTACGAGGATGCCGCCGGCCTGCTCGCGCCGGGGCGCCTCGAGGCGTTGCAATGCCCGGTGCTCTTTCTTGAGGGGGAGAGATCGCCGCCCGTGATCGGCGAGATCGGTGCGGCGCTGGAAGCGCGAATGCCGCGGATGCGCCGGCGCGTCATCAAAGGGGCCGGGCATATGCTGCCCATCACCCATGCGCCGGAGGCGGCGTGGGAAATACGGACGTTCATCAGAGTTTGAGGGCATGGAGCGGGGTCCGCCCGATTTGTTTCCGCCCTCCGCCCCGCGCCCCAGGGGATATTTATCGACCAGTGATGAGGGCAGGGATCAGGACGCGCGGATGACGGAGAGAAACCGCGAGATGTTTTCATCGGTGGCGGACCAATCGCACACGAGGCGCGCGGTCAGCGGTTCGTCCGGGTCATCGCCTTCGAGATCGCCTTCCCAGACATAATATTTCGCCCCGGCTTCGTGCAGCCGCTTGTGCGCGGCGCGGGGGAAGGTGGCGAAGATCATGTTGGCCTCGGGCTCGAACAGGAGCGAGACGGTTTCGATCTGTTTGAGGCCCCGGGCGAGGCGCGCCGCGGCCTCGTTGGCCATGCGGGCGCATTGGAGCCAGAGATCATCTTCGAGATGGGCGAGCATCTGCGCGGCGAGGTAGCGGTTCTTCGAGGGGAGATGACCGGCGCGCTTGCGCCGCAGCTGAAACTCCCAGTCATGCGCGGGATCGAAGAAAATCACCGCCTCGGCCCCGAGGAGGCCGTTTTTCGTGCCGCCGAAGCTGATGGCATCGACGCCGGCCTTCCAGGTGAGTTCGGCCGGGGTGCAGCCCAGACGGACGAGCGCATTGGCAAAACGCGCGCCATCGAGGTGGAGAGGCAGGCCGTAGTTCCCGGCGATTTCGCCGATGCGGGCGATCTCGCCCGCGCTGTAGAGCGTGCCGCGCTCGGTCACGTTGGTGATCGAGACGGGGCCGCGCTGGGGGCCGTGCACGCCGCGGGTCTCCTCGGCATCGATCGTGCGTGCGAGCGCCCCGGGCCGCATCTTCGCATCCCGGCTTTCCACCAGCGTGAGCTTGGCGCCGCCGGTGAAGAACTCGGGGGCGTTGCACTCATCTTCATGGATATGGGCCTCGGGGGTGCAGAAGATCGTCTGCCAGGGCTCGGCGAGGGTGGCGAGGATCAGGGAATTGGCGGCGGTGCCGGTGGCGACCATATGCACCACCGCTTCGGGCGCTTCGAACACCTCACGGATACGGGCGGTGAGGGCGGCCATGAGATCGTCATCGCCGTAGGGCGTGGCATAGCCCTCATTGGCCCTCAGGAGCGCTTCCATCACCTTCGGGTGGGCGGGGCCTGTGTTGTCGGAGGCAAAAAACATCAGATATCTTCCTCTATGATGTGATCTTCCCATTCCTCTTCCGCCACCTCGAATTCGGGCACGGTGCGCCCGCGCAGGCTTTGCCCGGCTTGATGGACGCTTTCGGCCCGCCCCGTGAGAAGCGGGTGCCAATCGGGCAGGGGGCGGCCCTGATAGAGGCGCTTGTAGGCGCAGGTGGCGGGCATCCAGTGGGCGCTGGTGGCGATGTTTTCGGGCGTCAGCACCACGCATTCGGGCACGATCTCCTTGCGGATCTCGTATTGCGCGCAGCGGCAGGTTTCGTCGTCAAACAGCCGGCAGGCGACGCGGGTGAAAGCGATCTCGCCGGTTTCGGCATCCTCAAGCTTGTTGAGGCAGCACTTGCCGCAGCCGTCGCAGAGCGCTTCCCATTCCTCGGGGGTGAGCTCTTCCAGGCGGTAGCGCTCCCAGAAGCGGGCGCGCAGGGCGTGGGGGGCTTTCGAGGCGCGGCGATCAGACATCGGCCAGGATCTCGCGCGCGCGGGTGCAATCTTCCTCGATCTGGCGGCTGAGGGCTTCGAGGCTGTCGAATTTCTCTTCCGGGCGCAGGTATTCCACCAACGCCACCGAAAGCGGCATGCCATAAAGATCGCCTTCGAAATCGAAGAGGTAGGTTTCCAGATTGGGATGATCGCCGCCGAATGTGGGGCGCAGGCCGATCGAGGCGGCGCCGCCGTATTCGCCCTTGTGGGGCCCTTCGAGCACCTCGGCCTTCACCGCGTAGATGCCAAAGCGCGGCGGGTGCAGGCCGTCGATCGACATGTTTGCCGTGGGAAAGCCCAGTTGGCGCCCGCGCTGATCGCCGCCGATCACCTTGCCTTCGATGCGGTGCCAGTGGCCGAGCATGCGCGCCGCATCGCGTGGCCGGCCCTCGGAGAGCGCCTTGCGGATCGCTGTCGAGGAAACCTCGCCGATCTCCGGGAGCGCCACCAGATCGGCGATGGTGACGGCGAAGCCGAGATCGCGCCCGAGCCGGGCGAGATCCTCGGCCGTGCCCGCGCGCCCACGGCCGAAGCGGAAATCCCGGCCGACGACGGCATGCGAGAGGCCGAGCCCCTCCTTCAGCACCCTGCGGGCGAACTCCTCGGGGGTGAGCGCGGAGAGCGCTGCATTGAAATTCAGCTCGTGCAGGATATCGACGCCGAGCGTTTCGAGGCGATGGGCGCGGGCGCGGGCGTTCATCAGCCGGAAGGGGGGCGCATCGGGGGCGAAATATTCGCGCGGGTGCGGCTCGAAGGTGACAACGCCGAGCGGCGCGCCGATCTCCTGGCCCTTTTCGCGGGCGATGTCGATCACCGCCTGATGGCCCAGATGCACGCCATCGAAATTGCCGATGGCGGCGCTGGCCCCGCGCGCGGCGGGAGGCACGAACTGATAATCCCGGACGATCTGCATGATCGCCGTCTAACCCTGGCGGCGGCTCGGTGCAAGCACTGTCGCTTCGCCGGTGATGACCACCGTTTCCCCCACCCGCGCCTCGCAGTGCAGGATCACGCGGCGCTTTTCGGGGATCACCTTCTCCACCGTCACCGTGGCGGTGACCTCGTCGCCGAGCTTCACCGGCGCGGTGAAGCGCAGGTTCTGGCCGAGATAGATCGAGCCGTGGCCGGGCAGGCGCTCGCCGATAAGGGCCGAAAACAGGCTGGCCGATAGCATCCCGTGGGCGATGCGCGAGCCGAAGATCGAGCGGCTCGCGGCCTCGTCGCACAGGTGAAGGGGATTGCGATCCTCGCTCAGCTCCGCGAAGATCTCGACTTCGTGCTCGGTGATCTTCTTGCTGATCGAGCGGCTGAGGCCGGGCTCGAGATCCTCGAGGTAGATTGTGCCGATGCCCATTGGTCCGTTTCTTTCCCTGTCAATGCTGCGCACGCAAGATGATTACTTTGCGGGCGCAGAAAATCCAAGGGGGAAAACGGCAGGGAGCGGGAATTTCCCGCCCTTCTCAGCGGCCGCGGATGCGGGGATCGAGCGCGTCGCGCAGCCCGTCGCCGATGTAGTTGACGGCGAGCACGGTGAGCGAGATCGCAAGGCCCGGCCAGATCACCCGCTCCGGGTATTGCTGGAGGTAATCGGTGGCGTCGAAGAGGAGCCGCCCCCAGGTGGGGAAATCGGAGGGAAAGCCAAGCCCGAGGAAGGAAAGCGCGCTTTCGGTGATGATGGCGTTGGCGATGCCGAGCGTGGCCGAGACCATGATCGGGGAAAGCACGTTGGGGAGCAGGTGGCGGGTGATCATGCGCCGGTCGGGCGTGCCGATGGAGCGCGCGGCGAGCACGAATTCGCGCTCCTTCAGCGCCAGCACATCGCCGCGCACGATGCGCGCCGTCTGCATCCAGCTGGTGATGCCGATCACGAACACGATCAGGATGAAGATCCCGCTTTCCGGCCCGAAGGCGGCGCGCAGCGGATCGCGGAAAAGCATGATGATCACCAGCAGCAGCGGCAGCAGCGGCAGGGCGAGGAAGAGATCGGTAAAGCGCATCAGGGGGCCGTCGAGCTTTTTGAAATAGCCGGCGAGCACGCCCACGAGGGTGCCGAAGAAGAGCGAGAGCGCCATGGCGGTGATGCCCACGGCCACGGATGTCTGGCCGCCCTTCAGCATCCGCGCCAGCGTATCGCGGCCCAGCTGATCGGTGCCGAAGGGATGGGCGAGCGAGGGGCCCTGATTGCGGGCGCGGATATCGATCGCGTCATAGGGGATGGGCCAGAGCCACGGCCCGATCACCACCGCCACAACGATGAACAGGAAGAAGCCCGCGCCCAGAAGCGCGCCCTTGTGGGTCTTGAACTGATCCCAGACATCGAGCCACTGGCTGCGCGGCGGGCGGGTGGCTTCCTCGAAGCCCGGATCGCTCGTGTGGTCAGTCATAACGGATCCTCGGATCAAGCACGCCGTAGAGAATATCGGCGATGAGGTTGAACACCACGATCAGGATGGCGAAGATGAAGGTGAGGGTCTGCACCATCGGCAGGTCATTGGCCTGGATGGCGGTGATCAGGAGCTGGCCGAGACCGTTCACCTTGAATACCTGTTCCGTGATGATCGCGCCGCCAAACACCTGCGGCACCCCAAGGGCGATCACCGTCACCACCGGGATCATGGAATTCCTGAGCACATGCACCAGCACCACTGTCTTTTCCTTCAGCCCCTTGGCGCGGGCGGTGCGCACGTAATCCTGATTGAGATTGTCGAGCATGCTGGCGCGCATGAAGCGGCTGATCTGGGCGGCGTTGTAGAGCGCCAGCACTGAAACCGGCATGATCATCTGCTTCAATTGCTTCACGAAGGTTTCCCAGTCATGCACCACGAGGGTGGTATCGTAGATCGAGGGGAACCAGCCGAGCCAGACGGAGAAGATCACGATCATCAGCACGCCTGTGAAGAAGGTGGGCACGGAAAAGCCGATCATCGAGATGAAGGTGCCGAGCTGATCGATGAAGGAATATTGCCGGTAGGCCGAGATCACCCCCACTGGCACGGCAATCAGAGCGCCCAGCACGTATGAAAGGCCGACGACCCAGAGCGTCTGCGGGATGCGCTGCCAGACGATATCCATCACCGGGCTGCGGCTCTGCCAGCTGATGATGCGCTGCATGCCGTCGCCCCAATGGGTGCCGAACAGGGCATCGATCATATGCAGCGGTTCGACCCAGAAGAATTGCTGCAGCCATTTCAGGAAGCGGATATGGGTGGGCTGATCGAGGCCGAGTGCGATGCGCATCTTCTCCTTCACCTCGGGCGGTACGGTGAGGGGCACATTGGCCATCGGATCGCCCGGCGCCAGCTCGAGCAGAAGGAAGATCACCAGAGCGATGAACAGAAGCGTCGGGATCGCGAGCAGCAATCTTCGGATGGTGTAGTTCAGCATCGGCGCCTCGGTTTAGCGTTCCGTTTTCCCTCGGGCGCCGCACCCCGCGGGCTGCGGGATGCGGCAGGTTTTCCTGCGTTCAGATCACGTTCAGATCACTTCACGCGGTACCAGTCGGCGACGTTCCACAGCTCGCTGTCCCAGGCGTTGATCTTCACGCCGCCAAGCGAGTTGGAATGGGCCGAGACATTGCCGCGGTAGACGAGCGGCAGCATGATGTAGTTCTGCATCAGCATGTCGTTCATCGCCTTGGCAAGCTCGGCGCGCTTCTGAAGCTCGCCCGTCTTGGCCATCTCGTCGGTGAGCGCGTCATACTCCGGGTTGCAGTAGCGCGGCATGTTGTTGCCCTGCCACTGGTTTTCCGGGCTCGGAATCTGATCGCAGCGCCAGTTGCGCATGTAGGATTCCGGGTCCGTGCCGTCGAAGTTGTTGGCATACATCTCCACATCGGCATAGAACTTCTGGAAGGTATCCGGCGAGCCCGGATCGGAGCCGAAGAACACCGAGGCATCGATGTTGCGCAGCTCGGTTTCCACCCCGATCTGCTTCCACCATTCCTTGATCAGCGCCTGGAAATCCTGGCGCACGGCGTTGGTGGAGGTCTGGTAGAGGATCGAGAGGCGCACGCCGTCCTTCTGGCGCACCCCGTCGGGGCCGGGCACCCATCCGGCTTCATCCAGCACCTTCTTGGCGCCTTCGATATCCTGCTGGAGGCAGGAATCATTGGCCTTGGAGGCGTAGATTTCCGGCGCCGGCAGCACGTTGCAGGTGAGCTTGCCGGCCGGGCCATAGCCGATTTCCACCAGGAGCGGGCGATCGATCGCCATGGAAAGCGCCTTGCGCACCGCCGGATCGGTGAGGAAGGGGTGCGGGTGCTTCACGGTGGAGCGCTCGTCGCCCCATTTGGGATCGGGATCGGTGAGGTTGATCATGATCCGCTCGACGAGCGTGCCGAAGGAAGAGACAACCTTGCCCTTGCCCGCTTCCTGCATCTTCTTCAGCACGTCGGGCGCAAGCTGGAGGTTCCAGGCGTAATCGAATTCGCCGGTTTCCAGCACCGCGCGCGCGGCCGCCGTGGCATCGCCGCCGCCCTTGAAGGTCACGGTGGCGAAGGCGGGCTTGTCGGCCTCGCGGTAGTTTTCGTTGGCCTTCAGCGTGATCACGTCATTGGGCCGGAATTCGGTCACCACGAAAGGCCCGGTGCCGATGGGGGCGAAGTTCTGCTCGGAGCATTCGGGCGCCTTGGGGCCCATGCAATCCTTGAACTGCGCCTTCTGGATGATCGGCGCCTGGGCGCCCACGAAAGGCGCATAGGGGAA
>Ga0256832_1001182_pt1 | contig 17563 bp, 11 predicted proteins | sample 134614metaG_FD_190534 | JGI IMG/M metagenome (GOLD analysis project Ga0256832, IMG submission 190534) | Hydrothermal vent microbial communities from Lau Basin, Pacific Ocean - 134-614 | ecosystem: Environmental > Aquatic > Marine > Hydrothermal vents | place: Pacific Ocean: Lau Basin | collected...
GCGTTCCACATTAGGCGCTTCGCGCCCACATTTCCCCACAAACCCCTATCTTTACTCCCAAACCAAACCTCACCGCCATGCCGACCACCACTGACGACAAAAAATACGCTTCCGTACACTACAACGACTATTTGCAGCTCCACAAAGTGCTGGATGCCCAGTATCCCCGCAGTGAAGAGTTGGGGGTAGAGGCCCACGATGAGATGCTGTTCATCATCACGCATCAGGCTTATGAGCTGTGGTTTAAGCAGATTTTGCATGAGATGGATTCACTGATGCAGATGTTTCGCCAAAACTCCATAGACGAAAAGAGCATCAGCACGGCCGTGGCCCGCGTGGAGCGGGTGAATGAAATTCTCAAGCTGCTGGTCAGACAGATTCGGATTTTGGAGACCATGAGCCCGCTGGACTTTCTGGACTTCCGCAACTATCTGCTGCCGGCATCGGGTTTTCAGAGCTTTCAGTTCAGAAAGTTGGAAGCTCTCCTCGGGCTGCGCACGGAAGGTCGCATCACCTATGGCCAAAAAGATTACAAAGAACCATTTGCCGAAAGGCAAAGAAAAGAATTGGAAGCCATCGAAGCCGAAGACAGCCTCTTGCAACTCTTGGAAAAATGGCTCGAACGCACCCCCTTCCTCGAAGTGGGCAACTTCAACTTCCTCAAGGCTTACGCCAAAGCCGTGCGCAATATGTACGAACGCGAAAAGGCGGCCATCCTCGCTACCAACATAGACGACGAACACAAACAACTGCGGCTGCGCATGCTGGAAGCCAATCAGGCTTATTTCAAAAACGTCTTCTCACCGGAGTATCACCAACAACTCTTAGAAGAGGGCAAACTGAAACTTTCCTATAAGGCTACCATGGCCGCGCTCTTCATCAACATCTACCGCAGCGAGCCCATCCTGCAAATGCCCTACCGCCTGCTGGCTGCCCTGGTCGAAATGGACGAGTGGCTCACCAACTGGCGCTATCGCCATGCGCAAATGATCCTGCGCATGATTGGCAGGAAAATGGGTACGGGTGGCTCATCCGGCTACGACTACCTCAAGAAAACAGCCGAAAAGCACCACCTCTTTTTCGACCTCGCCAACATCGCAACCCTGCTCATCCCCTGCTCCGAAAAACCGGAACTGCCGGAAGAGCTGAAGCAAAGACTGGGATTTTACTTTACGGCGAACCGGTCTTGATACACAGCACTCAGGAGGGGTCCACCTCATAGATAATCTGCAAACCCGATAAACCGGGCTGCTTGCGCACAAAATCGCCCAGTTTGCGCAACCAGCGCTTGTAGTTTGCAATTTCTGCCGGACGGGGCTCCATCTTGATGAGCATCTGAATGAGATATTGCCCCCGCACACGTCCTATGTGCGGCACGGCCGGGCCGGCGAGATGCTGCCCGAAGACAGGCCGCAGACGCGCCTCGAAAATGCGGGCAGCCTCGTTCACCCGCTGAGCTTTGCGATGCCGCAAAGTAATGCGCAGCAAACGGCTGAAAGGCGGATAGAAAAAATCGCGGCGCTCGGCCAGCTCGCGCTTGTAAAAGCCTTCAAAATTGTGCTCCAAAACCTCCTGCAAGACGGGATGTGCCGTATTGGCTGCCTGAATCAGCACTTTTCCGCGCTTTTCCTTGCGGCCTGCACGACCCGCCACCTGCACCATCAACTGAAAGGCGCGTTCGGCAGCCCTGAAGTCGGGAAAGCTCAGCAATTGGTCGGCACTGACGATGCCCACCAGCCCCACGTGCTCGAAATCCAGGCCCTTCGTCACCATCTGTGTGCCTACCAGCACCTCTATTTGCCCCTCGTCAAACTCCTCTAAAATGCGGGCATAGCTGCCCTTGCCGCGCACGGTGTCGTAATCCATGCGCTGGACGCGCAGCTCGGGGAAGTAAATCTTCAGCTCGTCCTCAATTTTCTCGGTGCCGAAGCCCTGCAAAAACAAATCCGTGCTGCCGCAATCGGGGCAGGTCTTTGCCAGCTTAGTGTGGTAGCCGCAGTAGTGGCACTGCATTTCCTGGCGATACTTGTGGTAGGTCAGGCTCACGTCACACTGCACGCAGCTTTGCGTCCAGCCGCAGGTTTCGCAGCGCAGGGCCGGGGCGTATCCCCTGCGATTCTGGAAGAGGATGACCTGGTCGCCCGCTTCTATGGTCGCCTGAATGGCTTCGATCAGCTCTTTGCTCAGGTGGGCGGGGCCTTTATTTTGACGGCCGCGCATGGGAATCACCCTGACTTCGGGCAGTTGAGACTCGCCATAGCGTTCCTTCATTTCTACCAGGGCATACTTCCCTTTGCGGGCGTTGTAATACGACTCTAAGGCAGGCGTGGCCGAGCCCAAAAGGATGCGTGCTCCCTGCAAATGTGCCAGAAAAACCGCCGAATCCCGCCCCTGATAGCGAGGTGCGGGGTCCTGCTGCCGATAAGAGGTCTCGTGTTCTTCATCTACAATGACCAGGCCGAGCTTGCAGAAGGGCAGGAAGAGGGCCGAGCGGGCGCCCAGTACAATACCGCGACCTTCGTAAACGGCCTGCCACAGCTCTACCCGCTGGTTGTTGTTGAGGCGCGAGTGATAGACCAACACCTGCCTGCCAAACACCTTCTGCAGGCGCTGCACGATTTGGGTTGTCAGGGCAATTTCGGGCAGGAGGTACAAAACCTGCTGCCCCGCCTCCACCGCCCGTTTGATGAGCTCAATGTATATCCTCGTCTTGCCGCTGCCGGTGATGCCATGCAAGAGGACGGGTTTGGATGAAACCTTTTTGGGTTTGCCTTTCGGCAAATGTGGGGCCGTACCTTTCTCAGCGCTTTCTGCCGCCCCTCCAGCACTTGCAGGGGGAGCATAAGCCTCTTCAATAGCGCGCAAAGCCTCTTTTTGCTGAGCCGAGAGCGGGCTGGCCGTCTCGAGCATTCCCTCATAGTCCTCAATCCGGCTGACGGTGCGGGTATAAACCTCGAGGATGCCTTTTTTTTGCAGGGCTTTCAGGCTGCTGTGGGGGGCGCCGGCCCGTTTTAGCAGTTCACTCTGGCGGGGTTCGGGGCGTTTGCGCTCCAGGTCGAGGAAGGCCAGTAGCAAATTGGTCTGATGCTCTGAGCGGGCAACCAGATTAAAGGCTTCCGTGAGCGCATCCCGATTGGAGGCATAGGGCTCACACAGGCGCACGCAGCTAAGCTGCCGCGGCTTATAGCTCTCTTTCAGCTCTTCCTCAAGGCGCACCAAGCCCTTTTGCATCATGCGATGGATGAGAGGATAGACCGTCTGCTGCTGCAAAATGCCCTTCACATCCTGAATGCGCAGAGCCGACTGTATGCTCAGCGCCTCGGCGATGAGGTATTCCTTTTCCGTCAGGGCATCGGGCAAATCCGTCAGGGCATCGCTCAAGACGACCCGCGTTTCGCTCGACAGCTTGAGGTGGGCGGGCAGGGCTGCATTCATGACTTCCCCCGGCGTACACATGTAGTAGTCTGCCATCCACTGCCAAAATCTCCACTGCACGGGATGAATGACCGGCCTTTCGTCAATCACTGAAAGCACGGGCTTCAGCCGGCTGTCTCCGGAGCGCTGATGGCTCAGGGCAACGACCAGGCCCGCGTAAAGTTTGCGTTTGCCGAAAGGCACCTCTACGCGCTTGCCAAAGGAAACCTCAGATGCCAGATTCGGAGGCACGGCATACGTATAAGTACCCGGCAAAGGCAGAGGCAGCAAAACCTCCGCGTACAACAACTCCCCTCCTTCCGGATGTAGTCCTTCGCGCATAGGACAAAGGTAAGGAAACCCGCCGGACGGCCCCAAAACCGGCTCGCTAAATCGGGCCGCAAAAGCTTTTTGCCCCTTTTTTCGCCTTTTTTTCCCGAAAAATGAAAAAAATAAGCGATGAAAAAATTATTTTTTATTCACAAAATGCAGTCTATTTTGAAACATAAACTGCTGTAATACAGCAATTTATAAATTACAACTGCGATAAAAACTATTCACAAAGCCAAAAATTTGTTCTTGCCTACAGCTACATCTCGCTGCACATTTGTACCGTGAAAAGAAAGTAAAAGCAGAAGAGGCGATGGATGAGGGCTCAAATTTAAAGAAATGGAGCCGATTTTGACAAGATTAAATTCGCTTTTGATACCATTTCATGAGATTGTATGAAGCGCCAACCCGTCTTGGGGAAGACGGGTTGGTTCCCCTTTTGAAAACGGTATCAGCCGGCGACCAAGAATATTTTGTTCATGGGATTATAATTTGTTAGTAGTAGCGGGGCCCCCAACCCCACGGGGGCACGCTTCTATTATGCTCATGAGCAACAAAGATGCACCTTCAAGTTCAGAAACACACACAAACGAAACCAACTAAAAAAAAGTAGGGCTGATTTGGGAAATCAGCCCTCCAAGTTCAGAAAATTGTTCACAGGATTCAACTTGCTAAAAAGCAGTTCACGGGATAATTAGGTAGGATACTGCAAAGATAAGGGAACTTCCCAATACGAAGCAAGTTTTTTTGCACTTTTTTGCAAAAAAAATTTAAGGTGTAAATATGTTCATGGGATTTAGTCAAAAGAGTCGCGCAGGGGGCGCGGCTCTTTTTTTTGCCCACAGAGCAGCTTTTCACCGGATAACTGACTGAAAATCAAGGATTTACAATAATCTCTCATGAAGCAAATCCCCTTCTCCCCCCCTCATATAGACGACGATATCATCGCCTTAGTGGGCGAAGTCCTGCGCTCCGGCTGGATTACCACTGGGCCAAAAACAAAAGAATTTGAAAACCAGCTGACAAATTTTAGCAAGGTAAAACGAACAATTTGCGTCTCTTCGGCCACTGCTGGCATGGAATTGATGCTCCGCTGGCTGGGCATTGGCCCGGGCGATGAGGTCATTGTGCCTGCCTATACCTATTGCGCTACGGCCAATGTAGTCGTTCACTGCGGAGCCAAACCCGTGATGGTGGACATCAACCCCTTAGACGCCTGTATGGACATCCAAGCCGTAGCTGCAGCCATCAGTGAGCACACCAAAGCCATCATGCCCGTAGATCTGGGAGGCCTGCCCGTAGATTACGCCGGGCTGAAGCAAATCATCAACGCATCCAAACACCTCTTCATGCCCGCCAACGAGCGCCAGGAAGCCCTCGGCCGCATAGCACTCATCACAGATGCGGCCCACTCGCTCGGTGCCCAATACCACGGTCGGGCAGCAGCTTCTCAAAGCGATGCCGCGGTCTATTCTTTCCACGCCGTCAAAAACCTGACGACAGCCGAAGGCGGGGCCATATCCCTCAACTGGCCGGAGCCCTTCGACAATGATGAAATCTATAAAACCCTCAACACCCTCTCCCTGCACGGCCAATCCAAGGACGCCCTGGCCAAATTCGGCAAAAATGCCTGGGAGTACGACGTCATAGATGCGGGCTACAAGTGCAACATGCCCGATGTGCTGGCAGCCATTGGCCTGGCTCAGTTCCAAAAATACGCCAGCCATATCCTCCCGCGCCGCCGCCAAATCTTCGAAGCCTATGACCGCCACCTGCAACCGGCTCCCCAATGGCAAACACCCCACTACCGCGATGAAGAACGCGAAACCTCCTACCACCTCTACCTCCTCCGCATGAACGCCGGAGGCGAAAAAGAACGCAACGCCCTCATCCAACGCATCTTCGAAGCCGGCGTAGCCGTCAATGTACACTACAAACCCCTCCCCCTCCTCAGCGCCTACCGCCAACGTGGCTACCGCATGGAAAACTACCCCAACGCCTTCCGCTTCTACGAAAGAGAAATCACCCTGCCCGTCTATTACGACCTCTCCGACGAACAGGTCGAAAGAGTGTGCGAGGTCATGCTCAAAGTCTGAGTTAGGGCTTCCTTAAAAAGGTACCCTATGCCTGAGAAGCCTGAAAACAAAGGGCTTTTGCGAAAAAAGATGTTTAAAAATGTATTTTAGCATTTGCTAAAATAAACAAATACCCCTATCTTTGCCTTATGAAAGAGAAAAACAAGCCGATGAGCTGCATTCGCCTGCAGGCGGATGAGCAACAAATTGCTGCCTGCAAACAGACTGTAAGCGAGTTGGAAGCCTCCTTTTCCCAACTCGCCAACGCACTCAGCCTCGCGGGCAATAGCGTCAGACTGAAAATTTTGTTCCTGCTTCAACGCGAGTCCAAACTCTGCGTTTGCGACCTCAGTGACATTCTGGATATGAGCATATCCGCCATCTCCCAGCACCTCAGAAAGCTGAGGGACAGGCAGCTCATCCGGCCCGAGCGCAAGGGGCAAACGATTTTTTACTCCCTTACACCCGAATATGAAGAGTTGTTTGCGCCTTTCTTTGAGCAGATTGAAAACAATGTGGTTTACTTTTAAAACAAACCTAAGATGAAAGACAACAAAAAAATCATCGGTCTCGGCATCCTGACAGCTCTGGCATCCTCTCTCTGCTGCATCGTGCCGCTCATCGCCTTCATCTCCGGCGCTGCCGGCATGGCCTCCTCTTTTTCCTGGCTGACGCCCTTCAGACCCTGGCTCATCGGCTTCACGGTACTGGCCCTCGGCTTTGCCTGGTACCAAACGCTCAAGCCCAAAAAGGAAGTGGGGTGCCAGTGCGAAGCTTCTGAGAAACCCTCTTTCCTGCAATCGCGCCTCTTCCTCGGCATCATGACCGTTTTTGCCCTGGCCATGACGGCCTTTCCCTACTACTCTGCTGCTTTTTACCCAAAGCAGGAAAAAACCACTCCCGTCATCTCCGATGCAGACCAGGTAAAGACGCTCTACATCGGCATAGAAGGCATGACCTGCACGGGCTGCGAAGAGCACATCCGCCAGGCTGTCAATCCACTCAAAGGGGTCTTTAAAGTAGATGCCTCCTACAAAGAAAGCAGCGCCACGATAGAATTCGACCCCGCACAAACCAGCATAGAGGACATCAAAGAAGCCATCGGCGAAACCGGCTACACCGTTACCGGCATCTCTGAAGCGCCTAATGAATAAGCACACTCACTTCAATCACTGCAAAACCAAGTCCAATGGAAATTCAGCTTCAATCTGTCATCAGCTGTCCTCACTGCGGCCATCAAAAAGAGGAGACCATGCCCACCGAGGCCTGCCAGTTCTTTTACGTCTGTGAAAACTGCAAAGAACTCCTCAAACCCAAGGAGGGAGATTGCTGCGTCTATTGCTCTTACGGCAGCGTACCCTGCCCGCCCATACAGCAAAAAGAGGCGGGGGAAGGTTCCGAAGGTTCTTGTTGTTCATAAAACACAACTCAAGATGAATAAAACACTCTGCCTGCTCATCTCACTATTTCTCACAGGTATGGGCTTTGCCCAGGGCCCGCCCATTCTCACCGGCACGCCCGTCATGCTTGGCCTGGAGGGCAATGGCCTGCGCACCTTTGGCAAGCTCATCGTCAAAGAAGAGGGGCTTATTTACGTGCAGCCCCTGGGCGTCCCCTACAACATCTCGCCCAAATTTCAAGTCGGGGGCATCCTGCCCTTCAAATACGTGAAGCCCGGCGAAGCTGAAGCCGCTTTGGGTCTGGCAGATGCCTCTGCCTTTGCTAAGTATCAGATTTTTAAAAGGGATGGCAGGGCGAAGACCTTCCGCATACTCGCCAAAGTGCAGCACACTTTTCCCAGCGGCAACACCCTCACCTCGCCCCCCATAGGCGCCGGCATTCACCAGACTTATGTCGGGTTCATAGCGGGCAGAATTTCCTCGGCCATCGGTTTGTACAGCGATTTCGGTTATGTGTTTACTTCCCGCAAGGCTGCCGACCGCTTTTTGTACAACCTGGCTGTCAGCCTTCCTTTGCTGCCGCAACAATATCCGCAAAAGCAACTCAATACCCTGCTCGAGCTCAATGGTTCCTACCTGATACATCCCGATTTACACACCCTCTTTCTCTCCCCCGGGCTGCAGTTTATTCCCGGGCGCAGAATACTCTTCGAAGCCAGCTTCCAAATTCCCGTACTCTTCCGGACGCGATTCAACATCATCCATAGCAACCAAACCCGCTATGTCGTCCTGATAGGTACGCGCTTTCTTCTTCATTAAAACTCACTTCCCATGAAATCGTTTTTGAAAAGCACTTCACCGGCCAATTTGCTCTTTGTCCTTTTGGGCCTCTTTTTCTCTATCCTTTCGGCAAATGCCCAAGCGCCTCAGGATGAGCAGCGCGTTTACATCAAGATTGAAATCTTCGGACTGGCCTGCCCCTATTGCGCCTACGGCATGGAGCAGGACCTGCTGCAACTGGCCGGTGTGGAGGAGGTGGATATCCAACTCAAAGAAGGCCTGGCGTACATCTCCACACCTGTCGAGCAGAAGCCTGACAAAAAGGAGATTGCCAAAGTAGTCGAAGACGGAGGCTTTACAGTTGGCAAAATTGAGTACAGCGACAAGCCCTTTGAGTAAAAAGCTGTTCGCACTGCCGGCAGACTTTTTATCTTTGCCGCATGGCAAAGCGCATCTTTGACGTTCTCGCAGCGGGCTCTGCACTCATCGTCCTCTCGCCTCTCTTCCTGCTCTTGGCGCTGAGCGTCGGGCTGAGTTCGAGGGGTGGTGTCTTTTATCGCCAAACCCGCATTGGTCGTCATGGCAAGCCCTTTCAACTGCTCAAATTCCGCAGCATGTACGCCAGGTCAGACCAACAAGGCCTGCTTACCGTGGGCGCCGACAAGCGCATTACGCCTGTGGGGCGTTTCCTGCGCCGCTACAAATTGGATGAGCTCCCTCAGTTGTGGAACATCCTCCGCGGAGATATGAGCATCGTCGGGCCCCGCCCCGAAGTGCCCCGCTATGTGCAACACTACAGCCCCGAGCAGAGAAAAGTCCTCAGCGTTCGTCCGGGGCTTACCGACTATGCTTCCCTCCATTACATAGACGAAGCTGCCGTGCTCGCCCAAAGCGACAATCCCGAAAAAACCTATCTCGAAGAAATCCTCCCTCACAAACTCGAGCTGGGACTGCAATACGTCGAAAAACAAAGCTTACCGGAAGATTTGAAAATCATCTTCCAAACGCTCCGGAAGCTGGTGAAATAGCTGCCTCCCTACACCCTTATCCAAAAGTGAAATCCAATCGCAACATGAAAAGATTCCTGCCCGTTCTTCTTGCCCTTTTGACCTTTGCCGCCTGCAAAAAGAACTACGACCTCTTACACTCCAAATCCGGCTGGCTGAAAAAGTACTTTGAAGAACTCGCCAACTACGACGACATCTACGGCCTGGCTCCCTGGCACGAAGATTTTGACGAGACCTACCTGACCATCAACTCCTCCAAACGCAGCCTGAAGACTTTCCGGGAGCTCATCGCCGACGAGCGTTTCATCTCCGACTGCCAGTTTGAAAACGACAAGCTCGTACCCGTAAGCGGCAAAAAATACTTCGGCGCCTTCCCCGATTTTGGCGGCACGGAAGACACCGTCAGTGCAGCCCGCATAGCTGCTTTCGAAGAGTTGGCCGGCAAAAAAATCGCCTGGGCCTACTTCTCCAACAACTGGCTGGATACGCTCATCTTCCCCACCCAGGCCATCGAGGAAATTCTCTCCGCCGGCACAACGCCCTTCATCCGCCTGCTGACACGCAGCGAATTTGAGGAGTTCAAACCGGACCCGCTCTGGGACCTGCGCGCCCTCATCGCCGGCGACTACGACAACAGCCTCATCGCCTGGGCACAAGCGGCCAAAGCCGTGGCCCATCCCCTGCTCGCGGAGTTCGGCACTGAAGTCAATGGTTCCTGGTTTCCCTGGAATGGCGCCTACTACGGCGCAGGCACCACCGATGGCTACGGAGACCCCGACTATCCCGACGGGCCCGAAATCTTTCGCGATGCTTACCGCCATATCATTGACATCTGTCGCGCCGAAGGCGCCGACAACATCACCTGGTTCTACCACTTCGATGTCCACAGTGATCCGGAAGAATACTGGAATGCACCCCTGCTTTACTATCCGGGCGACGATTACATAGACTGGCTGGGCGTAAGCACCTACGGCCCCATGCTCAAAGGCGAAAAATACCGCGACCTGCGCCCCGAAGAACTCATACAGGATGCCTATGAGGCCCTTCGGGACATATCTCCGGCCAAGCCCTATGCTGTTTTGGAATTTGGGGTGACGGAGTTGTGAAACCTCAAAAAAACCTCGGATTCACATACTCTTCCGCTTCCCCCTGGCCAAAGCTGTAGCGCAACATGGCTTCCACGCTTCCCGAGTTGAAGTCTTTCAAATCCGACAGCGTCAGGTCATAAGAGACGCTGAAGAGGAGTTTGGGAGACAGTTGGGCGGCGATGATGATGTCCAGGGATTCTCCGAAGCCGGTTACGGAAGAGCCTCCGAGGCGGTAGGTCAGGCCGAGGAGATATTTGTTGAGGATGTTGAGGCTGGCGTTGATGTCTGCATCCAAAGGAGCGTTGTTGACGTACTTGAGCAGAATTTGAGGCTGCAGGCTCATCTGATCGTTGAGCACAAAAGAGGCACCACCCATGAGGAAGGCATGAGGAATTTCCTTAGAAATCTCCACATCGCCGGGGGTGGCGAAATCAATGTTGTTTTCCAGCATGCGCGGCACGGAAACCCCCAGATAGAAGTGCTCGCCCTCATAGTAAAAACCCGCTCCGGCATTGAAAATGTACTTTTGCTGACGCACCCTCGGAATGCTCGGGTCCAAATCAATTTGCTGGATGGCGAGGAGACGAGAATCCGTAAAATCGGCTGAAAGCGAACGCAGCGAACCCTGTACACCCAGGCCGAGATAACCATGCCCCAACGGGAAACGATAGGCATAAGCCATGTCGAGGGTGAGGTTTTCGTAAATGCTGATGGTATGGCGCGCAATGTTCATGCCCAGGCCGATGCGCTGATTGGCCAGCGGCAGCGAAAAAGTCAGCACCTGCGTATTAGGCGCCCCCTCTATACCCAGCCACTGGCTGCGCACCACGGCCTGTAAGGTCGGAGCTTCCTGGTTGCCGGCATAACCGGGGTTCAGCGGCTGCTTGTTGTACATGAACTGGGTGTATTGCACCTCCTGCTGCGCTTGTGCCAGCATGGGCAAAAACAACAGGAAAAGTGCAAGGTAGCGTAAGCGAGTCATAATCAAGTGTTTTTCGGTTTGAGGGTTTGTCGCACGGCTTAACGATGTATGATGAGAAATCCGCTTTCGGGCGCTGAACCATCGCCAATCTGTACGACGTAATAATAGGTGCCTGCCGGCAAATCTTCTCCGTTGTACGTACCGCCCCAGTCATTGCGATAAGGCGCTGCGTGGAAGACCTCATCGCCCCATTGGTTGAAGATGGAAACACTGTTGTCGGGATAAACACCGTCTTCTGCCAGACAGGGGATGACAAAAATGTCGTTGTAGCCATCACCATTCGGAGTAATAATGGTCGGTACAATGCACTGGGCATCATTGCCCACGATAAACTCCATCACGGCTTGCGAACATTCACAATCTACAGCACAGAGCTCGTAAATCACTTCATCATTGCCGATAAAAGTGATGTCGGCGCGATAGCGAAACAGGCCATTGCCAAGATCTTCCAGACTGCCATGAGCCGGGCCCTGTAAAATACTGAGGGTATAGCCCGAAGGATATTGGTCGTTGGTCAATGGCGCAATCAATGCTTCGCCGGCGAAGGGCACAACCAGTTGGTCGTCCTCGGCCACGGGTGCATATTTGTAATCCACGTGTATGGTATCCGTAGCATCGGGGCCACAGACGCCGCCGTTGATCGTCCAGAGCAGAATGTTGTCGCCCGGGAACAAGTTGCAAGCGACAGTTTCAGGATCAAAGGGGTCGTCAAAAGTGATGTCCGGATTTGGCGAAAGCCAGGAACCCGTACCCACTGTAGGCTCCATAGCGCTGAGTTGTACGCATCCATTGCCGCACTCGAAGAAATCCATGCCGCCTATGGCGTATTGATCGGCGATTTTCACCGAAATCTCGTCGGTACTCTCACCACAGCCGTTATCGGGCAAAGTCCAATAGAAGATGTACTCATTGCCGGGGACGAAGCCGGAAACCGTGGTGTTGGGATCCTGCGGGTCGGCAATGACAATGCCCAACTGCTCCTGAGCGCTCGTTTGATGCCAATAGCCACTGCCAAATTGTGGCAATTGTGCAGCCAGCTGTACGGCGTTCACCGCACAGGTGTCTATGGAAGGCCCTGCATCCGCCATTTGATCAACGCCCACCGTGACGGTAACTTCGTCGGAGGAATATCCTCCACAAGCTCCGTTCGACAAAGTCCAGCTAAAAGTATAGGAGAAGCCCGGCACCAAACCCGTTATGGAGGTGTTGGGGTCATCAGGATTGGCGATGACGACGCCATTGGGGTCGCCACTGACCAGCTCCCACAGGCCCGTGCCCACCGTAGGGGGCGTGGCATTCATGATCGCAGGCTCATCCTCGCAGGTGTTGAAATCGGGCCCTGCATCTGCCTGATTGGAGGGTATTTGGCTGAAAGATACCGTAGTCGGAATGGAGAACTCGGACTCACAGCCGTTTAAGATGGCCACTACATAGAAGTCGTAAGTGCCTTCCGTATAGCCGCTAAAGTCCGTTACGCTGTACAGCAAAGAGCTGGTTGGCGCCCCTATGGGCAGGAGGTTGGAATCGTACCACTGGTACTCTGCTCCGGCAGTAGCCGTGGCCGGGTCAACCTGTAATATCAACTCGGCATTGGGGTCGTCTATACAGATGGGGCCATTGTTGGAAGCCAAAGGCAATTGCGGCTTGGGCTTGACCACCACATTTGTGGAAACGGGTGCGGAAGTACAGCCGTTTACCGTAACGACCAATACATACGTACCGGTGTTTTCCGTCATCGCCGGAGCGATGATGGGATTGCAGACCGTCGAATTGAACTGCGCGGGCCCCGTCCATTGGAAACTGATGTCGGAGCCGTCCATGCAGTCCGTGCTGAACTGTATGATGTCGCCTTCGCAAACCTCCGTGTCGCTGAATATCTCCGGCTGGGGAATGGGGAACACCTCAATGGGTATGGAGGGCGAGGGGTCGGTGAAGCAGCCATCCACTTCTACATAGAGGAAGTAGTTGCCGGTATAAGTGGTATCTACGGAGTTGAGCGTCAGGCTGGGTACGGAAGTGGGGAAGGTGCCTACGGGCGTTACCCAATAGTAGGTTTCTACCACGCCATTGTACTGGTCCGTACTGGTGAGAATAAACATATCGCCGTCGCAGAAGGGGCCGGGGGCGCTCAACTGCGGCAATTCGGGAGCGGGCAGGATTTCGCCCATGTTCACATTTACTGAAGCGGGGTCGGAGCTACAGCCCTGTTGGTCGGTAACCACCAGGGTATATTCTCCGTTTTGGGCAGAAGTGGCAGCGGGAATGAGGCCGATGCTGTCGGTAGAGACAAAACCTCCCGGGCCCGTCCAGAGAAAATCGTAGTCTTCATTGACGGGGAAGAGCGTGGACATCAGGTGGATGTCGGTGGGCCCTTCCGGGCATTCCGGGGCATCGCTGCTCACGGCTGTGATGGAAGGAGCCTGTAGTACCTCCACTTGTACGCCATCGCTGTTCGTACAGCCGGCAGCAGAAGTGATGGTTACGGTATAAGTACCCGCTACGGGCTGAATGGAGAGGCTGGAGCCGGTAAAGGTGCTTCCTCCCGGGCCGCTCCACTCGTAGATGGCGCCGTTGATTTCGTTGACGGACAGCTCCAGCGACTCATTGTCGCAAACGGGGCTGTTGGAAGTGATGGCCACATTCGGCAGGTTTTCCACATACACAAAGGTGGGATCAGAGACCTCCGACTGGCAGATGTTGTCTAAGAGCTGTACGGTCCATTCGCCGGCTTGCGCCAAACTGACGTTTTCCAGAACCAGGAAGTTCGTATCCGTAACATAGGTTTGGAACTGCGGGCTGGTCCATACATAGGAAGTTACGCCGGTGATGTTGGTCATCAGGGTAACGGTATCGCCGAGGCAGGCGGGCGTGCTTGCCGTGGTGCTGTTGTTGATCAGCGGTTTGTCGGGCGTGTCCAGTACATTGACGATGGTGAAGGCCGGCTCCGAGGCACAGCCGTTTTCATAGACGATGAGTTGGTAGGTGCCATCGTGAACAAAGGCCACCGGATCTATGGCCGGCGGCAATTGGTCGGTAGAGGAAAAGCCGTTGGGCCCCGTCCATTGGTAGGTGATGTTCGGACCGGAGACGAAGGTACCTAACTGCAGCAGGCCGCCTTCGCAGATGTTTAAGAGGGTGTCCATGACAGAGGCCTCGGGTTGTCCGGTAATGCTTGTGCATACGGAAGCAGAGGGATTCGAGGGGCAGCCGTTGCGCAGGACGACGACGTAATAGCAACTGTCGCCGGCCATGTGCGGCCCGGGTATGGTCAAAGAGGGCACCATGGTGGTCGCAATCTGGGTTCCATTTGGCGCAAGCCCGCTAAACCACAAATACTCCAGCGAAACGCTGCCTGGCGGAGGCGTCGTACTCAATACGATGTCCTCGTCATAGCAGTGCATGTTGGCATTGATGGAGATGTCGGCCGTGAAAGGCAGGTCGTCAATGGCCACCTGCACTTCGCCCGTAGAGGAACAGCCCGTGAGACCTTCGATGGTGAGGGTGTAGGTGCCTGCATCATCTATGGTTGCACCGTAGATGACGGGATTCTCCTCTGTGGAAGAGAAGCCGTTGGGCCCCGTCCATTGGTAGAGATAGACGTTGTTGCCCGGGGCATAGGGCGGGTTGGCAAAGAGGTAAAGCGTATCGCTGCCACAGGCTCCGATGAAATAATCGGGCTGCGGCGCTTCGCCCTCTACCCTGACCAGCGCCTGGCAGGTGTCGCTGTTGGCAGCGGCATCCATGACGATGAGGTCAACGGTGAGGGTGTCGCCGATCATGTCGCAGGTGATGAGATTGGGCTGTACGAACATGGTATCTATGGCGCAGTTGTCCACGCTGCCGAGGTCTATGGATTGGGGCGAAATGGTGTCCGTAACCAGGCCCGAGGGGTTGATGTACACGATGGAACCTCCGCAGGAGGCCTGAGGCGCCTCAGTGTCTATCACCTCAATCTCATAAGAACAGGTATCGGCATTGCCCGCGAGGTCTTCAAGCACGTAATGCACGGTGGTAATGCCCTGGTTGAGCGTATGCTCCGGCGGCAGCAGAGTCGTCAACTGCGTGGGCGGAATGGAGGTGGCGCCGTCTGTATAATACACAGGCGTAAGCACTTCGTAGTCAAAGCGCGCCTGAATGGTGCTGTGTAAATCGGGAGCGCCGTTTTGATTGACATTGCCCGGTATGCAGGGATTGATGCCTATGCCGGGAGGCGAAGGCACGGGAAAATCCGTATTCGACAGGGCGACAATGGGTATGAACCCACTCTGTGCCCAGGTATTGAAGGTGGCCGCAGGGATGCTGAAGGTTGCTGTGAGCAGGTTGTTGCAATCGCCGGCCGTAACATGAGGCTGCCCGACCTCCGTCGTGCCCAGAGGCGTAAAAGTGGGGTCGTAAATGGTAAAGTATTCCCCCGGCTCATCCACATCGCCGAGAATTTCTATGGTCAGCGTTACTGTACCGGAGGCAGCAGGCGGCAGGCCGGCAAAGAGGAAGGACTGGTCTTCGGCCAGCACTTCATCTAAGTTGGGGTCGTAGGTGAAGGTGATATAGGCATTGTTGATGTCGGGCTGCGTTTGGCTCACCAGGGTCGTCAGGCCGCAGTTGTCGGAGACGTTGACGAAGAGCGGCAGCTCTGTATTGGCAGAGCAACTGCCCGGGTCGGTGGGCACCGTCTGATTGGCAGGGCAGATGAGCACGGGAGCTTCGTCGTCTTCTACGGTGATGTTGAAAGAGACGGAAGACTCATTCCCTGTGCAATCGCTGACGTAATAAGTTACATTGCTGGTGCCAAGCGGGAAGACCTCCACAGGCGGAGCATTCGGGTCAATGGGTTGGCGGGGGTTGCCGTCCACGCTGTACTCGTAAGTGAGTCCGTCGGGCATGATGGCCTGATAGCTCAGAGTGGCTTCGGCAGTGCTGTTGCCACAGATGTCGTTGATGGAAAACTCGCCTCCCTGGAAGGGCGGGTCATAGGCAACGAGAGAAATTTCCACCAGGCCGTCGGCCGCCCAGTCGTTGAAGACAGCCATGGGTATGGTAAAATCCGTGATGGAGCTGTCACACTGCTGGGCGGAGAGGTTGGTCTGGCCGAGCAGGGAGCCGTCTTCGCCATAGACGAGGAAGTACTCCGTGGGTTGCTCTGCATCTGCGTTTTGCAGGTTGATGGTGAGCGTAACGTCCGAGGTAGCCATGGTCGGCGGGGCCGCTACCGGAATCTGAAAAAGCACGGGGTCCACGATGACCTCAAGGGAATCGCCCGGGCCGGCAGTGATGGGCATGAGCTGGCTCACATTTGGCGAAAGCTGAAGGATGCTGCAATCTTCCGTAACCGGCAAGGGGCTCATGGTCAGGGCTGCTTCGCAAACGCCAGGGTCGGTGCCTATGGTCGTGTCTTGTGGCATTACCAAAAAGACCGGCGCCAGGGTATCCAGCACCGTGAAGGTCGCCATACTGGTGTCGGCATTTCCGCACTCATCCATGACGATGAAACGGACGTCCTGAGTGGTAAATACACCTGCCGGATAGCCCTGGCAAGAGGCAGGCAAAGAGGGCGGCATGCTGCCATCTGCATTTTCCAACTGCCAGACGAGCAGGCTGTCGGGCGTACAGACGTCGCCGGCCACAGCTTGTGCCAGATTGTTGAGCCAGTCGTTAAAACTTTGATCCATATCCTGGCTGCAGTCTATGGTCATGTCTTGCGGCTGCTGGGTGAATACCGGAGGCAGGGTGTCTTTGACGTAAATGATTTGCAGGAAACTGTCCACATTGGCGCATCCGTCCTGGACGTACCAGGTGCGCTCAATGGTATAGGTATTTTGGCAAACTACGTCGGTGATGTTGCTCTGGTAGAAAGTGGTAATGGTCGTATCGCACTGGTCCATCAGATCGGTGGGCTGCCCCGTGATGTTGAGGTTGCCGGCGTCCACGCAATCCAGATAAAGGGTGTCGGGGGGCGGTGTAAATGAAGGCGCTATCGTATCCCGCACCATGATGGTTTGCACAGCGCTGGCGGAGTTGTTACACACATCGGTAACGGTCCAGGTGCGCAGGATGTCGTAATTCTGGCTGCAAGACTGCACCACCATGCTGTCCGAAAAGGTGATGGTGAAATCAGCACTGCAATTGTCGGTAATCATAGCCGGCAGCAAATTGCCGGTAGAAGCGGTGTCCGTAGGAGCGCCGCATGCGAGCAGGGTGTCCGGCGGTGCGGAGAAAACGGGGGGCTCCAAATCTACAATGGAAATCACCTGCGTGGCCATGCTTTGATTGCCACAGGTATCGGAGGCCGTCCAGGTGCGCGTAATGATATAGGTGTAGTCTGAGCAGGCCCCGGTATTGGTCTGGTTGCTGTTTTCCTGAAAGACCACACTCGGTGCAGCGTTGCAATTGTCGGTAGCCGTAACGGCTGCTGCCGGAGGGATGGGCTCCGAACAACTGATCACCGTATCTGCCGGCACGCCCATGAGCACGGGAGGCACTGTATCTA
>Ga0256832_1001183_pt1 | contig 17558 bp, 19 predicted proteins | sample 134614metaG_FD_190534 | JGI IMG/M metagenome (GOLD analysis project Ga0256832, IMG submission 190534) | Hydrothermal vent microbial communities from Lau Basin, Pacific Ocean - 134-614 | ecosystem: Environmental > Aquatic > Marine > Hydrothermal vents | place: Pacific Ocean: Lau Basin | collected...
AAACAGCCGATACATGTCCTTACTGGTCTGCTTGCTTCCCCACTTCTTCGACATCTCTTTCATGATGGTGCGTTCGTTGGGTTCCATGCCATTGTTGTTGAAATGCTCGTCGCGGAGAAAGGTGATAATGTCCCAATGTTGTTCTGTCATCTCGATCTCTTCGCCCTTGGCGATTTCACTGGCGACGTCTTCGTTCCAATCTTCGAGGTTTTCCAGATAGCCGTTATCCGTGGTAGGAATGCTCTTGCCGTTAACTTCTAGTGCCATATCGCTACTCCTGGTTTGCTTACAGAATGAGTCGGAAACGCGCTTGTACCCGTCCCTAGGTGGCTGTCGGGTTTAGGAGTAATCTACCGCGGCAGCAGGGAATCGGTCTATTTTTCCGATCTTTTTATTCGACACATCCCTGTGCCTCACCCCTACGGGGCTGGCGTGAAACTTTGCTCCTGGCAAAGTTTTCGTTAAATAGTCACCACTATTCGCCTCAAAAGATCGAAAAACTCGCCTCGATTCCCCACTGCCTCGCTACGATTCCCTAAACCCGACAGCCACCTAGGAATGTCGGGCCCAGCGCCTAACCTAGATGAAAAGTGAGCGAATTCTAATAAATTCTGGCTTATTCGTCATCCGCCAGTTTCTTAACTGCTTCGATATCCTTGTGCGGAATAAAGATGCCGCAGCCGTATTTCTGGTAGTTACCGATGCCCAGCTCCTGAAGCTCGATGGATTCGTCGGTTTTCAGATCGGCGAGCATCAGGCTGCGGGTGCTGAGTGGGCCATTCGGCGTGCTCATCTCGTTCAGCATGCCGCATAGTGCCTTGCGGATACGGATGCCGCGTGTTTTCAGTGTTTCGGCGATGTGTCCGAGAAAGGCGTTTTCGTCGGCGCCCGTTTCGGTGACGATGTGTCGCGCGAACAGGGTGCCAAGCTTGCTGAGTTCGCGGGTCTTGAATCTGCCGATGCTCAGCGGTTGGCCCGCGACCTCGATCTTGATGCCGTTCAATCCCGCGGCGAGTTCCACCTTGTCGCGCGGCATGCGGATGATCAGCTTGGTGCGGCGTGACAACAGGAGTTGCTGCGTGGCGTCCTTGTCCGGGCGTTCCCAGCCATTCTGGGAGCCGGCGACATGGATCTCATGGATCGCGATCCTGTCGTCCTCGTCCAGCCAGGGCGCGGCATTGCGCAATGCATCGGATAGCGCCCAGGCATGGTCGACGGGGAGTTCCCGGCAGCGAATATCGAACAGGACATCGAGCATATCGCTGCGGCCCTTGATGGTTCTATCGTCTTCTTGCCAAAACATGGGTATACCTTAGTTATCGGGCAGGGATGCGTGGATGGCGTCGCGGTCGATCCACCAGTCTTCCTGTACAAGCACGTCGACGACGTTACGCAGACGCACCAGGAATTTATCCGGTTGATCCAGTTCCAGTCGTTCGACCCAGGCCTGAAACTGTGCCTGATTCTCGACATGGCTGTGCCGCCGCGCGACCTGTCCGAGTAACTGGCTGGCGAAAAAACGCAGGTCTTTTCGTTGCTGCCCTTCGGTACGGACATCGGCGATAAACATGGCTGTCGCTGCCGCGACGGCGGCACCATCGGAGTCGTCCGGCGTATCGTCCACCAGGTGCTGGAGCAGGGCGAGTGTCAAGTCCGGGTCGATCGGGAAAGTGACCGCGAGCCAGATACCGTGGCCAAGCGCGGCCAGCGAGGCACCCTGGTCGCATTGCGAGAGCACATCGCAGGCGTCGGCAGCCCATTCCCACTCATCGTTTTGGGCAAAGGTATCGAATGCCTCTCGCGCCCAGGGCCACGCTTCGCTGCCTCTATCGATGGCCTTGAGCGAGCGCCCGATCTCCAGTTGTTTCTTGGCCCGTTCAAGCGGTGGCTTTCCAGAATCCACTTCATTCCAGGCATCCATGAGCGCGCCCAGATGGGCTTCTATGCTGGCTTTCTCGCCAAGATCCTTACGTAAGGAATCGGCTGCGGTGTCGGGTAGTGCATCGGGATCGTGAAATTTCATGCGTGTCTGTGTACTCCGAGATTTGAACGGTGGCGGGCCTTGACGAGGAGAATCGGCTCAATTGAAAGCGGCTTCAAGCCGGTCCTCCCAGTCTTCGGGGGTATCGGGATAAGGTGGCTTGACGTCCATACGAAAGAACATTTTTCCCTCCTTGGCATATCCGACCGCTTCCACCAGTTCGTCGAACGATACGAATTGCGCATTGGCGATAATGATCTCGCTGAGTAACAACATCGTTGGCTCCGTTGTTGATAGGGACAGGGTCGAGCGGCTTCGAATTATAGTATGGATTTCGCTGTGGCCGCAGGATTGAGTATCAATATATCATTGACTACTAATGGTTACCCGCCTAGACTTCACGGAAATTCAATGTGGGAATATCGACGAGGGGTCGCGCCTCTATCCCTTCCGGGATAGATCGTGCGAAAGACGCTACCCCCCGTTGGTGGAATACTCGTCAGGCAATGTATTGACTAATATTAGCCGCTATTGATGGGCTGTCTTGTGGATCGTTTCACTTGCGGGAGCAGCGAGGGGGGCCCAGGTCAATGTTGCACGTAACCAGTCTGGGTTCCGGGCAAAGTGATTCAACTACTTTCGATAAACATTTGGAGAATGAGCGTAATGGCTGTTCAAAAGTTTGACACTCCTATGCTGGATCAGCTCGAGTCTGGTCCATGGCCCAGCTTTATTACTGGCATCAAGGCGCTGCGTGACAACCACCCCGACGCAAAGATCAATGAGATGACCAATTCCCTGCTCGGGCAGTTGGAGCATTCTTATGAGACCCGCAAGGGCTACTGGAAGGGCGGTACCGTTTCCGTGTATGGCTACGGTGGTGGCATCATCCCGCGCTTTTCCGAGGTCGGTCATGCGTTTGTCGCTTCCAAGGAATTTCACACCCTGCGTGTTCAGCCACCCGCGGGCAACCACTATTCCACGAGCATGTTGCGTCAGTTGGCGGATAGCTGGGAGAAGTGGGGTTCTGGCCTGGTAACCTTTCATGGGCAGACCGGCAACATTATGTTTATCGGTACCGACACCGAAAACATCCAGCATTTCTTCGACGAGATCAACGACTACGGTTGGGATCTCGGTGGTGCCGGCCCATGCGTGCGCACCGCGATGTCATGCGTCGGCGCGGCACGTTGCGAGATGTCCTGCACCAACGAGCAGAAGGCGCATCGTCTGCTGGTAAACAATTTTACCGATGACGTTCATCGTCCGGCGCTGCCATACAAGTTTAAATTCAAGGTCTCCGGTTGCCCGAACGATTGCCAGAACGCGATCGAGCGTTCCGACTTTGCCGTTATCGGCACCTGGCGCGACGATATGAAGGTCGACCAGGACGAATTCAAGGCCTATGTCGGCCGTAAGGGTCGTCAGCACGTCGTCGACAACATCATCAGCCGCTGCCCGACACAGGCGCTGACCCTGAACGACGACGACAGCCTGACGGTCAACAACAAGGATTGCGTGCGCTGCATGCATTGTCTGAACGTGGTGCCGAAAGCGCTGCATCCTGGTGACGACAAGGGCGTGACCATTCTGATCGGCGGAAAACGCACGCTGAAGATCGGTGACCTGATGGGTACCGTGGTCGTCCCCTTCAAGAAGCTGGAAACCGAGGAAGATTGGGAAAGCATCGTCGAGCTGGCTGAAGAGATCATCGATTTCTGGGCAGAGAACGGCCTGGAGCATGAGCGTTGCGGCGAGATGATCGAGCGTATCGGTCTGGCTAATTTCCTTGAGGCTATCGGCATCGATCCGGATCCCAACATGGTCGATTCCCCACGCCAGTGTTCCTACGTGCGTATGGATGGTTGGGACGAAGCCGCTATCGAATGGTTTGAAAAGAAGGCTGAACAGGCCTGATTCAAACCCGTTGTAATTGAATTATCCGCTTGCCGACGACACGGGTTCCGTGTCGTCGGAAGGTTGAGTTTGACTTGAATTTTGGAGGTCGAAATGGCGAAGCAAGAAATGCGCGAGCCGATTGAGTCAGGATGTCCGGATCCATTCCAGTACATGCACCCTGTCATGCGTAAGAATTTTGGAATGTGGAAGTATCACGAGCATCCACGTCCCGGTGTCCTGCTGCACGTTGCCTACAGTGGCGACAAGATATGGACGGTCCGGGTAGGTACTCAACGTATTCTGGATCTGTTTTCGCTCCGCGAGCTTTGCGATATCGGCGAGAAGTTCGCCGAGGGTTATATCCATTTTACCATCCGTTCCAATATCGAATACATGGTTACCGACGAGGCCAAGGTCGAGCCGCTGATCAAGGCAGTGGAAGACGCCGGTTACATCGTGGGCGGTACCCAGAACTCCGTCACCATGCTGTCCCACACCCAGGGTTGGTTGCACTGTGATATCCCGGCCACCGACGCATCCGGCGTGGTTAAATCCATGATGGATGAGCTCATCGATGAGTTCCGCAACACCAATATGCCAAACCGCGTGCATATCACCACGTCCTGCTGTCAGATCAACTGTGGTGGTCAGGGTGACATCGCCATCAATATCCAGCATACCAAGCCACCAAAGATCAACCATGATCTGGTAGCCAACGTGTGCGAGCGGCCTTCCGTGGTCGCGCGTTGCCCGGTGGCGGCGATTCGTCCCGCGATCGTCAACGGCAAGCCTTCTCTTGAAGTCGATGAAAAGAAATGCATCTGCTGCGGCGCTTGTTTCCCGCCGTGTCCGCCGATGCAGATCAACGACGCGGAATTCTCCAAGCTGGCTATCTGGGTAGGTGGGAATCACTCCAACGCGCGTGGCAAGCCGACCTTCCACAAGCTTGTTGCCGCGGGTATCCCGAACAACCCGCCTCGTTGGCCCGAGGCTACCGCCATCGTCAAGCGCATTCTGGCCGCTTACAAGGAAGGCGCGCGTGACTGGGAGCGTATCAACGAGTGGATCGAGCGTATCGGCTGGCCGCGTTTCTTCGAAACCGTGGAGTTGCCGTTTACCAAGTACCATATCGATAACTGGCGTGGCGCGCGTAAGAGCCTCAACGCATCTACCTACATCCGCTTCTAAAGCGGGAAGTGGAGTTGATCTATGAAATTAACTGTTCAAGTCAACGAGGGGCCGTATCAGCACCAAGCGTCTGATTCGGCCTACCACTTCACCAAGGCGGCGTTGGAGAAGGGGCACGAGATTTTTCGTGTCTTTTTCTATCACGATGGTGTCAACAACGGCACCCGCCTGACTACTCCTCCACAGGATGACAGAAATGTCGTCGCGCGTTGGAGTGAGTTGGCGGAGAAGCATGATCTCGATCTGGTGATCTGTGTTGCCGCTGCCCAGCGTCGCGGCATCGTCGACGAAGGTGAGGCTGAGCGTAATGGTAAGGATGCGACCAACATCGCGCCGGGCTTCCGGATTTCCGGACTTGGGCAGTTGATCGAGGGTGGTATCCAGAGCGATCGTCTGGTCGTGTTTGGCGATTGATTCAGGAGTGTTTTAGATGACTACTAAGAAATTCATGTATGTCAATCGTCGCGCGCCCTATGGCACGATATACGCATGGGAAGCGCTTGAGGTCGTGTTGATTGGTGCCGCCTTCGAGCAGGATGTCAGCATGGCTTTTGTCGATGACGGCGTATTCCAGCTGTTGAAAGGGCAGGATACCAGCGGTATCGACATGAAGAACTTTTCCCCGACCTATTCGGCGCTTGGAGACTATGAAGTCACCAAGATATATGTTGAAAAAGAGTCGTTGGAGGAAAGAGGGCTCACGCTTGACGATCTACAGCACCTCGTCTGGGAAGATGAAGATGAAGACTGGGCGGAAAAGGATTCCATTCGGCTGGTCAGTCGCGCCGAGCTGGCAGAGGTATTTGCCGGACAAGACGTCATGTTCAACTTCTAACCTGAGGGGTAACCGAAAATGTCCATTCTACATATCGTGAACAAGTCCCCTTACGAGCGTAATAGTGTCGCGCTGGCGGTAGACTATATGCGTGACGGCGACACCCTGCTGTTGATCGAAGACGCCGTGTACACCGTAATGCAGGGCGGCAGGGCAGCCTCGATAATCGATGGCCGGAAGGCTGTCGTTCTTGGCCCTGATCTGGCTGCGCGGGGAATCGCCAAGGAAAAAATGATCGATGGCGTGGAAGTTGTCGATTATGCGGGCTTCGTCGATCTCGTCGAAGCCAGTGATAAAACACAGTCCTGGCTCTGAGCCACGGCTAACTCGTTTTTAATTCAGTATTGAAGGAGAAATTTCATGCCTATCGAAGTTGACGGTAAAGTATTGGAAACCGATGAAGAAGGCTACCTGGCCAATATCAACGACTGGGTTCCTGGTGTCGCGGATGTGATGTCAAAGGAAGACGACCTGGAGCTCACCGACGAGCATTGGGACATCATCAATTTCTTGCGCGAGTATTATGAAGAATACCAGATCGCTCCGGCGGTTCGTGTTCTGACCAAGGCTGTGGGCAAGAAGTTGGGCAAGGACAAAGGTAACAGCAAATACCTTTATGGTCTGTTCCCTTACGGCCCCGGCAAGCAGGCTTGCCGTTATGCCGGTCTGCCGAAGCCTACTGGCTGCGTCTGATCGATCGTTCTCATGAGGAAGGTCTTCCGAGACCTTCCTCATGGTCTCCAGTGAATTTGCGAATTTCGGAAGCATTCTGCTTCTGACGGTTGTGTACGTATGAGCACTTTCTACGCGATCCTGTTTATTGTTGCGACACTCGTCCTGGTTATTGGTGTTGCCCGTCGCGTGTACCTTTACTACAAGGTCCCCGCGCCACTCAAGATTCCCACCACGCCGGCTCCAGTGACCCGCGCCGGAGTGGTTCTTCGCATGTTTCGCGAAGTCGTTTTTTTTGAAAGCCTGTTCAAGGCGACTAAATGGACTTGGTTGTTCGGCTGGATGTTCCATATTGGGCTTGCGCTGGTACTGGCACGTCATCTGCGTTACTTCATGGATGACGATAATATCTTCTGGCCTTTGATCGAGCTGATTCAGCCGTTTGGCATCTATGCGGGTTTTGCGATGGTGCTTGGCCTGCTCGGCTTGCTAGGACGGCGTATCTTCGTCGATCGCGTGCGTTACATATCAGCGCCGTCGGATTATGCGATGCTGCTGTTGCTTATCGGCATTGGCGCGATTGGCTTGGCTATCAAATTTATTTTTCGCACGGATGTCGTCGCGGTCAAATCATTCTTTGACGGCCTGTGGGTATTCGACTGGCAGGATCTTCCGATGGATGCGCCGCTGCTCATTCACCTGGGGTTGGTTGCGGTGCTGTTTCTGATCTTTCCGATCAGTAAGTTGTTGCACGCGCCCGGTATCTTCTTCAGCCCATCGCGTAACCAGGTCGACAATCCTCGCGAAGTCCGACATGTCGCCGACTGGGCCCGCAAACTCGAAGAATAACGCGATCTGGTCGAATAGCGAACCGAGAATTACAGAGGCTATACATGGCTAAGGCAGATTTTAACGTACCGGAATTGGGTGAATCCATCGAGGTTCCCGCCATCAAAGAAGGTAGCATGGCGCACAGCTCGCCGTTTGTCGCGAAACCTCAGTTTCAGGAAGCACTGGGTTTCAAGGGCGAGATTGGCGAGAACTGGAAGGAAGACACACTGGAAGCGATGGGTGATTTGCTCGGCAAATACCGTTCCTTGCAGGTGTATATGGATATCTGTGTCAAATGTGGCGCATGCACGGACAAATGTCACTATTTCCTTGGCACCTCGGATCCGTTGAATATGCCGGTTGGGCGACAGGATCTGATGCGTAAGGTCTATCGGCGCTATTTCACCTTTGCCGGGAAGTTTTTCGGTAAGCTGGGGATACCCGGTTTCGTCGGCGCGGCGGATCTTGAACGCGACATGCTGGATGAGTGGTATAGCTACTACCATCAGTGCTCCGAATGCCGCCGCTGTTCGGTATTCTGCCCCTATGGTATCGACACCGCCGAGATCACCATGGCGGGACGCGAGATTCTCGCGCGTATCGGCATGGGACAGAAATACGATAACGAGATTATCGGCAAGGTGTATACCATCGGTAACAATCTTGGTCTCCCCGAACGAGCCTTGGCGGATACGCTGGAAGGGCTGGAGGAGGATATCGAGGACGATACCGGCGTGCAGGTCAAGCTGCCTCTTGATAAGAAGGGCGCCGATATCCTGTTGGTCACGCCTTCGGCGGATTTCTTTGCCGAGCCCCATGTGGACGGCCTGATGGGGTACGCCAAGGTTTTTCATGAGGCTGGTGTGAGCTGGACGCTGAGTTCCTACGCGTCCGAAGCCGCGAATTTCGGTATGTTCATCGGCTCCTACAAGAACATGCGCGAAATCTCCTTGCGGATTCGCAAGGCAGCGCTGGAACTCGGCGTGAAGCGGATCATATTTGGGGAATGCGGTCATGCGTGGCGTGTCGCTTACAGTTTCCTGAATACGCTTGCCGGCCCATTCGATTTTCTGGACCAGAAATATCCGATCCCGCAGCATATCCTTGAATTCACCTGGGGTGAAATTCAGAAGGGTACGTTGAATATCGATAAATCGCTCAACGATGACATGACGCTGACCTTCCACGACTCGTGTAACGTCGCTCGCGCCTCGCGCATGGGGGACAAGCCCGGTGGTCAATTCGTGATTCCGCGCAATGTGATCAAGGCGGTTTGCAATAACTTCGTCGACATGGACCCGGATACCATCCATGAGAAAACCTTCTGTTGCGGAGGCGGTGGTGGCTTGCTTACCGATGATCTGATGGAGGTTCGCGTGAAGGGCGCGATGCCGCGAATGCAGGCGCTGAACGAGGTAACGCAGGAATCCGGGGTGACCCACATGGCCGCGATATGCGCTATCTGCAAAAGCCAGTTCACCAAGATATTGCCGTACTACGGCATGACCATGGATCAGATCGTCAGCGTGCATCAGCTGGTATCGAACGCACTGATTCTGAGCGGACAAGAAGACACTGATAGTGATGATGAGGACGACGTTGCCTGATCCATCACTCACGACACGAATACTTTCGAAAACTGAGGTCATCGACGCACTGGCGGCGGATGACGGTTCTACTCAAGAGATACAGTAGGGAGAAATAAGATGGCAACTCCGAGCGATGAAATGAACGCGAATCTGACTTGGCGCCGCTTTAAAGATGGCGATCATTCGTGGGACAACATGGGTGAGAAGATCTTCGAGCAGGATACCACCTTCAAATGTCCTACCTATATTCACAAGACGCCCCCTTGTCAGGGCAGTTGCCCCTCGGGCGAGGATATTCGCGGCTATCTCGCGATCGCTCGGGGCCAGGAATTGCCGCCAGAGGGTGTCGATTGGCATGAGTATGCGTTCAGACGCTCGACCGATGCCAACCCGTTTCCCTCGATGATGGGACGTGTTTGTCCGGCTCCGTGCCAGGATGGCTGTAACCGTAACGAGGTCGATGACTTCGTTGGTATCAATGCCGTGGAGCAGTATATCGGGGATACCGCCATCGCAAATAACTACGCCTTCGAGGCGGGCGCCGATACCGGTAAGAAGATTGCCATCATCGGTGGCGGTCCGGCTGGCATGGCAGCGGCGTATCAGCTACGTCGCCTCGGTCATGGCGCGACCATTTTTGACGATAATGCCGAACTTGGCGGCATGATGCGCTATGGCATCCCTGGTTATCGTATTCCGCGCGATAAACTGTCCGCCGAGATTCAGCGCATCATTGATATGGGTGTCGAAACCCGTATGAAGACCCGTGTCGGTACCGATATCAGTGTCGAGGAGCTCGAAAAAGAGTTCGACGCCATCCTGTGGGCCATTGGCTGTCAGTCGGGACGTGGTCTGCCTGTCGAGAAATGGAACGAGGTTCCAAACTGCGTTTCCGGCGTGGCTTTCCTGAAAGCCTTCAACGAAGGTCGTATGAAGTTCACCGCGAACAAGGTGGTCTGCGTGGGTGGTGGTGATACCTCCATCGACGTGGTTTCCGTTGCCCGTCGTCTCGGTCATATCGAGACGGAAAACCCGACCGATCGTCCGGAGCTGGTCGTTCGCGACGGTTTCGTTGCCCACGACGCGGCCGAACTTGCCGCCAAGGAAGGTGCCGAGGTTACCTTGACCTCACTGTTCCCGAAAGAGAACATGACCGCCGCCGAGCATGAGGTGCATGATGCATTGACGGAGGGCGTGCGTATCCTCGATGAGGTCATGCCGATCGAGCTGATTATCGGCGAGGACGGTCGCGCCACCGGCCTCAAGGTCGCGAACTGCACCATGGATGGCGGTCGCCCGGTACCCGTGGAAGGTACCGAACAGATTATCGAAGCCGACCTGATTGTTTCCGCGATCGGTCAGGGTGGTGACATGACCGGTCTGGAGGACCTGGACAATGGCCGTGGTCTGATCGACTCAGACAACTTTCACCAGGTGCCCGGAAAACCCGGTCATTTCGTCGCCGGCGACATCATTCGCCCACACCTCCTGACTACCGCTATCGGCCAGGCATCTGTTGCCACGGAGACCATCGACCATTATCTGAAGCAGGAAGCCCTGAAGAAGCGTCCGAAGGTCGATGTCCATCACTTCGACCTGCTGAAGAAGCTGCATGAAGCGGGGCTCGACCCAGAGGCATTCGATCCAAACGCCGGGGATCAGCGTGGTACCTCCAGTGCGCACTATGCGATACACAATTTCGAGGACCGGTCCTTCCAGGAGATCATTCCGCACGACGAGTTGTTCTTGGGACATTTCGAGTATCACCCGCGCAACAAGCGCAAAGAAGAGGTCCCGACGGCGGAAGAGGTATTGGGCCACTTCAAGGAACGCGTCATGGCGCTGTCCGAGGACGAAACCATCGACGAAGCCAAGCGCTGCATGAGCTGTGGCATGTGCTTCGAGTGCGATAACTGCGTGATCTTCTGCCCTCAGGACGCGGTCTATCGTGTCAAGAAAGACGAAGCTACCACCGGTCGTTATGTCGCGACGGATTATACGCGTTGCATCGGCTGCCATATCTGCTCTGATGTCTGTCCTACCGGCTACATCAAAATGGGCTTGGGCGAATAAACGGGGGTCCCGATGTTCACATCCGTCATAAGGCGTACTTGGTTTGCCGTGTTGTCAGTCGGGTTTGTGCTGGCTATTGGTGGGCAGGCGCTGGCCGATTCCAAGGTAGGTGCTCTCGTGCCGGGCTCCAAGGCGGCCAGTATTCAACCGTCCCAGTGCGTCGAGCCAACGCCCTACATGCGCAGACACCATATGGAATTGATCCTGCATCAGCGCGACAAGACCGTACATGAAGGTATTCGCAGCAAAAAATACAGTCTCGCTGCATGTATCGATTGTCATGTGGCTCGTGGCGATGGCGGCAGGGAAGTGCCGGTGAACGCGGAAGGCCAGTTTTGCGATAGCTGTCATGACTACGTCGGTGTCTCATTGACGTGCTTTCAATGCCACGCAACGGTTCCGACACCGGCGTCCGCCCACAAGTGACGGTGAGAAGAGGTTCAAGCGATATGAGTAACAGTAACGAGTCGATCAATCCGAATCGTCGTTCGTTTCTCGGGAAGGCCGGTGCTGCGGTAGCGACTACGTTGGTTGCGCCTGGCGTCGTTCTGCATGCAAGCGCGCGTACGCGCGATCCGGATGAACCAGTAACGGACGCCGTTCGCTGGGGCATGCTGATCGACACGAGTAAATGCGCCGATGGTTGTAACGATTGTGTTCAAGCCTGCGAGAAAGAGAATGGCTTGGATATGGTGACCATGCCCGAGGGCGCCGATCCGGAGAATTGGGATCGGCAACGACCTCGCTGGATTCGCCAGATTCAGCTGCAAGACAACCTGACAGGACAGATCACCTCGCTGCCGATGATGTGTCAGCATTGCGAAGAGCCACCCTGCGCGGATGTCTGTCCGACGGGCGCCTCTTTCCGTCGCGCCGATGGCATTGTCATGGTGGATCGGCATATCTGTATCGGTTGCCGCTATTGCATGATGGCTTGTCCCTATAAGGCGCGTTCCTTCATTCATGAAGAGATCGAGGTCAAACCGACGCACGCCCCGCGTGGCAAGGGCTGTGTCGAGAGCTGTAACTTCTGCGTGCACCGCCTTGATCGAGGCGAAACCACCACGGCCTGCCAAGACGCATGCAGGCACCAGGCGATTGCTTTCGGCGATTTGAAAGACAAGAACAGCGCGGTCTCCAAGGCACTGGATTCCGTGAAATCCCGGCAGCTCAGGGCCGATCTACAGTTGAATACCGGCGTGCGTTATTCCGGCGTCTGATACGGTTTGGGAGTAGTTTGAATGAAAAAGATTCACTTTAGAGAGTGGACGGTTCCAAGCTCGAGATATTGGGCTGTGTTCGCTGTATTGGCCGCCATCGTAGGTATTGGCCTGATTGCTGCGATCTACATGGAGCATGAAGGCCACTGGGTGACGGGCATGAATAACCAGATCATCTGGGGCATGCCGCATGTCTTCGCTGTGTTCTTGATCGTTGCCGCGTCGGGTGCGCTGAATGTCGCGACAATTGGCACGGTGTTCGGCAAGAAACCCTTCAAGCCGCTGGGCAGGTTATCCGGGCTGTTGGCCATTTCACTACTGGCTGGCGGTTTGCTCGTGTTGGTGCTGGATCTCGGTCGTGCCGATCGTCTGATGGTCGCCATGACGACCTACAATTTTAAATCTATCTTCGCCTGGAATATCCTGCTGTATAACGGTTTCTTCGTTATTGTCGCGGTCTATTTGTATACGATGATGGAGCCGAAAGCGAAAAAGTACTATTTCTCGGTCGGCGTGCTGGGTGGCATCTGGCGCTTGATACTGACCACCGGTACCGGCTCTATCTTCGGTTTCCTGGTCGCGCGTCAAGCCTACGATACGGCGATACTCGCACCGCTGTTCATCGTTTATTCATTTGCGTTCGGATTGGCGATCTTCATGCTGTTTCTGTTTTTCGCATTCGATCAGGACAATCGGGAGCTTGGCGACAAGTTACTCTTCAGGATGAAGAACGTGCTCGGTATTTTCCTTGCCGGCGTGGCATTGCTGCTGCTGACTTACCATCTGACCAAGCTGTACGGCACCAAATATCACGGTGTCGAGGCATTCATTCTGCGCGATGGTGGCATCTATACGGTGCTGTTTTGGGTGGGGCAGGTTGCGATCGGTATGCTTTTGCCGATCGCGATCATCATTCATCCCGTACTGAGCAAATCGAAGGGTTGGCTTTCTGGCGCGGCGGCGATGGTGGTGGTCGGTGGCTTGGCGGCGATGTATGTCATTATCATCGGCGGGCAGGCTTATCCACTGGAGATGTTTCCCGGCAAGACGATCATCGCTTCAGGTTTCTATGATGGAGTGAATGGCGCGGCATTGTATTATTCTCCATCCATGCCGGAGATTCTTCTCGGAGTTGGTGGCTTCTCCATGGCCATACTGGCGACGACCATCGGCGTCAGGATGCTGAAGTTTTTGCCCACGGATCTTTCCGACCGGGCGCTGGATCCCCATACCGGGGTGAAAGCCGACGGCTGATCACTGATCCCTGGACTCGACAAAGCCCAATCGTTTGATTGGGCTTTGTCGTTTCTACGGGAGTAATCGATGCCTTATCTGTTTATCTCCGCCGCGCATAAATCATCTGGTAAGACAACCCTGTCTATTGGGTTGTGTGCCGCGCTTCATGCCCGTGGACTGCGCGTCCAGCCCTACAAGAAGGGGCCGGATTATATCGATCCCTTGTGGCTCGCGGCGGCGGCGGGGCGGGGATGCGAGAACCTGGACTTCTTCACCACGCCATCCGACGAGATGCTCGCTTCGTTTCAGCGCAAGCAAACGGCTGCGGATATCGGCCTGATCGAAGGCAACAAGGGGCTTTACGACGGCCTTGATCTCGACGGTTCCAATAGTAACGCAGCATTGGCCAAGATGATCGATGCGCCAGTAGTACTGGTTTTATGCACAAAGGGCATGACGCGAGGGATAGCGCCGCTCATCCTCGGTTATCAGGCTTTCGAACCGGGTATTCGTCTGGCGGGCGTCATCTTGAATCGTGTTGGTGGTAGCCGGCACGAGGCCAAATTAAGGCGGGTCATCGAGCACTATACGGATGTAAAAGTCGTCGGCGCGGTGGCCAATTCCCCGGATCTGGAGATAGTCGAGCGCCACCTCGGCCTGATGCCGAGCAACGAATCCGCCGCCGCGTCCGATACCATCGCGCGAATCCGCGACGTTGTCGAAACCCAGGTCGATCTCGACTCGCTACTCGATATCGCCGCGACTGCTCCCGACCTCGGTCGCCCAGCCCAAAATACCCCGCCGCCTCGTTTTTCCGTCACTCGACCGGTGAGCATTGGTATCGCCCAGGATGACGCTTTCGGTTTTTACTATCAGAGCGATCTGGATGTATTCCGGCGCTGCGGCGCGGAACTGATACCGTTCAGTCCACTGCGGGATCGCCGCCTGCCCGATGTCGATGGCCTGTTCATCGGTGGCGGCTTTCCTGAAACCCGGATTGAAGGCTTGTCGGCCAACTCGGCAATGCGTTCGGAGATCCGGCGCTATGTCGAAGCTGACTATCCAGTCTATGCCGAATGCGGCGGCCTGATGTATCTTACCCGCTCGATACGCTGGAAGGACAAGTACGGGGATATGGTCGGGGTGATTCCCGCCGATACGGTGGTGGAGGAAAAACCACAAGGGCGGGGTTATGTTCGTCTGCGCGAGACCCCAGATTTTCCCTGGCCCGCGGTGGATGGCAATGCCACGGGCGAGATTTGCGCGCACGAGTTCCATTACTCCAGAATCACACCGCTGGAGATCCCGACCCATTGGGCTTATCGGGTCGAGAGAGGCACCGGTGTCGATGGGCGGAATGACGGCATTCGTTACCGTAATCTGCTCGCCAGTTACACACACATGCGCAACGTCGGTGACAATCGCTGGGTGGAACGATTTGTAAAATTCGTCGCGGATTCAGTGGAAAAACGTAGCGTGGGTAATGATAGAATGGCGTGAACAACCGGTCCACGGATGTTTGGATCTTTTCCGATCCCGAATCGATGCGGCTCAGACATCGCCTTCGTCAACCAAACGTCGGGTTCGCGCGCGCATGCTATTTCGTCCGAGGCTAGATACTTGGGGGCGTGGAGCGTTCCACACGACGCGCACAATGCGGTATCGGGCGAAAAAGTGAGATTCGCTGGAATCCGTGGTTCGGATGGTGGGCCTACACAAATCGTTGCATCCAGGCGCCTGGCTCGCAATATCCGCTTAAGAGGAATTCAGAGATGTTCAAGTTAACGGCAGAGGCTGCGGCACAGGTCAAGGTAGCGGCGCTTCAGAGCGGCACGGAAGGCATGGCGCTTCGGCTGGCGGCACGCAAGAAAGACGATGGCTCCATCGAGTACGCGATGGGCTTCGACGAACCCAGCGAGGATGATATCCGTGTCGAATCATCCGACATAACCATCGTCATGGCGCCGGAATATGTACCGTTGCTGGATACCGCAGTACTGGACTTCGCCAAGCTCGACGACAGTGACGAGGTGCAGTTCATCTTTATCAACCCTCAGGATGCCAACTTCTCTCCCGCCGACTGATCGCCGCTCACGGCCTTTCCTTCCCTGGCTGTATCCATGCAACTCACCCCTGAAGACGCCCTGCGCCTGAACGTCCTGTTGGCGAACAAACCCCAGGCGATTCGCATCGACGAATCCCGCTTGATCGTGCATGGCCTCGCGGCGGATGGCGAAATGCACATCCAGTTAAACCCAAATTGTCGCGAGGAACAGTATATTCGCAGCGTGAAGGAACTGCTCTCCGGCCACGTGCTCGGTTCTCCCGGCGGTTACCCGGTGTACCTGCAACGTTGGACCCGCATGGGACAGATGCGCGACGAAAGTCTGGAAGAACTGCTGCTGCTTGGCGAGCCTGAAGCCGTGGTCGCGGCGGTGTGCGCGCCCGGAATGACCACCGAACTCGCTCGCCGGGCCTGGTGGGCAATGGAGGACGCGGACAACGCGCGCCGCATGCTGTCGACCGCGCGTATAGCCGGTGGCGACATGGGGCCGATTCTCGCCGCCTACCTATATGAGCACCTGCCATTCGAAACCGAGGTGGAAGTCATGGTCGAAACGGTCAAGCTGATACTCCAGCCCGGTCTGCTCGACAAGGCGGTACATGCCGAGGTATGGAAACGCGCCGCGCGCAAACCAGCCTACTACGTCGGTTTTCTGCATGCGCTGCCGGACGACATCCCGGTCGAGGTCGCGGCTCATCCGAACCACGATGCGCTTGAGTCTGGATTACGGGATCTGGCCGCAAATGGCAACCGCTTGGCTGCGTTTATCGACAAGCTGATGTCTCCGACCGGGCAGGCCTATCTGGCGACGATACAACTCGCACTGAAGAAGCCAGCGACCCAGGAGGCAGTAACCTTGACGCTGGACGCCGTGCGGCAATACTTCGCCGAGTTTCGTCCCCAGGGTGATCCCGACCTGACATGGGACGAGCTGCTGGTGGATGCCGAAGACTACCCGTCAAGCAACGACCCGGAACTCGCCGACTTGCGCAAGCTCGAAGGCATGCAAAACATACTACGCGGCGCGCGACTGATGTCCGGTGTCGGCTACGGCATATTGCGCCCAATGCTGCGTGGAACCTCGGCGATAGGCTCGCTGATGCGGCGCAAGCTGGAACCGGTGATGAAGCCGTTTCTCGGCGAAGTATCCAAGCTGCGCGGCAAGTAGCCTGAAACCCCCGTTTCTGGCGAACACCGCCTGGATGATGTCCGGCACTTTCATGAACTGAAAGATGCGGCTGTCGGGGGTGCGCGTCATCAGCCAGTACCAGGGGCGCAGGGTCGCCTGGTAATGGGCGTACTCGCCCCGCTCGCCGACGAAGCTGAACTCACTGACGAAACCGTTGAAGTAGCGCTTGCCGCCGATCGGCAGCTTGTAGCTGACGGTGACGTTCTGGCCGAGCAGGTCATCGATGTTGATGTTCGGGTTGTCGGCCAGCAGGTCGAGGTGAAACTCGAACAACTGGCTGAGTTGTTCGTGGCCGCTCAGGTGGTTCAGCAGCAGAACGTCCTGGCCCAGCGGGGTGTCGATCTGGATGGCGCGGTTGGCCTGGATGCCGCCTTTTCTGAGCATGTCCTTGTCGTCCTCGAGTTGTGATCAGTCCATCTGCAACCGATTGGGTCTCGCTTGGACTCTAGCTTGCAGGCGGCTTCGTCATCTAGGAAGTTCTCGAATGCAGCGCGATCATCTCGCGGGTTCGTGTGAATATCCGGGATAGCCTGCCGGAGAAGTGGGGAATACTATTCTTGAGTCGCGCGAATTTCAAGCAACCGCATCGCGAAACGCGCATTTCCGGAATCCACATCGCCCGGGTTGTCGGTCGGAAACTTGGATTCGCGACGACTATACTGTTTCTGTAGAATGTCAGTTTTTTGACCCTCACGTATCAGCGAGCGTAACGCAAGATGACGACGGAAGCTCAGCAGGAAGACGCGTCGGTGGCCTCGAAGGATGATCTGACCGAGATCA
>Ga0256832_1001184_pt1 | contig 17549 bp, 15 predicted proteins | sample 134614metaG_FD_190534 | JGI IMG/M metagenome (GOLD analysis project Ga0256832, IMG submission 190534) | Hydrothermal vent microbial communities from Lau Basin, Pacific Ocean - 134-614 | ecosystem: Environmental > Aquatic > Marine > Hydrothermal vents | place: Pacific Ocean: Lau Basin | collected...
GTCCATGTTCATGATGGAAATCAGGTCGACGAAGGTCGACCACAGGCGCGAAGCGCCTAAAGAGCCCGAGTTTACTCGGTGAATACGGTCGGAAAGGAAAGCCTCAAGATTTGTCAGTCAACCAGCGTCAAACGTCATGTGTCATGACCTGACGTTTGACGTTTGACGCCCGATGCAAACTCGCCCAATGTGGGCTTCGAGTTGCTTTTACAAACCGACGCAACGCTATTTTCGGACCAGATTATGATCGACATCCTCTCCGCCTTCGGATTGTCCTCGGCTGCGGGCCTGAACGCCTATCTGCCCCTGCTCATCGTAGGGCTGCTGGCCCGCTTCACCGACCTCATCACCCTCAACAAGCCCTGGGATATCCTCGAAAATCCCTGGGTGCTGGCCCTGCTCGCGGTCCTGCTGGTCATCGAGATGACCGCGGATAAGGTCCCGGCGGTGGACACCCTCAACGATGGCATCCAGACTTTCATCCGCCCGGCGGCCGGAGCCATCCTCTTCGCATCCAGCAACAATATCATCTCCGACATGAGTCCGGCGCTGGCCCTGGCGGTGGGACTCTTCGCCGCGGGCGGGATGCATGCGGTGAAGGCCACGGCCCGGCCCGTAGTCACGGCCACCACCGCGGGCGTGGGCAATCCCATTGTCAGCTTCATCGAGGATATCGTCTCCGCGGTGATGACCCTGGTCGCCATTCTGCTGCCCGCCATCGCCGCCATCGTCGTGCTTGTGGCCGGATTCTTCATCGGGCGCTGGTTCTGGCGACGACGGGCGCATAACGCCGCACCCGCCTGATAATCAACCCCACCCAAGCCCTTCATTTCTCTCCCAAGGAACCATCATGTCGCAGATCACCATCATCGGATTAGGACTCATTGGCGCCTCCATCGGCCTGGGGCTCAAGGAACTGGAGCGAGATTTCATCATCATGGGGCATGACAGGGATCATGCCGCCATGAATCGGGCCTTGAAGATGGACGCGGTGGACAAAACCCACTGGAATCTCATCGCCGCCTGCGAGGACGCCGATATGATCATTCTCGCCATCCCCATCGACGGCATTCCCGAGACCTTCAAAGCCATCAAAGGGGATTTGAAGCGGGGCTGCCTGCTCATGGACACCGCGCCGCTGAAACGCCCGGTGCAGCAGGCGGCCAGGGAGCATCTGCCCGACACCGTGCACTTCATCGGCGGCGACCCCATTCTCCCCCACGGCGAGAAACTCCAGGCCGAGGACGCATCGCCGACGTTGTTCCAGGGAGCCTTGTGGGCGTTGTGTCCCAGTGGAGAAGCCCATCCCGACGCGGTCAACATCGCCACAAATCTGGTGCAGTCCCTGGGCGCGAATCCTTATTTCCTCACGCCCGAGGAGCATGACGGCCTCGCGGCCGCGGCCGTCAGCCTGCCCGTGCTGCTCTCGGGCGCGTTCATGCACGCGGTCAGCGAACACGCCTCCTGGCGGGAGATTCGCAAGATGGCCGGGGGCCAGTTCGAGCGGGTTACGGCGCTCCCCAATTTCGACGCCGAGGCCCTGGCTCGCACTGTCTTCGATAATCGGGATAATGTCATCACCTGGATCGAGACGATGATCGGGGAGCTGGAAGGATGGCGGGAAGCTTTGCAGGAGGAGGATGAGGCCGTATTGAACAAATGGTTCGAGTCGGCCCAAGAGCAACGGGCCCAATGGCTGAAATTGCAGCAGTCCGGCGACTGGGAAGAATCGAAACGCGCGCCTATCGAACCGCCGGGCTTCTTCAGTCGGATGTTTGGATTCGGCGGCTTCAGCCGCAGGCAGGAGCGCGAGAAAAAGCAGTGATCGCATTCACGATCATCCGCCTCCACACAGTCGCCTCGACCCAGGCATGGGTGGCTGATTGGGCGGAGATGGGCGCGCGGGAGGGCCTGGTTCTCATCGCCCGCGAGCAGACCGCGGGCCGGGGACGCCTGACCCGGCGCTGGGAATCTCCACCTGGCGGCCTCTATCTCTCCCTGCTCCTGCGCCCGGACATCTCCCTGGCCCAGGCCAATCGGCTCACCATGCTTGTTTCCCTGGCCGCCATCGACGCCTGCCGGGCCGTCGCGAACGTGTATCCCCGCCCCAAATGGCCCAACGATCTCCTGCTGAATGGTCGCAAGCTGGCGGGCGCGCTCACCGAACTGGCCAGCGAGGGCGCCCGGCTGCGCCACGCAGTCATCGGTCTGGGCCTGAACGTGAACAACGATTTCGGCGACGGCCCTCTGGCCCGCACCGCCATCAGCCTGCGCCAGGCCGCGGGCCATCCCCTGGACGTGGACGCGGTGGCCGACGCCTTTCTGGCCGCGCTGGCCCGGCGGTATGAGGCTTTTCGGGCGGGGAGCTCACCCCACGCCGAATGGGCGCGGCGGTTGGAACCCCTGGGGCGGCGGGTGCAGGTGATGCGTCCGGGGCAGCCCACGCTGTCGGGGCGGGCCGTGGGCGTCACGCCCGAGGGCGCGCTGCGGGTGCAGGACGACGCGGGGAGAGAGCACATTGTTTGGGCGGGAGATGTGGTGATTCGCGATCCAGAATCCGGCGTCAAAGCGTCTGCATGAATCGCCGCTTTGGCGCGGGAAGCCGGTCTCGTCAAACGTCAAACGCTGGTTGACTGACAAATCTTGAGGTCTTCCTTTCCGCTCGCACTCACCGAGTAAACTCGGGCTCTTTAGGCGCTTCGCGCCGGCGGTCGACCTTCGTCGACCTGTTGCATACGGTGAAAATGGACGGCGGAGGCCGTCCACTGGCCGCAGGCCAACCAAGGTGCGACTTCAGTCGACAGTATGAGCGACCAAAGCAGACCTCAACGCGTTTTGTCAGTCAATCAGCGTCAAACGTCATGCGTCATGACCTGACGTTTGACGATTGACGTTTGACGCCCGTTGCAGACTCGTTCAACGTTGTCCTGACGATCCTCAATCCTAATCCTGATCCGACTCCTATTTTCATAGCAGGGATTTGCCCCCCTGCCCGATTGTGCTATCATTGGCATCTATGAGTGATCAGGACAAGCGCATTCTCAGTTTCGGCGACAGGCTGGCGATCGATTGGGCGGTGAAAGACCTGGCCAGCGCCCGCAATGCCTACGAGCTGGACCAGCGTGCTCGCGAGCTGGCGGCCAAAGGAAAACCCGCTCTCAACGCCCTCCTGCGGCATCTCGAAGCCAGCGACCCGGCGTTGCGCGGGGGCCTGGGGCGTATGGCGCAGCATCTCGATCCCGAGATCGTCATTCCGGCGCTGCGCCAGGCCGCCATGGATGAATCCCGCTCCGACGCGGCCCGCCTCACCGCGGTGATGATCCTGGAGCGGTATCTGGGCCAGGAGATCGATCCAGCCCTGGCCCAACGCATCCCCGCCTCCTACGACGTGGCCCGCGAAAGCGGCGAGGAAGCCATTGCCATCGCCGAGACCGAGCCCCTGGTGCTGGTGGAATATGCGGATCAGCTTCTGGATGAGCCGCCCGAGATCGTGCAGGCGGTGCTCCAGGTCATCAAAGACATGGAAGACCCGCGGCGGGCGCGGCTGCTCATGGCTGTCGCCGCCTATGGCGACGCCTCCTTGCAACGGGATATCATCCCAGCGCTGGGGGCGATTCGCGACCCGCTGGCCGTGCAGGCTCTGCAAACCCTCTGGCATCTGACAACGCCTGAACTGCGCGCCCTGGTGCGGCGTCAGTTGCAGAAATTACGCATGGTTGGCGTGCGCATGGAGCCGGCGGGGACTTTGCGGGCGTTATGGTCGCCCGTCAACGCCCAGGGCCACAGCTTCCTCTGGTTCATCCACGCCCACGCGGATGAGAGCCAGGGCGATCTGCTCACCCTGATCCTGCATGACGAGCTGGGCGTGGTGTACGCGTCCGCGTATCCCGATCTCGATCTGAACGACCTGCCCATGCCCGCGCCCAAAGGCGCCACCCATCGCGTACGCATGGTGGACAGCCATCATCAGGTGCTGTTGGTGGAGCTGGACCCGGCGTTGGGGCTGCATCTTCTGGATGAGGCTCTGGAGTTGCTGGTGGACAACGAAGCGCCCTGGCCGGGCGAAGTGGTCGTGTTCGGGCACTGGCTGTGGGAGGGGCGATCTCTGCCTCCCAAGGAGGTCGCCTGGCCCGCGCTGCCGCCGCCCGCCATCCATGTCGAGGAAGACGCCTTCCAGTCCTTGCTGGAACACCCCGCCTTCGCCGGATGGATTTGGGTGCTGCCCGAATTCGACGCCTTCATCGCCCGCCATCACGAGAAAGCGCTGCGCAAGGATGGCGCTATCCACGAACTGGTCATCGACATGCTGCTCGACGACGAAAATCGTCCCCTGCTCAGCAACCGTCTACACCAGCAGGCCCGCTGGCTGCGAATCGCCCGCGACGCGAAAACCGCGTCCGTCGTTCTGGCCGTGCGAAAGGCCGTGGAGACGGGTGACCGGGATCACCCCTTCATCCGCCAACTGGCCTGGCGCAGTCTTATCTCCGCCGCGGCCGACCGGGCCGTGCGCCGCAGCCTGCAGATGCTTTCGCCCGATTGAGAGCCAGAAGGGCAGAGGGCCAGTTCCATCAATTTCGCACCTTCCAGACTTCAAATTCGTTCCGATACAGATGAAGATGTTTGCCAGCCAGATTGGCGCGGGAAGCCAATCCCGTTATGCGTAATGCGTGATGCGTAACGACTTCACGGATTACGCATGACGCATCACGTCAGTTGCCGCCTCGCCCAACGTCGGCTTCAAGTCACCTTTGTAGACAAACGCAACGCTATTTTCGGAGCACTTCCCCCATCGAACAAACCATGACCACGAACGCCACCCACCTCACCCACCACCTCTATCCCACCATCATCGCCGGGGGCGTGGGCAGCCGCCTGTGGCCTCGCAGCCGCAAGAGCTCGCCCAAACAATTTCTCGACCTGATGGGGAATGGACGGAGCATGTTGCAAGAGGCCTACGACCGCATGACGCCTCTGGTCCCGGCCGACCACATTTACGTGATCACGAATCGCGAGTATGTGGACATGGTGCGGGCGCAGCTTCCCGACGTGCCCGCCGAGAATATCGTGGGCGAGCCCGCGGCCCGCGGCTCCGCCGCGGCCATCGGCCTGGGAGCCATTCACCTGCTGAATCGCGACCCGGACGCGGTCATGGCCGTGCTCACCGCGGACCACCTCATCCGCAGGCCCGACGTGCTGCGCGACGCCCTGGTGGGCGGCGCGGATCTGGCGCAGTCGGGCGAGCTCATCACCCTGGGCATCCGCCCCACCTACCCCGAAACCGGCTACGGCTATATCGAAATGGGCGACGCGCTGGGCCAGTTCAACGGTATGGAAGCCCGACGGGTGCGGCGCTTCCGCGAGAAGCCTGACCTCGCCACCGCGCAGGCCTTTCTGGAAGCGGGCAACTTCGTGTGGAACAGCGGCATGTTCGTCTGGCGGGCCGACGTGATCATGGCCCAGTTCCAGCGGTTCATGCCCGAACTGCACGCAGCGCTGACGGGCCTGCAGCCCGCCTTGAACGGCCCTGACGCCGCGGCTGCATTCGACGCCTTCTGGATGCCCTTGCAGGGCAACGTCACCATCGATTACGGCGTCATGGAGAAGGCGGACCGGGTGGCGGTCTTCCCCGTCGATCTGGGCTGGCATGATATCGGGTCCTGGGCGGCGTTGCTGGAGGTGCTGCCCAAGGATGCAGACGGCAACGTCGCTCATGCCCGCCATCTCCATCACGACAGCAGCAACGTCCTCGTCTTCAGCAAAGACCGCCTCATCGCCACCATCGGCCTGGAGGACATGATCGTCGTGGATACGGGCGACGTGGTCCTGGTCATGCCCGCGGATCGGGCGCAGGACGTGAAAAAAATCATTCAGGCGTTGCAGAAGCGCGGACTGAACGAGTATTTGGAATGAGCATGACAGTCTATCGATACTGCCCCCTTTGCGGCCACGAGCTGGAAATCCGTCATCTCTTCGGTGCGGATCGCGGCTATTGCCCGGCCTGCGGCTTCATCCACTTTCGCGACCCCAAGCTGGCCGTGGGCGCGCTCATTGTGGAGGATGGCCGGGTGCTGCTGGTGCGGCGGGGCGTGATTCCCCGCAAGGGTTATTGGGCCATGCCCTCGGGCTTCGTGGAATATGACGAGCAGCCCCGCCCGGCGCTGGCCCGGGAGATCCGCGAGGAGACGGGCCTGGAGGCGGAGGTCGGGCGAGTCATCGACGTCTATCCCATCGCGGATCCCAACAAGAAAGGCGTGTTTCTGCTTTTCGAAGCCCGCGTCACCGGCGGCGAGCTGCGTCCGGGCGATGACGTGTCCGAGGCTCGCTGGTTCTCGATAGAGGATATTCCCTGGGAAGAAATGGCTTTTCCCCAGTTGAAAGAGGTGCTGAACTATGAAACGCATTGACATGACCCTGCGCGATCGGCCCAGGCAGGCCCCCAGCGCCGTCTCCGAAACGGTGGACGGGCAGGCGGTGATCATCAATCTCCAGAGGGGAACCTATGTCTCCCTCAACGAGACAGGCAGCTTTCTATGGGACCGGCTGGATGGCGAAACCAGCCTGGAGTCCATCGCCCAGGCTCTGGCCGAAGATTACGGCGTCGATATCGCGGTCACCCGGTCCGACGTGCTGGCCCTGGCCCGGGATCTGCTTTCCGAGGGGCTCATCGCCCTGGAAAGCCAGCAAGGTTGACCAAACCGCCCGTTTCGGGGTAGTATTGGGGCGTCGTGGGAGCGGATGCGTCCCGGTGGGCGTCCCGGTCTTCAAAACCGGTGGCGGGCGTCGCGGAGACGTCCGCGGTGGGTTCGACTCCCATGCGCTCCCGTTGCTTTGGAAATAACGTTGCGCTGGTTTGCCAAAATGACTCCAAGCCGACGTTGGCCGAGACAGCACCCGACGTAATCCGTAATTCGTAATCCGTAATTCGCGAGGTCCTTACGCATTACGCATTACGGATTACGAAATCGGCCTCCCGCGCCGCCCCCCTCCCACTCCAATCCCCAATCCTGGTCCCAATCCCTTATGAGTAGCTGCCAGATCACCACCGCCCAGCAGGAAATGGCCCGCGGGCTCACTTTCCGTTTCGACAAGCCCGAGATGGAAGTCGAGCGCATCGCGGTTCATCCTTATCCCGACCTCACCCGCCTGTGGGTGCGCGTGCAACTGACTTCCTTCGCCACGCCCGTGGTGGTCGAAATGGCCTGTCTGGACGTCGAAGGCGTCGAGGTGGCGGGCATGTTGCTGGTCGACTGGCGCGATCCCTATATCTCCCTGACCATGCATCTGAAAAAGCCTCCTCAACCTGACGCCGATTACACATTGTGGGTGCGAGTAGAGCGGGATGGGGAAGTCCTGGCCGCCGGAGAGCATATATTCCCCCTCACCTTCGTCGATCCAAACCAGGGTTGAGATTCCCAGACGCCCCTTTCGGGCGTCATTTTTATTTGGATGGGTTTTGGGGTAGGATAGGCGCATCTTTTTTCGGCCCGACGCCCAACTGCATCAGGAGGTCCGCCATGGCGATCATGCAACCGCCCTCGCTCACCATCGGCATCGAGGAAGAATACCAGATCATCGATCCCGAGACCAAAGAGCTCAAGTCCTATATCACCCAGCTCCTCAACGAAAAAGGGCAGATCATCGACCGGGAGGTGAAGCCTGAGCTCATGCAGTCGCAGGTGGAGCTGGGCACGAAAGTCTGTCGGGACCTGGACGAGTTGCATGATGAATTGGCCCGGCAGCGAGGGGCCATCTGCTATCTGGCGGAGCAAAAGGGGCTGGCCATCGCCTCCGCGGGCACGCATCCCTTCTCCCATTGGAAGGAGCAGGCCGTGACGCCCAAGGAGCGCTACATGGGCTCGGTGAAGGAGTTGGGGGACGTGGGACAGCGGCTGCTCATTTTCGGCATGCACGTGCATATCGGCATCGAAGACCGGGAGTTCGCCATCGACTGCATGAACGTCACCCGCTACCTCATCCCTCACATCCTCGCCCTCTCCACCTCCTCGCCCTTCTGGAATGGCCGCATGACGGGCCTGAAATCCTACCGATCCGTCGTTTTCTCCGACCTGCCCCGCACGGGCCTCCCCGACTATTTCCGCGACTGGTCCGCGTTCCAACGCTTCGTGGACCGCCTGGTCAACACGGGTTGCATCCCCGATGGCAGCAAAATCTGGTGGGATGTGCGCCCGCATTTCCTTTTCCCCACCCTGGAATTCCGCATGTGCGACGCGGTGACCACCATCGACGAGGCCCTGGCCATCGCCGCGCTGCTCCAGGCCGTCATCGCCTGGCTGTGGGACCTGCGGCAGAACAACATGACCTTCCGCCTTTATCGCCGCGACCTCATCGACGAGAACCGCTGGCGGGCCATCCGCTACGGCATCGACGGGCGCATGATCGACTGGGGCAAGGAGGAGGAATTCCCGGCCCGCTGGCTTATCCGCGAGCTGCTACGCCTGGTGGATCCCTACGTAAATCAGCTCGGCAGCCGCAAATACATCGAACACATTTACACCATCCTCGAACACGGAACCAGCGCCGACCGCCAGCTTCGCGTGTATGAGGAATCGGGCGGGGATTTGAAGGCGGTGGTGGATCACCTCATCGAGGAGACGAAGCGCGGGGTGATCTATCCCGATTGAGATTGTTTCGAAAATAGCGTTGCGTTGGTTTACAAAGGCAACTCGAAGCCCGCGTTGGGCGAGGCTGCCACGGGCGTGACACGTGAAAACGTGAAACGTGAGGGCTTTACGCATCACGCATTACGCATCATGTCATCGGCTTCCGCGCCCGCGTGGCGGCGAGGCGTCTTCGTTGGCGTCGGCGGTCCGTCGCTCATGGCGTCTGTTTGGGAATAAAGTGGATGGCGGGAAGGGCCAGCAGCCCCACGCCCGCGCTGAGCACGAAGGCCGCGGTCAGCCCCCACGCGTCTGCGGTCAGGCCGATGGCCCAGATGCCCACAGCCCGCAGCGCGAAGCTCATGGCCATGTAGCTGCCATTGGCCAGCGCCCGATTGTCGGGGAAGAGGTCCTGCACCAGGGCCAGGATCACGGGCTGCATGGAGATGGCGGTCAGTCCCAGTGCGATGAGCAGGGGAATAATCAGCCACGCGGGGACGAAAAGGAGCGCCAGAAGCAGCAAGGGCGAAACGAACAGCAGGCTGTATAACATGCGATGCCGCCCCACCCGGTCGCTGAGAGAGCCGGAGAGGAGCGCGCCCACGAACCCGGCCCCTTCCAGGATGGTGAGGGAGCCCGCGGCCAGGGCCAGACTCAGGCCCCGCACATCCCGCATGTAGATGGGCAGATAGGTGGTCAGCGCCGCCTGCATGGCCACCCGCCCCAGCACCAGCCAGGCCAGATAGGGGAACACCCGCAGCAGCCTGGGCCACAGGCGGGACCAGTTGTCCGCGTCGGGCGGGCGGGGCTTCGCCTGGATGTTGTGCAATCGCCAGAAGAGGATGCCCGACACCGCCCAACCTACGAACGCCAACCGCCACAAACCCTCCAGGCCCAGCCATCCCACCGCGGCCACGGCGATGATGGGCGCGATGGTGCGGGCCAGTTCCCCCGCGGCCATGAACACGCTCATCCCTGTCCCCACCCTATTCCCGGCCAGCTCGCCGATCATGGCGCCCGCGGGCGCATGGAACGCGGCGACGCTCACGCCCGCGGCCAGCAGCAACAGCGCCAGGGCCAGATAGCTGGAAGGCAGGCCCAGCGCTGTCATCAGGGTCGCGGTCACTGCGGGGGCGAAGATGACGAAATAGCGCAGGCTCACCTTGTCGGCCAGATAGCCGATGAAAGGGTTGAGCAGGCTGGGAATCTGGGTGAAGACGACGAGATTGCCCGTGAGCGCATAGCCCACGCCCAACCGATCCTGCAAGAGGGGCAGCAGCGGGGCCAGAAACCCACTGTACACGTCGTGGGTGAAATGCCCCAGGGCCACGGCGAAAACGTCGTTGAAGCTGGTTTGGCGGCGGGTCATGATTGGTGAATAAACGTGTCAGTGAGCAAACATGCGTTTTGGATGTTTGGTTCTACGGTAAAGCCATTGCTGGGGGGAAAAGGCCTTGCAATTCGTTGGGCTCCACGCATGACGGAGACATGACGCCAAGTCAAGGTAATTCGTATCGGGCAGGATCAGGTGATTGTCGGCGTCCGCTACCGTGAATGGAGCCAAACTGCGGACGCTCCCAGCAGCATCACGAGCAGCGTAGAAATGCTGATGAACAAGCCCAATTGAACGCTGGTGGGCCAATAGACCAATTCAATTCTACCGCCATCCTCGGGTGCGATGATTCCCAACAGCGTCACATCGGCTCTCACGACCGGTAAAGAAATCCCATGTGCGTCGGATTCTTTGCCACTACGCAAGGTAGCCCGCCATCCGGGCATCCAGTTTTCACTCAAAATCAGCATTCCGCCAGAGGGAATGTAAATTTGCAACTTGTTGGATGCGGTTCGGGTAAACATAATGGGTGCGTCGTTGGAATTGACAGTTGACGGAATGGCGGGCTTCACATTCAACGCATCGGGCGGAAGGATGGCCTGGGTTTCGAGATCAATCTCGCTTTCGGCAATGGCTTGCAGAGCACGCTGATCCTCCATGATCCTAACTTCTTCAACAAACCACGCCCTTGGATTGACTTCCGCAAGACGGTATAGATAGACAGAATCCTCTCCGTCCACAAAACGCCCCAACAACGTCGCTGGCTCGAACAACTCGGCCCGCCAGGTCAAGACATGCTCCGTTGCAGTCAATCGCCACATCTTATCCAATGGGAAATTATCGAACAGGGCCGCATAGCGCTGCAAGCGTAAGGGACTTGCCCCCCATGTCTCCTCCAAGGCAATTGATGGCCCCAGCCCATTTTCCACATGACTTTCATTGTGCATACGTCCGGGAATAGACTGCCTGATGGGAGCGCAGGGGGCCGCTACCGAAGAACAGTCTTCATTGGCAGCTTTCACAGCGGCGAGCGGCGCTGGCAGGCTAGCGGCCTGTTCCAGGGCAACCGGCACCTGCAATGTATCCCAATTTGCGTAAAATAGTGCAATAATGTTGAGAGGAATCAACCATCCCGTGCGTTTTGGGCTTTTCCAGATTACGATCGCCGCGATCCCTAGACTCAACAGCGTTAGCAGGATGGTGGTTGTAAACTCGCGATCGGCAATGGCCAGGCGTAAGGGAATCCGCCATACAAGGAAAAACGCTACGATTCCGGCGAACAACAGGCTCGTCAGGCCCAGACTGGTACCTTTGCGAAGACGAAGGGGAATATAGCCGATCCAGGTCACCCCCAGGCCCGTTAAAACACTCAGACTCAACGTGACCACATAAGCGGCTCGTTCCTGATTGCGGAACAGCTTCCATCCTGGAGCAAAGCGATAAAAAATGTCATACAAAGGCCCATTGCGTCCCATGCCCACCAGCAAAGCCACGAGCCCAACTACTGCGAAGAAAAGGGAAGCAAGCATAAGATTTCGGTTTTTTTCTCTAGGATTGAATCCCCACACGCCGGCCATTATAACTCCAACGATGGAAAATAGCGCCAGGAATGAGCCGATGATGCCCACATAAAAGGGCGAGAAGTTGGACCAAACGCTAGGCAACAAAAATTGCCAGAAATCCATCGTGGTCGCCCCGCCGCTGAGAAATTCATAATCCACACGAGCCCGCACACTCAGACGGACGAATTCGATGCTGGGAAGAAATTGTATCGCTATCAAGCCAAGAAAGAGCGAGAATGCCATCATGCTGTACAGGATGATCTGGGCCACCGTGGCGAGTGTAAATCCGGTTTGCCGCAGACGCGTCACCGCCAGGGTCAACCCCCAGAAGAACGTGACATAGCTGAGATAAATGAATGTTTGAGGATGACCGGCGAAATAGGCGATAGCGTATGTGAGGGCGAAGAGAATCCACCACCTCCAGCGAGGAAGTTCGCGGAAGGCTTGTAATAACAACCATAAGAGGAGAGGAAGCCAAATTGCGGTTCGCAGAATGGTGAGCTGCAAGGCGGGATAACCAGTGAGATAACCGGAAAACATGAATACGGTGGCTCCCATTAGCCCGGCCCGCTTTTCGCCAGATAGTGTGCGCACCAGCAGATAGGTGAACAGCCCCGCCAGAAAAAAGTGTGCGATGGCCTCAATCTGAAGCCAGTAGTAACGTCCGGCCAGGGTAGTCCAGGAGGATGAAAGCAGCGTCACGAGCGCGTTCAGGGGATAGAAAACCGCCGATTGCGGATCTGCCAGAAATGGATGTCCGGAATAGGAGTATGGGTTCCACACAGGCAGGCGCCACGCCGCCAGCGCGTTGCGGAAGAAGATGTTGTATGGCAAATAAAGGGCGGTAAAATCCCCACGGGGAAACGTCCTCCGCCCAAAAATCGTCGGTAGGAAGAAGAGGATAACAAGGCCGCCCAGGCTGAAGGGTATGGCAGCCCGGCGTTTCCAGATGTCGATCAACATGGTTGCAATTGGAAGAACGAGTTACGCGTGATGATGTCAGCGGATGCAGCTGATGCGGGATGGAAATTGTGTGACGTGAGGGGTTTGGATGCCATTATGACAAAACCATTTCCTGGGCGAAGTACTCGGCCGCGCGTTGGGCCAGAAGACGGTGTTCGGGTTGCGCGAGGTCGGGGTCGGCGTCGAGGATGGCCTGAGCTTCCCTCCGGGCCAGGGCGAGCAGGCGCATGTCACTGAGCCGGGCCAGACGCAGGTCGGGCAGGCCGCTCTGCCGCGAGCCGAAGAATTCGCCCGGGCCGCGCATTTTCAGGTCGATTTCCGCCAGTTCGAAGCCGTCCTGCGTGCGGGCCATGGCCCGCATCCGCTCCGCGCCCGTGGCGGTCTTGGGATCGGCAATGAGGATGCAGTAAGACTGATAGGGCCCGCGGCCCACCCGGCCCCGAAACTGATGCAACTGCGACAGGCCGAAACGGTCCGCGTTCTCGATGACCATGACGCTGGCGTTGGGCACGTCGATGCCCACCTCCACCACCGCGGTGCTGACCAGCACGTGATATTCGCCCGCGGCGAAAGCCCGCATCACCGCGTCCTTCTCCTTCCCCGTCATCCTGCCATGGATGAGCCCCACCTTCAGGTCGGGAAACACCTTCGTTTGCAGACGTTTGTGTTCGGCCACGGCCGCGCCCACGTCCTCCAGCCGATCGCTCTCCTCCACCAGCGCGTAAATGATGAACGCCTGCCGCCCCTCCCCCGCCTGCTTGCGGATGAAATTGTAGATGCGGGGGCGCTTGTCCGGCTTGACCCAGTAAGTCTCGATGGGTTGGCGGCCCGGCGGCAGCTCGTCGATGACGCTGACGTCCATGTCGCCGTAGATGGTGAGGGCCAGGGTGCGGGGGATGGGGGTGGCCGACATGACCAGGGTGTGGGGCGTCTTGCCCGCGCCCGGACCCGCGGGGTCGTTGAACTGTGCGCCCTTTTCCCGCAACGCGGCCCGCTGGACCACGCCGAAGCGATGCTGCTCATCCACCACGACCACGGCCAGGTCGCGGAACCGTACGCCTTCCTGAATCAGGGCGTGGGTGCCGATGAGAATGTCGATCTCGCCCGCGGCCAGGGCGGCCAGCAACGCCTCTCGCTTCTTGCCGGCCACGCTGCCAGTGAGCAGGGCGACGCGCACGGGCCAGCCCGTGTTTGGGTTCACCATCTGACCGAAGAGGTCAGCCAGCTTGCGAGCGTGCTGCTCGGCCAGGATCTCGGTGGGGGCCATGAGCGCGGCCTGGGCGTGGTTGACCACCGCGGCCCACATGACGGCCGCGGCAATGACCGTTTTCCCGCTGCCCACGTCACCCTGGAGGAGGCGGGTCATGGGGTAATCGCGGGCCAGGTCCGCGCGGATTTCATCCAACACCCGCCGCTGCGCAGCGGTCAGCTCGAAGGGGAGCAGGTCGAGGAAGGAGGCCAGGGCCTCGTCGCTGAGGGGGACGGGTTGGGCGGGCTTCGATTGCCAGGCCCGATGCTGCCCCAACACGCCCAACTGAATGATCAGCAGCTCCTCGAAGGCCAGGCGACGGCGGGCGCGCTGCAATTCCCGCTCATTCTCGGGAAAGTGGACCTGGCGCAAGGCCTCGCCGATGGATGGGAAATCGAGCCGCTGGCGCAGGTCGGGAGGCAGGGGATCGGGCAGGCGGTCAGCCCAGGTCTCCACCACCTGGCGGATGTGCCTGCGCAGGACGCGGGGGCTGAGCCCTTCAGTCAGGGGATAGATGGGCACGATGCGGGCGGTGTGAGTGGGATCGTCGCTGGCGATCTCGAATTCGGGGTTGTCCAGCACGCGCTGGCCGCCCACGCTCTTGACTTTGCCACTGAAATAGTAAGTGCGTTCGGGAAAAAGGTACTTGTCGATGTAAGGGTTCCAGAAAGTGGCCTGGATGGTCCCGGTGCGGTCGAAGAGTTTGGCCGTAGTCAGCTTCTTGCCCGTGCGGGTGCGGCGGCTGTACAGGCTGTGGACAGTCGCTTTCACCGTAATGTCCTCGCCGATGCGCAGTTCCTTGATGGTGCGCAGGTTGCTGTAATCCTGATAGCGAGCGGGGAGATGCCAGAGCAAGTCCCCAACCTGGTGCAATCCCAGACGGCCCATGGTCTCGGCCAGCTTCGGGCCGATGCCCGGCAGCGTCGTCAGCGGCGCTTCCAGAGGCGAGTCGGTGAACCGGGGCTTGAACGTCCTTCGCCCTCCCGCGCCTTCGCCCCCTCGCCCCTTCACCTTCTCGTCCTCTCGCTCTTTCGCCCTCTCGCGCCTTCGCCCTCTCGCCCCTCCGCTCTTTCGCTCCCTCGCCAACTCGGCCAGCATCCCCTGCAGATGCCGCACGGTGCTGGCCCGCACGCCCGATGGCAGTTGCGGATAATCGCGCAGCATCCCCGCGATCTCGCGCACAACCGCGGCTGCATCGTCGCTGGGGGCCTCGGCCCGAGCCTGGGGCTCCCAGGTCTCGGCAAAACGATCCAGCCCGCCCACGACCGCGTCGTTCTTGTACCCGCGGCGGGCCTCCAGAGCCAGGATATTTTGCAGGGTTTGGATGGCGGTGGGCATGGTGGAGATATGATACCGTAAAAACGGGCAGTCGCACGGCAGACAAGCCAGCGCCGATACGGATGAAAATGGCGGCTAAACTGACATTTTGGGTATTTTTGGGGCCACGCCCGCCCGGCGCTGAAGCCGCCGGGCTACTGAACGACGCCGGGTGAACCCAGCTTGAATGCGGCCACGGCAGAAAAGACCCATTCATGGGGCGTCGTTCTTAGCCCGCAGGTTCACCTGCGGGTGGCTTTAGAACAGCGCCTATTCGCATGGAAGTCGAGCCAAAAAACCTGGTTTTCATATTGCTTCCAGTTTAGTAGCCCGGCAACCCGGTAGACCAGAAAACCAAGCCACCGGGCCACCTTCCTGGTCTACTGGTGTACCGGTCTACCGGTTTCCCGGTTTACCAATCAAAGCAACGTATCGATAAACGCCCGGATTTTCTCGTCCGCTCCCCCGGCGATGCACGGCCCGTGCCCAAAGCAGGCCGTATCGAACTTCAGCTTCTTCAACTTGGCCAGGCTTTCGATGACCTGCTGTTCATTGGGGGTAAACGCGCTTGGAGGCAGGGAGAGCTTGTTGTCGGTGTTGATGATGGCGTCGCCCGCAATGAACAGGCTGGCTTCTTTGTGATGCAGGGAGATATGGCCGGGCGCGTGGCCGGGCGTATGCCAGACGGTGAATCCCTCGGGCGTGGTCTCCTTCTCCAGCAACAGCTCCTGCACCGCATCCACGTGGGGCTTGTAGACTTTTTCCGCGACGCGGATGGCCGCGTGCATGGCCTTGCCCCGCACGCCCGGCAGCGCCTTCGACCGCCGCCCGGTCACGTAATCCGCCTCCACCGTGTGGCAGGCGATGGGTGCATCGCTCAGTTCGGTCAGCCCCTTGAGCCCGCCGATATGGTCCAGATCGGCGTGGGTGATGATGATGCGTTGCAGATCTGCGGGCTGCACCCCGACCGCATTCAGCTCATCCAACAGCTTCGAGAACGTCCAGGGGGAGCCGGTGTCGATGAGGGTGGGCCCGCCCGCGCCTGTCCACAGAAAAGCGTTGGCGTAACCGAGTTCAATACGCTTGAGATCGGGATGCACGGTTTCCATGAGGCTCCTTCTCGGTCTCTTTTACGATTTTTACGCCCGCGCTGGCCCCGATGCGGGTGGCTCCAGCCTCGATCATAGCCTTGGCGTCCTGGGCGGAGCGGATGCCGCCCGACGCTTTCACGCCCATATCCGCGCCTACGACCCGACGCATCAGGGCTACATCTTCCACGGTCGCGCCCTTGCCCGCAAACCCGGTGCTGGTCTTGACGAAATCCGCGCCCGCGGCCTTGGCGATAACGCACGCCTCCACCTTCTCCTCCTCGGTCAGCAGCGCCGTCTCGATGATGACCTTGACCACATGGCCTCGCGCGGCTTCCACCACCCCGGCGATATCCCGCTCCACCAGCCGGAAATCCTTGCTCTTCAGCGCACCGATATTGATGACCATGTCGAACTCGGTCGCGCCTTCCTCCCGGGCCCGGCGGGTCTCATAGGCCTTCACGTCGGGCAGGGTCGCGCCCAGGGGGAAACCGATGACCGTGGCCACCACGGGCTTCGCGCCCGTCAGCAACCGCGCGGCCAAAGGCACCCAGGTGGGATTGACGCATACGGACGCAAAGCCGTATTCGATGGCCTCGGAGCAAAGCTGTCGGATCTGCTCCTCGGTGGCCTCCGGTTTGAGCAGGGTGTGGTCGATATAGCCCGCCAGATCGGTGGGCACATAGCCCACGCCCAGCTTCCCGCTGAGACGACTGGCCCCGGCCGCAATGAAGGTGCGGGCCATATCGGGATGGGAGGAGATGCAATGGCCGTCGCAGACGCGGCCGCAGACCGTGCAGAAATGTTGGTCGGGCTGCTGCGAAAGCAGCGTCACCACCTCGCGGGTGATGAGGTTGGTCAGATGGTCGATATCGAAGGATGGGGCCACGGTCAATCTCCTTGGGGATCGTTTTTGCTGAATCGTCGTTCGATAGCCATGATCTTGGCCACCCGTCGGGCGTGACGCCCGCCGCCCCAGGGCGTCTCCAGCCAGATGCGGACGATGCGCTTCGCCCGATCCACGTCCAACATCCCCGCGCCCAGGGAGAGGACGTTGGCGTGATTGTGCTCGCGGGCGTTGCGGGCGGTGGCCTCATCGTAGCACATGCTGGCCCGGACGCCGGGCACTTTATTCGCGGCCATGCAGGAGCCAATGCCCGCGCCATCGATGATGATGGCGGCCTGGGCCCGGCCCTGCATCACCATGGCCGCGGCGGCGTAGGCGAAATCGGGGTAATCCACGCTCGTCTTGCTGTCTGTACCCAGATCGACCACCTCATATCCCAGCTCTTTCAGGTAGGGAATGAGCTGCTGCTTGAGCTCATAGCCGCCGTGATCCGCGACGATGGCGATGGTGCGAACCAGCCACGCGGGCGACGATGGCGCGTCCTCACCCAAAATCTCCAGCAGAATGCGGCG
>Ga0256832_1001185_pt1 | contig 17539 bp, 14 predicted proteins | sample 134614metaG_FD_190534 | JGI IMG/M metagenome (GOLD analysis project Ga0256832, IMG submission 190534) | Hydrothermal vent microbial communities from Lau Basin, Pacific Ocean - 134-614 | ecosystem: Environmental > Aquatic > Marine > Hydrothermal vents | place: Pacific Ocean: Lau Basin | collected...
CGCCGGAGACGGGGCCGAGAGAGCCGCCCACGCGCCCGAACAGGGTCTTGAAGGTGCCGTTGTCGAAGCTGCGGTCGGGGCGGGCGTAGCCGGCGCTGTTGATCTTGGCCTCGGCCTCGATGCCGTTGCCGTTGACCATGCCCAGGTTGACGTTCAAGGGGCCGGCGGTACCGCCGAGCAGGGCGCCGCGGTCGTAGGTGATGCCGGCCATGCGGTAGGGGATGAAGTCCTGGAAGGTGAGGCGCGTCTCGCGCGCGAACATGAGGTCGGAGATTTGGAACTGGCCGAGGGTGAGACCCCAGCCGGTGCCAAGGACGTCGTCGTGGTTGATCCAGGCGTCTTCCACCACCGTGCTGCCGTTGGCCCCCTTCTCCGCCAGGATGGCGTAGAAGTAGTAGCTGATGTGTTCGGAGAGGGGGGCGCCGGAGAGGAGCTTGATGAGGTAGGGGGCCTGGAAGTCCAGGCGGGCGTTGGCGAGTGTACGGCCCTGGTCGTCCACGGCGCGGGCGCTGCGCGCCTGCACGTAGGACTGGGCGCGCACGGCCAGCGGCGGGGTCTTGGGCAGGGCCAAAAGCTCGTCGCCGGTGTCCACGGCCACCGTCTCGCGCCAGTTGGGCAGGCGGATGTTGTCGGCCAGGAATTGCCGGCCGAAGGCGTTGAGCCTCGGGAAGGCGGCGTGGCAGGCGTTGCAGCTGAAGCCCGTCTGGCGGGCGAAGGCGGGATTGGCCTGGGCCTCGGGCAGGGCGAAGGCGAGGCAGAGCAAGGCGAGGATCAGCGGGCGCATGGGGGTTCCTTTGGATTTTGCTCGTCGTTTTCAGGCGACGCTAAGGGCGGTCGATTAAATGAAAGTGAATTTTTCCTGAATGCCTGATTTGCGCGCAAGGTTTCTTCTGTGCTAAGACCCGGACGAAACGGGCCGCCGGGAGGATGGCGGGCGGCGAGCGTCCGAAGGATCGGCCGGAACAGTAAGGGGTTGGGTATGTGGCAAGGCGGATCGCGGCTGGGGGCGCTCCTCATCCTGTGTGTGGGGCTCGTCGCCTGCGGCCAGGGACGTGACGGCGGTGGAGCGACGGACCTGGAAGAACGGGCGTTGACCCTCCCGGTGGGCGCGCGTGCCGAAGGGTACGACGGGGCCACCGTGGTCGCCGGCGAGGCGGTGCGGGTGGAGGCCGGCGGGGCCTTGTTGGCGCTGCAGCCGGGCGAGGCCCTGGTGCGCGTGGAGTCCTCGAATCCGCCCCGGCGCTGGCGGGTGCAGGTGCCCGAGCCGGATGCCGTGGAGCTGGCGTTGGCGTCACCGGAGTCGCCGCTGCGGGTGGGGGAGCGGCGCGCCGTGCACCTGTGGGCGGTCACCGGGGAGGCCCGCCACGACGTGGGCCTCTGGGCCGCCTGGACGGTGCAGGGCCCGGCCGTTTGGGACGAGGCCACCCGCACCCTCCAACCCAGCGCGGAAGGCGAGGTGACCCTCCAGGCCCAATGGTTGGGTGAGTCCAGAACCCTGACCCTCCCCGTCCAACCCGCCGATCCGGTGGTGGGTTACCGCCTGGCCTCGTCCCCGAACGAACCCTGGCCGGCCGGCATCCCACGGCAGACGGTGCTCCGGGCGGTGCGGGAGAGCGGCGCCGAGGCCCCCCTGCCTGCGGACTTCGATCCCGCCCGCCTGGGGACGAGCGGCCCCCTCACCCTGACCTGGCAGGCGCCGGAGACGGTGCGCCTGACCCCCAGCGCGGAAGGGCGGGGCTGCCTGACCCTGGACGGGACCGACCTCGCCTGTTGGACCTTCGACCCGCCCGTGCTCCAGGCCATCGAAGTGGCGGTGGACGGGCCCGCCGAGCCGGCGGTGGGCGAGACCCTCACCCTGCGCGCCCGGGGCACCGACAGCCTGGGCGCTGCCCGTGACCTCACCGGCACGGTGACCTGGCGGTTCGACCCGGCCGTCCTGGCGGCCACCGGAGAGAACGGTGCCTTTCGCGTCCTCACGCCCGGCAGTACCACCGTCAGCGCCCGCCAGGACGGTCTGGAGAGCGCTCCCCTCACCCTGCGACTGCAGCCTGCCCGTCTGCGGGCCCTGCGCCTCTCCGGGGCACCGGCGGTGATCCTCCCCGGCGAGCGGGTCCCCCTCACCGTCACCGGTGACTACACCGACGGCGAGCGCCCCGTCCCCGATCCCGCCTGGGAGGTGGAGGACACGGCCGTGCTGGCGGTGGAAACGGACGGCCTGCGTGCCCTGGCCGCCGGCACCACCCGCGTGTGGGCCAGCAAGGACGGCATCCAGAGCGAACCCCTCGAACTCACCGTCGCCGGGGCGGTGGCCCTGGCCCCTACGGCCCTCTCCCTCACCGCCGGCGAGACGGGTGCCATCACCGCCCGCGTGGGGCCGGTGGACGTGAGCGAACGGGTGACCTGGGCGAGCGAAGACGACGAGGTCGCAGAAGTGGACCGGGGCCAGGTGCTGGCCCTCACCCCCGGCACAGTGGCAGTCACCACCACCCCGGCGGCGACGCAGGCGGCCCAGGTCACCGTGCAACCGCGCCCGGCCCTCAGCGGACTGGGCACCCACCCCCTGACGGTGTCCGATTTCGCCCGCGACCGCTACGGCAAATCGATCGCCGCCCTGCGCCTGGACGGCCTCGCCCCCGGCGCCCTCTACACCGTGCGCGTGGACGACCTCCCCGCCGGTTCGCAGCTCATCGCCTACCCCGAGCCCGAGGATGGCACCGTCTGCACCAACGGCGGCCCCGCCGGCCCCCTGGGTTGCAGCCTGCGGACCAACGCCGGTGGCGCCCTGGTGGCCATCCTGGTGGTCAGCGACCCGGGCTTCGACCCCGCCGGGCGCAGCCTGGCGGTGCACAGCGGCGGCTTCGAGGACGAGGGCGCCCCGGAGAGCCCGCTGCCCCTGCAATTGGGCGTGCCCCACGTCGGCACCGTCACCAGCCTGAGCTCGAGCTACTACCGCATCGCCCTGGACGGCAACGCCCGCTACCGCCTCACCGTGGACAACATCGAGGCCGGACCCGCCCCCCTCTCCCTCGCCGGCCAGACCGGCTGCCCGGCCACCTCGTTGCAAGCCGGTAGCGTCTTCACCTGCGAATTCCAGCCCGCCCAGACCGGCCCCACCCAGGTCGATCTCACCGTCGGCGACGGCTTCACCCCCGCCCCGGAAGGGGGCGCCCGCTACCGCCTCCTCATCGAGCCCCTGGCCGCCCCCTGAACACTCAAGGGGGAACGAAACCTGACGTTACAAGGGGCAGTCGAAATCTCCAAAGAGCGAAGACCATGAGCCTCCTCTCCCGTCTCTCCCTGCCCGCCAAGATCAACCTGGCGGTGATCGGCGTCTTCACCACCGTCATCCTCCTGGGCACCCTCCTGGACATCCGCCAGCAGCGCGCCGACAGCCTGGAGGCGGCCAAGGCGCAGGTGGCCGACATGACCACCTGGTACTTCGACTCCCTCAACACCCTCATGCTCACCGGCAGCATGGAGCAGCGGGGCATCCTGCGCCACAAACTGCTCCTGCGCCCCGGGGTGAAGGAGGCGCGGGTCATCCGCGGCCAGCCGGTGATCCAGCAATTCGGCCCCGGCACGCCGGACGAGGAACCGGTGGACGAGTGGGACCAGCGCGCCCTGCGCGGCGAGGCGGTGGTGGCGGTGACGGAAGACGAGGCGGGCGGCCGCCGCATCACCGTCGTCACCCCCTTCCGCGCCACCCGCGACACGCGCGGCGTGAACTGCCTGCAATGCCACGACGTGCCCGAAGGGGCGGTCAACGGCGCGGTGCGGGTGAGCTACTCCCTGGCCCAATGGGACCAGGCCGCCCTGGCCCAGTCCATGCGCACCGCCGGCATCAACCTCGTCGCCCTCGTCCTGGGGGTGATCCTCGTCAACCTACTCCTGCGGCGCTGGGTCTCGCGTCCCCTCCAGGGCCTCATGGAAGTCATCGAACGGCGCGCCGAGGGGGACGTGAGTGCCCGCGCCGAGGCCCCCTACGACGACGAGATCGGCGCCGTCGCGCGCGCCTTCAACAGCATGAGCGAGCGCCTGGCGGCGGCCGCCGAGCGCGAGCGCAAGAGCGCCGAGATGCTGCGCGAGCGCATCGACGGCCTGGTGCAGGCGGTGAACCAGGTGGCCGAGGGGCAGTGGGACGTCAAAGTGCCCTACGCGGGCGAGCCCGACGCCATCGGCGACCTCGCCTCCAGCATGCAGATCATGATCGACTTCATCCGCCTCTCCATCCAGGAGAAGCAGCGCCACATGGCCGAACTCCAGACCCAGGCGGAGGCCATCCTGGCGGTGGTGGAACGGGCCGCCAAGGGCGACTTCAGCACCGTGCCCGAATGCCCCGGTGAGGGCGCCCTGGCGGCGGTGGCCGAGGGGGTGGCGGAGATGATCCGGCGCCTCAACGAACTGGTGCGCCAGGTGCAGAAATCGGGCGTGCAGGTGACCTCCTCCTCCACCGAGATCGCCGCCAGCATCAAGGAACTGGAGGCGGCGGCGGTGGAACAGGCCTCCGCCACCAACGAGATCGCCACCACCGCCACCGAGATCGCCACCACCGCCCGCGAACTCCTCCAGACCATGGACGAAGTGGCCAAGGTGGCCGACCGCACCACCCAGGAGGCGGACGCCAGCCGCAGCGGCCTGGAGGGCATGGAAGGGACCATGGAACAGGTGATGGCCGAGGCCGGGCAGGTGGCCGCCAAACTGGCGGTGCTGGACGAGCGCGCCGACGAGGTCTCCTCCGTCGTCACCACCATCACCAAGATCGCCGACCAGACCAACCTCCTGTCCCTCAACGCCGCCATCGAGGCGGAGAAGGCCGGCGAATGGGGACGCGGCTTCTCCGTCGTCGCCGGCGAGATCCGCCGCCTCGCCGACCAGACCGCGGTGGCCACCCTCGACATCGAACAGATGGTGCGCGAGATGCAAAAGGCGGTGGCCGACGAAGTGGAGACGGTGGACCGCTTCCACGGCCAGGTGCGCGAGGCCATGGCGGTGGTGCAGCGGGTCATCGAGGCGCAGGCGCAGATCATCGAACAGGTGCAGACCCTCGCCCCACGCTTCGAGAACGTCTACCAGGGCATGCAGTTCCAGGCCCAGGGGGCGCAGCAGATCACCCAGGCCATGGTGCAGCTCAACGAGGCGGCGCAACAGACGGTGGACTCCCTGTCCGTGCTCTCCACCGCCACCGAACGCCTGGACGAGGCCGCCGCCGGCCTGCACGCCGGCGTCTCCCGCTTCCGCGTCGCCGACGAGCCGGAGGGTGACGCCCGGTGACCTCGCCCCTCACCGACCCCTGGCACGTCCTCCTCGGACTGGGGCTGGAACGGTGGCTGCGCGAGCACAGCGGCTGGAGCGTGGCGGCCATGAACGAAGACGCCGCCCGCGCCGCCGTGCAGCAACGCCTCAAGGCCACCGGCCTCGGCCCCGCCGACTACTGGCTGCGCCTGCAGCAGGACGCGGACGAGGCCCACGCCCTCCTCGACGCCCTCCTGGTGCACGACACCCGTTTCTTCCGCGACCGCAGCCCCTTCCTCCACCTCACCGCCCTCGCCGCCCGCCGGCGGCGCCCCATGCGCGTCCTTTCCATCCCCTGCGCCGGCGGCGAGGAGGCCCTCTCCTGCGCCATCGCCCTGCACCAGGGCGGGCTCGCCTGGGAACAGATCGACGTCACCGGCGTGGACCTCTCCGAGGCCCTCGTCGAACGGGCGCGGCGCGGGCGCTACCCGAGGCGCGCCCTGGAGGACCTCCCCCCGCCCCTGCGCGAGCTCTACTTCCGCTGCCGGGGGATGCACTGCGAGCCCATCGCCCCCCTGCGCGCACGCGTGCGCTACCTGCGCGGCAACCTCCTCGACCCGCCGCCCCTGGACGGCCCCTTCGACGCCATCTTCTGCCGCAACCTGCTGGTCTATTTCGACGCCGACAACCGCCGCCGCGCCCTCGCCATTCTGCGCGGCTGGCTCGCCCCCGGGGGCGTCCTCTACCTGGGGCACGCCGAGAACGGCCCCTGGCTGGAGGAGGGCTTCCGCCCCCTGCGACCGCGCACCGCCCTCGCCTGGGTCCCGCGCGAACCGCGCATGCCGGCCCGCCGGCGTCGCACGCGGCGCGACCTGGCCCTGCCCCGGCGCCCGCGGGGGGCCGCCGGGCGCCGTCTGCAACAGGCCGAGCGCCTCTACGCCCAGGGGCGGGTGGCGGAGGCCATGGAACTCCTGCGCGGCCTCATCTACCTCTATCCCCAGCACTGGCACCTGCTGCAACGCATGGCTGCCTGGGCGGAGGCCGCCGGCGAGGCGAACTACGCCCGCCGCTACCGTCGCTGGGCGGAGCGGGTGCGGCGCCGGCGCGAGGGCGCGGAGGCATGAACGAGCGGCCCTGCTGGCGGCGCAATGGCGTGTGGGGACGCGAGCGGCCCCGCTGTCCGCGCCTGGAGGAGGTGATCCACTGCCGCAACTGCGAGGAATACATCCGCCCGGGGCGGGAACTGCTGGAACGCCTGGCCCGCGCCCACCCGCCGCCGGCGCCAGCGCCGGAACGGCCGCAGGACGAGGCACCACGGGAACGCCCCCCGGCGCAGCTCGTCTTCCGCGTCAACGGCAACTGGCTGGCCCTGCCCGGGACCCTCATCCTGCGGGTGAGCGAGAGCGCCGTGCCCCGCCCCCTGCCGCACCAGCAGCACACCACCCTGCGCGGCCTGGTGAACGTGGGCGGCCGCCTCCTGGTGTGCCTGTCCCTCACCGACACCCTCGGCATCCCCCGCCTGCCCCCGCAGGTGGACGACCCCGCACGCGGCATCTTCGAACGCCTGGTGGCGGTGGAGGGGGAGGGGCTGCGCTTCGCCTTCCGCGCCGGCGAGGTGCGCGGCCTGTACCGCTGCGCCGAGACCGACCTCCAGCCCCTCGAACCCGACGAGACGGCCCTGGCGGCCTTCGCCCGTGGGGTTTGGTCCGTCACCGTGCGCCCGCAGGAGACGGTGCGCTGCGTCCTCCTCGACCCCGAGCGCACCTTGGCGCGCATCCGGGAGTGCATCGCATGACGACGGGGCGCGACCTCAGCGACTACTCCATGCTCGACCTCTTTCGCATGGAGGTGGACAACCAGGCCACCCAGCTGGAAGACGGCCTGCAACGCCTGCGCGCCACCGGCGCGGGCGCGGCGGAACTGGAACAGGTGATGCGCGCCGCCCACTCCATCAAGGGGGCCGCGCGCATGGTGGGCGTGGAACTGGCCACCCGCCTGGCCCATGCCATGGAAGACCTGGTGGTGGCCGTCCAGCGGGGCGAGACGGGTCTCGACGAGGCGGCCCTGGAGACCCTCGAGCGCGGCCTGGCGCGCCTGCGCACCTTCGCCACCCGCAACGACGAGGAACTCAGCCGGGCGCGCGACGAGGACGAAGCCGCGGTGGCCGAACTGGAGGCCGCCTGCAAGGCCCTGCGGGCCCGCCCGCCGGAGGCCGTCGCCCCCGCCTCCGCCGGACGAGGCGAGGTCGCCGATGCCGAGGGCCCCGCGCGCGAGACCTCCGGGCGCGCCCTGCGCATCTCCAGCGAGCGCCTGGAACGGCTCACCTGGCTCGCCGGCGAGGCCCTGGTGGAGGTGCGCGCCCTGGGGCGCCACCTGGAAGGGGAGTGGCGCCGGCACGAGGAGGAGACCCAACTCCTCCACGCCCTCGACCAGGCCCTCGCCGAGCTGCGCCTTGCCGCCCCGGAGCACGCCCGGCACCTGTGTCCCCTCAAATCGCGCCTGGAGAACTACCTGCGCGGGCGTCGCCGTCGGCGCGAGCGCCTGGAACAGATCGAACGGCGCCTGACCCCGGTGGTGGAACGCCTCCACCGGGCGGTGATGGACACCCGCATGCGCCCCTTCGCCGACATCGCCGAGGCCCTGCCGCCCCTGGTCGAGGACCTGGCCACGCGCCTGGGCAAGCAGGCCGAGCTGGTCCTGGAGGGCAAGGAGACGCGCATCGACCGGGACATCCTCGAACGCCTCGCCACCCCCCTCAAACACCTCATCCAGAACGCCCTCGACCACGGCCTGGAGCCCCCCGAGGAGCGCGTCCGGGCCGGCAAGCCGCCGGTGGGGCGCATCACCGTCGCCAGCCGCCACCGCAACGGGCACCTGGAGATCACCGTCGCCGACGACGGCCGCGGCATCGACCGCGCCGCCCTGCGCGAACGGGCCCTGGCGCGCCGCCTGGTGGCCCCCGAAGTGGCCGCGCGCCTGGACGAGGACGACTGGTTCGAGTTCCTCTTCATGCCCGGCTTCAGCACCCGTGACGAGGTCACCGAACTGTCCGGGCGCGGCGTCGGCCTGGACGTGGTGCGCGACATGGTGCACGGCCTCGGCGGCGAGCTCACCGTCCACTCCGAGCCCGGTCGCGGCACCCGCTTCACCCTCGCCCTGCCCCTCACCCTGGCAGTGATGCGGGTCCTCCTGGTGGAGCTGGACGGCGCCCCCTACGCCCTGCCCATGGTGCGCGTTGAGCGGCTCCTAAAGGTTCCCACCGCCGCGATCGACAACCAGGGGAGACCCACCGTGACCCTGGAGGAAGGGGACGTGCCCGTGCTGGACGGCGAACAGGTGCTGGAGCTGCCCGCCCGCGCCCGCGACGAGGCCGAGGCGCACCTGGTCCTCCTGCGCGAGGGGCGCCGGCGCGTGGCCCTGCGGGTGGGACGCTGGTTGGGCACGCGCGAGATCGCCCTGCAGAACCTCGACCAGGGCCTGGGCAAGATCCCCCACGTGTTCGCCGCCGGGCAGCTGGACGACGGCACCCCCCTCTTGGTGCTGGACGTGGACGACCTGCTGCGCAGCGCCGAGCACGCCGGCCCCCTGCCCGAGGGTGGCGGCCTGCGCGTGCTGGTGGCGGACGACTCCCTCACCGTGCGCAACCTCCTGCGCCAGATCCTCACCGGCGCCGGCTACCAGGTGGACCTGGCCGAGGACGGGGTGGACGCCTGGAGCGCCCTCCACACCCGCACCTACGACCTCCTCCTCACCGACGTGGACATGCCGCACATGGACGGCATCGAACTGGTGCGGCGCCTGCGCGGCGACCCGCGCCTGCGGCGCCTGCCGGTGGTCATCCTCTCCTACAAGGGCAGCGAGCAGGATCGCCGCCGCGGCCTGGAAGCGGGTGCCGACTACTACCTGGCCAAGAGCGAATTCGAGGGCGAACGCCTGCTGCAGGCGGTGGGCGACCTCATCGGCGAGGCGCAGCCATCATGAGGGTGGGCATCGTCAACGACAGCGTCCTGGCGCGCGAGGCCCTGCGGCGCATCGTCGAGGGCCACGGCGGCCACCGGGTGGCGTGGATGGCTGCCGACGGCCTGGAGGCGCAGGTGTGCGCCCTGCGCGAGCGGCCCGACCTCATCCTCATGGACCTGTTCATGCCCCTGTGCGACGGTGTCGAGGCCACGCGCGCCATCATGGCCAGCCGCCCGTGCCCCATCCTCGTCGTCACCGCCTCCGTGGAGGCGCACGTGGACCGCGTCTTCGAGGCCATGGGGGCGGGCGCCCTGGACGCCATCGACACCCCCCTCATCGACGACCACTACGAGCGGGGCGAAGTGGAGGCCCTGCTGCGCAAGATGGACGCCGTCGCCCGCCTGGGGCGCACGCGCCTGGGCGCGGCACCCGAACCGGGGACGGGGGAAGGCGGGCGTTGCTGCACCCTGCCGTCACTGCTCGCCCTGGGGGCCTCCGCCGGCGGCCCGACGGCCCTCGCCGCCATCCTCGCCCAGTTGCCGGCGGACCTCCCCGCGGCCCTGCTGCTGGTGCAACACGTGGACGCCGGCTTCGCCCCCGGCCTGGCCCGCTGGCTGGCGCGCCAGACCGCGTTGCCGGTGCATCTGGCCGAAGACGGCACCGCCCCCTGCCCGGGGCGGGTCTATCTCGCCCCCGGCGGTGCCCACCTGCGCCTGGACACCGGCGGCTGCCTGCGTATCGAGCCCGCCGCCCCCGACCAGCCCTCCCCCTCGGTGGACCGCTTCCTGCGCAGTCTCGCACCCCACGCCGGCCAGGTCGCCGCCGCCGGCCTCCTCACCGGCATGGGGCGGGACGGCGCCGCCGGCCTGCTGGAGCTGCGCCGCTGCGGGGTCGCCACCTTCGTTCAGGACCAGGCCACCGCCACCGTGTACGGTATGCCCAAGGCGGCCCTGGAACTGGGCGCGGCGGGCGAGGTCCTGCCGCTGTCGGCCATCGCCCCGTACCTCGTCGAGCGGGCGCGCCACCACCACCCCCTGGAGGTGAGAGCATGAGCGACGGGCCCCGACTGCGCGTACTCCTGGTGGACGACCAGCCCATGGTGGGGGAGGGCGTGCGCCGCCTCCTCGCCGACGAGCCGGATCTGGACTACCGCTACTGCGCCGACCCCAAGGCGGCCCTGGAGACGGCGCGCGAGTTCCGCCCCACCGTCATCCTCCAGGACCTGGTCATGCCGGACGTGGACGGCCTGAGCCTGGTGCGCGCCTACCGCGAGGACCCGCAACTGGCCCAGGTGCCCGTCATCGTCCTCTCCAACAAGGAAGACCCGCGCGACAAGAGCGACGCCTTCGCCGCCGGCGCCAGCGACTACCTGGTGAAACTGCCCGACCGCATCGAACTGGTGGCCCGCATCCGCGCCCATTCCAAGAGCTACCTGGCGCAACAGGAGCGGGACGAGGCCTTCCGCCGCCTGCGCGAGCTGCAGGCGCAACTGGAGGAGAACAACCGCATCCTCCAGCGCCTCTCCTGCCTGGACGGTCTCACCGGCATCGCCAACCGGCGCCACTTCGACGACTTCTTCTCCCAGGAATGGAATCGCGCCAAGCGCGAAGGACACCCCCTGTCCCTCATCCTCGTGGACGTGGACCACTTCAAGGCCTACAACGACCACTACGGCCACGCCGCCGGCGATGACTGCCTGCGGCAGGTGGCCGCGGCCCTGGAGGCGGCGGTGAACCGCCCCGCAGACCTGGTGGCCCGCTACGGGGGGGAGGAATTCGCCGTCGTCCTGCCGGGCACCTCCCTGAAGGGCGCCCTGCGGGTGGCGGAGATGCTGCGCCACAACATCGAGGCCCTGGGCCTGCCGCACGAATACGGGCCCGACGGTGGCCGGGTGACGGTGAGTCTGGGGGTTGCCTGCGCCCACTGCGGCCGGCCCGACGGCCCCAAGGAACCGCGCGAACTGGTGATGCTCGCCGACCAGGCCCTCTACCGGGCCAAATCGGGCGGACGCAACCGGGTGGAAGTGGCCGAGGGCCCGGCTCAGTCCTCCTTGGGCGGGTAGATCTTCACCGTCTTCACCGCGTTGCCGCGCGTCTGCACCACCTCCATGGGATAACCGGCGATGCGCAGGCTGGTGCCCGGCTCGGGGATGTGCTCCAGGTGTTCCAGGATCAACCCGTTGAGGGTCTTGGGGCCGTCGGTGGGCAGGCGCCAGCCGAGCATGCGGTTCAACTCGCGGATGTTGACGCTCGCATCCACCAGATAGCTGCCGTCCTCCTGGGGGATCACCTCCGGCGACAGCTCCGGGCTGGTGGTGAACTCCCCGACGATCTCCTCCAGGATGTCCTCCAGGGTCACCAGGCCTTGAATGTCCCCGTACTCGTCCACCACCAGACCGATGCGCCGCCGCTGGCGCTGGAAATTGAGGAGCTGGGTGTTGAGGGGGGTCGCCTCGGGGATGAAATAGGGCTCCCGCAGGATGCGCACCAGCGCCTCCTTGGTGAGCTCGCCGCGCGCCAGCAGGGGCAGGGCGTTGCGCACGTGCAGGAAGCCCTCCACGTGGTCGATGCTCTCCCGATAGACGGGCAGGCGGGTGTGCTGGGCGCTGGTGAGCTGGGTGACGATGACCTCCATGTCCTCCTCCAGGTCGATGCCCACGATCTCCCCGCGCGGCACCATGATGTCGTTCACCGTCACCTCCTCCAGCTCCAGGATGGACAGCAACATTTCCTGGTGGCGCTTGGGGATCAGCGCCCCCGCCTCGTGCAGCACGGTGCGCAGCTCCTCGGTGGAGAGGGCGTGGCTGGTCTCCGTCTGCCCAGGCCGTACCCCCAGCAGGCGCAGCACCCCGTTGGCCAGGAGGTTGACCAGATAGACCACCGGATACATCACCCGCAGCAACTGTTCGTAGACGAAGGCGGCGGGGAAGGCGATGCGCTCGGGATGGAGGGCGGCGAGGGTCTTGGGGGCCACCTCCGAGAAGATGAGGATCACCAGCGTCAACAGGCCCGCGCCCAGGGCGATGGCCCCCTCGCCCCCCAGGCGCAGGGCGATGACGGTGGTGAGGGAGGAGGCGAGGATGTTCACCAGGTTGTTGCCCAGCAGGATCAGGCCGATGAGGCGGTCCGGGCGCTCCAGCAGGCGCAGCACCCGCTGCGCCCCCTTGTGACCCTGACGGGCCAGATGGCGCAGGCGGTAACGGTTGACCGCCATGAGCCCCGTCTCCGAACCGGAGAAGAAGCCGGACAACATCAACAACAGCGCGAGCACGCCGTACAACACGGCGAGAGGGACGTCATTCACGACTGGGAAAGCCTCAAGGGGGATGGATCAGCTGCCGAGAAGGATCTCGAGCACATACTTGGAACCGAAATAGGACATAAACAGGAAGAAAAAACCGGCCAGGGTCCAGCGCACCGCCGTCCGCCCGCGCCATCCCAGGCGCCAATGCCCCACCAGAAGGACCAGATAGACCAGCCAGGCGAGGACCGCGAGGACCGTCTTGTGCACCAGGTGCTGGGCGAACAGATCCTCGGTGACGAACCAGCCGGTGACGAGGGCCAGGGTCTGCACCGCGAAGCCCACCAGGATGAGGCCGAAGAGCAGGCGCTCCATGGTCTCCAGGGGGGGTAGGGCGCGGATTAGCCCCCCGGGGCGGCGGCTGTGCAGGAGACGTTCCTGGGCGGAGAGGACCACCGCCTGGGCGGCGGCCAGGGTGAGCAGGGCGTAGGCCAGCAGGGAGAGGAGGATGTGCATGGCCAACCCCGGCGTGAAGGTCTGTTCCACCTTCACCCCCATGGGCAGGAGGGCGTCGGTGAGCTGGGTCACCGCCGCCAGGGGCAGCAGGAGGATGCCCAGGTTCTCCACCGGGGCCAGCCAGGCGGTGCCCACGTACAACAGGACGATGACGGCGGTGATGAGCGAGGTGGCGTTGGAGAAGCCCAGGTTCACGCCCTGGTCGGTGACCATCACCTGCCCCAGGGCGATGAGGTGGCACAGGGCGCCGGCCAGGCCCATGAGGAGGGCCGGGCGGGGCGAGCGGTCGCTGCGTTGCACGAGTCGGCGCCATAAAAAAACCGCGGCGAGCAGGTACAGCACCACGGCCACGCCGGAGAGCAGGACGTACATGAGGTTCAAGGAGAACTCCCGATGGAACAAGCCGACATGATGGCACAATCCCCCGCCGGGACCCAAGGGCGCCGGGGGTGACATGGAAATCCGCGTGCTCGGCTGCAGCGGCGGCATCGGGGTAGGGCGGCACACCACCGCCCTGGGCCTGGATGGCGACGTGCTCATCGACTGCGGCAGCGGCGTGGGCGAGCTCTCCGGGGCGCAGATGGGTGCCCTGCGGCACGTCTTCCTCACCCACTCCCACCTGGATCACACCGCCTTCCTGCCCCTGCTGGTGGACTCGGTGTTCGATCGCCTGCAACGCCCCCTGATCGTCCACGCCCTGCCGCAGACCATCCAGGCCCTGCGCGAACACATCTTCAACTGGGTGGTCTGGCCCGACTTCACCACCCTCCCCACCCCCGACGATCCGGTGCTGGCCTTCCGCCCCATGGAACCGGGCGAGGTGGTCGAGCTGGAGGGCGGGCGCACGGTGGAGATGATCCCCGTCGCCCACACCGTCCCCACCGTCGGCTACCGCATCGCCGACGCCCACGGACACGCCTGGGCCTTCTCCGGCGACACCGGCCCCAACGACACCTTCTGGGACACCCTGAACGCCCGCGATCGCCTGGACCTGCTCATCGTCGAGTGCGCCTTCTCCGAACAGCAGGCCGCCCTCGCCGGCCTCTCCCGCCACTACTGCCCGAGCCGCCTCGCCCACGACCTGGGCAAGCTGCGCCACCGGCCGCGCATCGTCCTCAGCCACTTGAAACCCGGCGCCGAGGACACCATCTATAGAGAATGCCGGGCGCGCCTCCCGCACCTGAACCTGGAGCGATTACGGGGCGGGGAGATTTTCCGGCTATAATGCCGCGCGCCCCGAACCCCCATTCCAACCCAGGTTCCGATCCATGTTCGAAGGTCTCACCGAACGCCTCACCCGCAGCCTGCAAAACCTGCGCGGCCAAGGCCGCATCACCGAAGACAACGTCAAAGACACCCTGCGCGAGGTGCGCATGGCCCTGCTGGAGGCCGACGTGGCCCTGCCGGTGGTACGCGAATTCGTCGCCCGGGTGAAGGAGCGGGCGGTGGGGCAGGAGGTGCTCAAGAGCCTCACCCCGGGGCAGGTCTTCGTGAAGATCGTCAACGACGAGCTCGTCCACATCATGGGCGACGCCAACGAGGGCCTGAACCTCAACGCCCAGCCCCCGGCGGTGGTCCTCATGGCCGGCCTGCAGGGGGCGGGCAAGACCACCACCGTGGCCAAGCTGGCCCGCCACCTGCGCGAGCGGGAAAAGAAGAAGGTCCTGGTGGCCAGCGCCGACGTCTATCGCCCGGCGGCCATCGACCAGCTCCAGACCCTCGCCGCCGAGGTGGAGGTGGACTTCTTCCCCAGCCGTCCCGACCAGGACCCGGTGGAGATCGGCCGCGCGGCGGTGGAACACGCCCGCCGTCACTTCCACGACGTGCTCCTGCTGGACACCGCCGGCCGCCTGCACGTGGACGAGGCGATGATGGCCGAGATCCGCCGCCTGCACGAGGCCGTGCAGCCGGTGGAGACCCTGTTTGTGGTGGACGCCATGACCGGCCAGGACGCCGCCAACACCGCGCGCGCCTTCGACGAGGCCCTGCCCCTCACCGGGGTCGTCCTCACCAAGGTGGACGGCGACGCCCGCGGCGGCGCCGCCCTCTCCATCCGCCACATCACCGGCAAGCCCATCAAGTTCCTCGGCGTGGGGGAGAAGACCGACGCCCTCCAGCCCTTCCACCCCGAACGCATCGCCTCGCGCATCCTCGGCATGGGCGACGTCCTCAGCCTGGTGGAGGAGGCGCAGCAGAAGATCGACCAGCAGGAAGCCCAGAAGATCGCCAACAAGCTCAAGAAGGGCAAGGGCTTCGACCTGGAGGACTTCCTCGGCCAGATCCAGCAGATGAAGAAGCTGGGCGGCATGGCCAGCCTCATGGACAAGCTGCCGGGCATGCACCAGCTCCCCGACTCGGTACGCGAGCAGGTGAACGACAAACAGGTCGCCCGCCTGGAGGCCATCATCCTCTCCATGACCCCCGAGGAACGGCGCCGCCCGGAGATCATCAAGGGCTCCCGCAAGCGCCGCATCGCCAACGGCTCCGGCACCCAGATCCAGGACGTGAACCGCCTCCTCAAGCAGTTCTCGCAGATGCAGAAGATGATGAAGCAGATGAATCGCAAGGGCGGGCTGGCGAAGATGATGCGCAAGTTCGGCGGCGGGCGTATGCCCGGCCTGCCGTTTTGACCTGAACCACGGCATCCTTTAGAATCGCGCGTTTTCCCGGGCCCGGCCCGGCCATTGTCGGTTTTTCCCAGAGATTAAGGACGAGAGCAGCATGGTCACCATTCGCATGTCCCGCGGCGGCGCCAAGAAGCGCCCCTTCTACCATATCGTCGTCACCGACTCCCGTTCGCGTCGTGACGGCCGCTTCATCGAGCGGCTCGGGTTCTTCAACCCCATCGCCGCCGGCGGCGAAGAGCGCCTGCGCATCGATCTGGACCGCCTCCAGTACTGGCAGTCCCAGGGCGCCCAGATCAGCGAACGGGTGAACAAGCTGATCAAGGAATACCGTGCCCAGGCCCAGGAGGCCGCGGCCTGACACCTCGGTGAGCGGGGCGGACAGGCGCATCGTCCTCGGGCGCATCTCGGGCATCTACGGGGTGCGCGGCTGGGTGCGGGTCTTTTCCTACACCGAACCGCGCCAGGCCATCCTCGAGCACGACCCCTGGGAACTGGAAGTGGACGGCCGCTGGCGCGAGGTGCATCTGGAGGGCGGCCGTCCCCATGGCAAGGGTATCGTCGCCAAGCTGGCGGGTTGGGATGACCGTGACGAGGCGCGCCGCCTCATCGGCGCCACCATCGCCATCCCCCGGGACCGCCTGCCGCCCTTGCCGGAAGGCGAATACTACTGGGCCGACCTCATCGGCCTGCGCGTGTTCGATCAGGACGGGCGCGAACTGGGGCGGGTGGAGACCCTCATGGAGACCGGCGCCCACGACGTCCTGGTGGTGAAGGACGAGGCGGGGAACGAAACCCTCGTCCCCTACGTCCAGGGCCCGGTGGTGAAAGCCATCGACCTGGACGCCGGGCGCATGGACGTGGAGTGGTGGCCCCCCGAATGAACGCGGGGGGCATGCGCATCCAGGTGGTGACCCTGTTCCCGGAGATGGTGGAGGCCCTGCGCCTCGGGGGCGTCACCGCCCGCGCCATGGAACGGGGCTTGCTGGAACTGCGGTGCTGGAACCCGCGCGATTTCGCCCGCGACCGGCACCGCACGGTGGACGACCGCCCCTATGGCGGCGGCCCGGGGATGGTGATGCGGGTGGAACCCCTGCGCAGCACCATCCGCGCCGCCAAGGCGGCGGCCGGTGAGGGGGCCAAGGTGGCCTACCTCTCGCCCCAGGGGCGGCGCTTGGACCAGGCGGGGCTGCGCGAACTGGCCGCCCGCCCCGGGCTGGTCCTGGTGGCGGGGCGCTACGAGGGGGTGGACGAGCGCCTGGTGGAGGAGATGGTGGACGAGGAGTGGTCCATCGGCGACTACGTTCTCTCCGGCGGCGAGCTGGCGGCGATGGTGATCATCGACGGCATCGCCCGCCTCCTGCCGGGGGCCCTGGGGCACGAAGGCTCGGCCGAGGCCGACTCCTTCAGCGAGGGGTTGCTGGACCACCCCCACTACACCCGCCCGGAGGTGATCGACGGGCGCGCCGTGCCCGAGGTCCTGCTGAGCGGGGACCACGCCGCCATCGCCCGCTGGCGGCGCAAACAGAGCCTGGGGCGTACCTGGGCGCGCCGCCCGGACCTGCTGGCCGGGCGCGAGCTGAGCGAGGAAGACCGGCGCCTGCTGGAAGAATACATCGCGGAACATCGAGAACAACGGGAACAGAGCTGACGGAGAGCGTCATGAACATCATCGATCAAATCGAACAGGAACAGATGAAGAAGGACGTGCCCGACTTCGGGCCGGGCGACACCGTGGTGGTGCAGGTGAAGGTCAAGGAAGGCAATCGCGAGCGTCTGCAGGCCTTCGAGGGCGTGGTCATCGCCAAGCGCAACCGGGGCCTCAACTCCTCCTTCACGGTGCGCAAGATCTCCCACGGCGAAGGGGTGGAGCGCGTCTTCCAGACCCACAGCCCGGCGATCGAGTCCATCACCGTGAAGCGCCGCGGCGACGTGCGCCGGGCCAAGCTGTACTACCTGCGCGAACG